>Ga0129333_10003809_pt1 | contig 14149 bp, 11 predicted proteins | sample CPB6_08_DNA_FD_94474 | JGI IMG/M metagenome (GOLD analysis project Ga0129333, IMG submission 94474) | Freshwater to marine salinity gradient microbial communities from Chesapeake Bay, USA - CPBay_Sum_0.6_0.8_DNA | ecosystem: Environmental > Aquatic > Marine > Coastal | place: USA: Chesapeake... | reverse complement strand
GGTCGTGACATCTGGACACCGGCAACTGGTCGCCGACCGCGACGGGTCGCTACGCTGACGGCATGCTCGCAGCAAACGTCTGGCACTGGTGGATCGGCGTCGTCCTCTCGGTCGTCGGGGTCGCCACCGTCGGTGCGCTGGCCGCCGGCTACCTGAAGCAGGTCACGGCGACCCGCTTCCCGGGTCGCCGCCAGCAGCGCGGCCACTCCGAGGGCTGATCGCGGCCGCTTGCGGCCACCGGTGACCAGATGAGAGACCCGACGACTCAGAACCGGGTCGACCAGATTCTCGAACTCTGCGATTTTCCTCCGCCCGGCTCGTCGGTCACGTGTGCGGTGTCGGGCGGTGCCGATTCGCTGGCCTTGCTCGTGCTGGCCCGTCGACATGGTTTGGCGGTGGAGGCCGTGCACGTCGACCACGGCTTGCGACCCGGCTCGGCGTCCGAAGCCGACGTGGTGGCCGACGCCTGTCGACAATTCGGAGCCGGCTTCCGTGCGGTGAAGGTTCAGGTGGGCACCGGACCCAACGTGGAAGCGCGAGCCCGCGAAGCCCGGTATGCGGCGTTGCCCGCGGATGTGCTCACCGGCCACACGGCCGACGACCGCGCCGAGACGGTTCTCCTGAACCTCCTGCGAGGCGCCGGACTGGACGGCCTCGCCGGACTGCGACCGCGGGGAGGACCTTCGGGTCGAGTGCGCCATCCCCTACTCGCGTTGCGCCGTACGGACACCGAGAACGTGTGCGCCGACGCCGGATTGGTTCCGGTGCGCGACCCGAGCAACGACGACGTGGGCTTGTCGCGCAACCTGGTGCGACACCAGATTCTCCCCGCGCTGTCGGCGGCCGCCGGACGTGATCTGGTCCCGATCCTGGTGCGTCAAGCCGACCTCATGGTCGATGACGCCGCCGCGCTCGACGATCTGGCGAGCCAACTCGACCCCACCGACGCGCGAGCGCTGGCCTCCGCCCCGCCGGCCTTGGCGCGCCGGGCCGTGCGCCGGTGGCTCACCGGGACGCATCCGCCCGATGCCGCCACCGTGGAGCGGGTACTGGCAGTGGCCAGGGGTGAGGCAGTGGCCTGCGAGCTGCCGGGAGGCGACCGGGTGTCACGGCGAAATCAGCGACTTTCTCGAAACAGCCCGTCCGAGCAGGACTAGTGTCTGTCGCCGTGCCGCCGAAACTGCGTGGAAAATGGGCTCTTGGCATCACGCCGCGCAACTTCACCTGGATTCTCAAGGACCAACTGGCCGTCTGCGAACGACCGGGGGGCTACGGCGACAACCACCGTCGTGTCCGCCGTCAGGAGGAGATCATCTGGATCCGCGAGAACGGCTTCGGTTGCCTCGTGTCGATCAGCGGCGCGCCGCACAACCTCCATCACTACGACGAACTGGGCGTGAACTACGTGCACCGGCCGTACACCACCGACAACGTCGACGAGTGGGCTCGTTCGCTGTTCGTCGAACTGAAGAGTCTGCTGGCCAAGAAGACCAAGGTCATCGTCCACGGTGAGGAAGTCGGCGACCGGATCATGGGCACGATGGGTGCTTTCATCCGGTGGGCCGGCCTCGTGGAAGACCCGACCGCGGCCATCACCGTGGCCGAGAAGCTGGCCGGACATCAACTCGACTCCAACGCACGGGCCCTGATCCTGCGCGCGGTCGACCTCCGCTGAACACCCGCAAGCCGCGGGAATACGACTAAAACCCCCTGCACAGGGCTAGGGTCGGGATCGTGGGCGGCTCGCGTACGCGGATCCTCGTCACCGGTATGGGCGGACAGTTGGGTTCGCTCGTCGCATCCGAACTCGAAGGCCAACCTTGGGTCGAGCGCATCGTGGGCATCGATCTCGACCCCCCGCGCCGACGGTTGTCGCAGGCCACGTTCCATCTCGTCGAGCCGGCCGACCTGGTGCGGACCTCGGCGGTGGTGAAAGAACTCGATCCCCATGTCATCGTCCATCTCGGCGTGTGGGAACCCGACGCCCGGGTGAACGCCCGACTCGCCGAGCACCACACGCGTTTGGCCGCCGAGAGCGTGTTCTCGGCTGGTCGCCGGGCACCCTCCCTGCGTCACGTCGTGTTGCGTTCGGGCATCGAGGTGTATGGACGGGGCGGTGACCGACCCGACCGGCCCGACGAGAACACTCCGCTGGCACCCACGTCGCAGTACGGCCGCATGCTCATGCATCTCGAACACGCGGCTGATCGCTCGTTCAACGGCACGCCGGTGAAGGTGACGTCGTTGCGTCTGGCTCCGGTGATCGGTCCCCACATCCCGAGCCCACTCGGGCGGTTGCTGCGTCTTCCATTCGTGCCGTTCAACGTGTTGTCGTCGCCTCGCTACAGCGTGCTGCACGAGGCCGACGCGGCACGGGCCTTCGTGCTCGCCGCCCGGCGGGCTCCCGGCACTCCGATCAACGTGGTGGCTCCCGGTGAGGTGAGCGGGTTCGACACGGTCCGTCGATCGAAGCACATTCCACTTCCCTTGCTCGGCCCGGAATGGGCCATCACCCGAAGAGTCGCTCATCTCTTCGGGGCGCCGGTTCCCGAACACGTGGTGGAGGTGCTCCACCGGGGTCGTCTCGCCGACAGTTCGCAGTGCGAGCCGCTCCTCGGTTGGTCGCCCGAGATGTCGACCCGCGAGGTCGTCGACTCGTTGTTCTCATGGGAAGGGGTCGTGCGAACCCCGGCCCGTCGGGCATGGGAGGTCGCCTCGTGAGTTGGGCGACGGCGACCGACGGTGTGCGTCTGCACTACGACACTCTCGGCAGATCATCCGCGCCGCCGGTGCTGATGATCCAGGGACTCGGCGCCGACAAGCACCTCTGGGACATGCAGCGGTTCCCGCTCGCGCTGCGCTACCGAGTGGTGGCCCACGACAACCGGGGCGCCGGTCGGAGTGACAAGCCCTTCGGCGACTACTCCATCGAACAGATGGCCGACGATGCGGTGGCGGTGCTCGATCACGCCGGCATCGACACCGCTCATGTGGTGGGTGCCTCGATGGGCGGAGCCATCAGTCAGGTTCTCGCCATCAAGTACCCGGACCGTCTCCGTTCGCTCACTCTGGTGTGCACGGCGTGCCGCAACCATCAATGGCGACGAGACCTCCTCGCGCGTTGGGCCCACGTGGCCCAGACGAGCGGCATGTCCGACATGACCATGGAGGCCGCGCGGTGGGTGATCGGACCCCGATCGTTGCGTCGACTCTGGCCGGCCTTCAGTTGGCTCGGGCCTATCGCGACCTCGCGCGCCTCGCACGGATTCGTCGGGCAGGTGGCCGCCATCCTCGAGGTCGACGACTCGATGTCCGATCTTCTCGGCACCATCGAGGTGCCCACTTCGGTCATCGTCGGCAATCAGGACATCCTCACGCCGCGTGGCGATGCCGAAGAACTGGCCGATCGCATCCCCACCGCCGAACTCACCGTTCTCTCGGGTGCCGCCCACGGCCTCATGATCGAACACGCCACCACCTTCAACAAGGTGCTCGGTGACTTCCTCGGTCGGGCCGAGAAGGCGTGGCAGGTCAACCGCCTCGCCGACGCATCTCCGATCCCCGTCGCTTCCTAGAACCGCCGTAGGGTCGACACGTGTCCAATCGCGTCGTCGTGATCGGAGCCGGGCTCGCCGGACTCATGGCGGCGAACGAGATCGTCCGCGCCGGCGTCGAGGTGGTGGTGCTCGACAAGGGACGCGGTGTCGGCGGACGCATGGCCACCCGGCGAGTGACTGCACCCGACGGCCGCACGGCCGTGTTCGACCACGGCGCCCAGTTCTTCACCACACGCAGCGACGAGTTCCGGAACCTGGTCGACGGTTGGGTGTCGGCCGGACTGGTGCGCGAATGGTGCCGCGGATTCTCCGGCGACGACTCTCATCCGCGGTACGTCGCGATCGGTGGCATGGCGTCACTCACCAAACACCTGGCGCGGGGTCTCGACGTCCGCACCTCGACGCTCGTGTTCTCGGTGACGCCGGGCCACTCACGACGCTGGACGGTGACGATCGACGACGGCTCGACGATCGAGACCGACGCCGTGGTGTCGACGTGTCCTCTGCTGCAGTCGTACTCGATCCTCGCGTCGGCCGGTGTCGAACTGCCGCCCGAGTTGATGTTCACCGAGTACGACCGCACCATCGGTCTTCTGGCGGTGCTCGACCGAGGATCCGCGGTTCCGGCGCCCGGCGGTTTGCAGAATCCGGACGATGTCTTCTCCTGGATCGGCGACAACGTGGCGCGGGGAGTCAGCGAGGTTCCAGCCGTCACCTTCCACGCGAATCCGCAGTGGAGCCTCGCCGGTTGGGACGAGTCCATCGACGAACTCGATCGCCGGTTGCGTTCGGCGGCGTCGCCATGGCTCGGAGCCGCCACCATCGTTGCTACCGAGGTGAAGAAGTGGCGCTTCGCCACACCACGTTCGATCTGGCCCGATTCGTGTCTGGTGACCGCCGATGGTCGTCTGGCGCTGGCCGGTGATGCGTTCGCCGGTCCGAAGGTGGAAGGTGCCGTGTCGAGTGGCGTGTCGGCCGGACGGGCGATCGTCGCGGGACTCCTCGGCTGACGATCATGAAACGGGGTTTCTGGGGCGCGACGCTCGTCTGCTTGGTCGCGGCCTGTTCGGGAGGGGCCGACACCGCACCGGATTCCGGCACGGAGGTGTCGACGACGTCGACACCCATGCCAACGACGTCGACACCAACCGCGACATCGACCACGACGACAACCAGCACGACCACCAGCCCGACGACCACGACCACAACCGCACCGGACATCGGGGCTCCCGGTGTGTATTCGGGTGAGTGGGACATCGTCGATCCACCGGCCTCGTTCGACATCGACTACATCGACTCGCTGGTGGAAGAGTCGTTCGACGTTCGTGGAGTTCGTTCGTTGCGCTCGGTGGTCGTGGTGCACGACGACCGCATCGTGTACGAGCGCTACCACCCCGACCTGGATGCCGACTCGATCATGGTCTCGTACTCCGTGGCCAAGAGTTTCGCTTCGGCGGTGGTGGGCATCCTCGTCGGCGAGGGTCGACTCGATCTCGACGCTCCCGCACCCGTCGCCGAGTGGTCGAGTGCCGGTGACTCGCGAGGATCCATCACTCTCGAGAATCTTCTGCACATGTCGAGCGGGCTGCGGTGGACCGAGGGTTTCGACGTGGATTCCGGTGGAGCCGACGTGCTGCGAATCCTGGTCGCTCCTGACGCCGCCGCCTTCGCCGCGTCGCGACCGCTCGAGGATCCGATCGACACGGTGTTCGAGTACAGCTCGGGAACCACCGCGATCATCGGACGAATCATCGCCGACGCACTCGGCGGTTCCGAGGAGGTGGAACCCTTCGTGCGGAAACGACTGCTCGATCCCATCGGCATCGAATCGACCAGATTGCAGAAGGACCCCACCGGACGATGGATCGCGCTTCTCGGCGCCGATTCGACGAGCCGCGACTTCGCCCGTTTCGGGCTGCTGTTCCTTCACGACGGAGTCTGGGGCGACGAGCGCGTGCTTCCCGAGGGATGGGTGGAGTACTCACGCACACCGGCCTCGACCACCGACGAGTACGGCGCGCACTGGTGGATCGTCGACGGCGAGCTCGAGGCTCGCGGATTGTTCGGTCAGTTGATTCGGGTGTCACCGAGGCGCGACGTGGTGATCGCCATCAACCGTGACGCGGGATCACTCGCCTCCGGAGGAGAAGATCTGGTGACCGCCATTCTCGATCAGTTCGCGACGATCCGATGAGCCGAGAAACGGATCAGCGCACGGAATCGAGCAGCGCACCCGACGCGCGACGCAGAACCTGCGTGGCCGCCGAGTTCGGCAACTCGTCGCAGGCCTCCTCGGCCTCCCGCACGTAGCCCTCGGCCACCGCGATCGCCGCGTCGACACCACCGTTCGAACGCACGATCGACAGTGCCTTGTCCTTCTCGGCCAGGTCGAGCGGTTTGCCGAGCAACTCCGCGAGTTCCCGGGCGGGAACTCCTCCGGATGCGAGCGTGTGCAACACCGGGAGGGTGTAGACGCCCTCCACCATGTCGTGACCGGCCGGCTTGCCGAGTTGCTCATCGGTGGCCGAGATGTCGAGCAGGTCGTCGACCACCTGAAACACCATCCCGTAGGCCTCACCGAAACGGGTGAGAGCATCGATCACCGGTCGCGGGAAACCGCTCACCAAACCGCCGATACGAGCCGAGGTGGAATAGAGCGAGGCCGTCTTGCCACCGATCGACGTGAGGTAACTGTCGACCGGTCGCGCCACGTTGTAGGTGTGCCGCAACTCCTCGATCTGGCCCTCGCAGAGGCGCCCGATCGTGCGTGCGAGGAGTCCGGCCACTTCGGTGCCGAGCGACGCGGCGATCTCGGAGGCCTTCGACAACAGGAAGTCACCGGCCAGGATCGCCTGGAGATTTCCCCACTTGGCGTTGACGGTCTCGACTCCGCGCCGGGTGGGCGACTCGTCCATGACGTCGTCGTGGTACAGGGAACCGAGGTGCACGAGTTCGCAGGCGACTCCGCCCTGCACGGCCGCTTCGGTGGTGGGGCCACCGGCCACTTGGGCGGCGACCACCGAAAAGAGCGGACGGAGCCGTTTTCCACCCGCCAGAAGAAGGTGCGAAGCGATTTCGGTGAGGTAGGCGTCGGGAGTCTTGACGGATTCGAGAAGCGCGGCTTCCACCCGCCGGCGGTCGTCGGTCGACGACGCCAGTTCGAACAGCGGGTGAGCGCTCATTCCGGGCAGGTTACGCCCGGTGGTGCACGAGTTCACGAGTGGGCGAGGACCGTTGTGGAATGACCTCCGACACGCCTGTTTCTGTGTGTCCGCCGCCCGGTCCAGCCGGGAGGCCAGCGATAGAGTGACCGCAAGTCGGGCAGGTTTCGCCCGACCCTCAACAAGGGCCTCTCGCTGCGACCGCTTCGCCGGCCACAGAGCCCGAGGGTCCCGTGGCGAAAGGTTGCGCATGTTCGAACGCTTCACCGATCGGGCCCGGCGAGTGGTCGTGCTCGCCCAAGAAGAAGCGCGCCTTCTCAACCACAGCTACATCGGCACCGAACACATCCTCCTCGGACTCATCCACGAGGGTGAGGGCGTGGCCGCCAAGGCTCTCGAAACTCTCGGCATCTCGCTCGAAGCCGTGCGCGCTCAGGTCGAGGAGATCATCGGTCAAGGTGGTTCGTCGCCGTCGGGTCACATTCCCTTCACCCCGCGCGCGAAGAAGGTGCTCGAACTCTCGCTGCGCGAGGCCCTCCAGTTGGGTCACAACTACATCGGCACCGAGCACATCCTCCTCGGACTCATCCGCGAAGGTGAGGGCGTCGCGGCCCAGGTGCTCGTGAAGCTGGGTGCCGATCTGGCCCGCGTTCGTCAGCAGGTCATCCAACTGCTCTCGGGTTACCAGGGCGCTCAGGGTGGCAAGCCCGAGGGTGCCGCCAAGGAATCCGGTTCGTCGGAGCGCGGCGGCAAGGAAGAGGGCGACAAGGGCAACAGCCAGGTGCTCGACCAATTCGGTCGCAACCTCACGCAACTCGCCCGCGAGAAGAAGCTCGACCCGGTGATCGGTCGCGCCCGCGAGATGGAGCGCGTGATGCAGATCCTGTCGCGCCGCACCAAGAACAACCCGGTCCTCATCGGCGAACCCGGAGTCGGCAAGACCGCCATCGTGGAGGGACTCGCCCAGAAGATCGTCGCCAACGACGTGCCCGACACGTTGCGCAACAAGCAGCTCTACACGCTCGACCTCGGTGCTCTGGTGGCCGGCAGTCGTTACCGCGGCGACTTCGAGGAGCGTCTGAAGAAGGTCCTGAAAGAGATCCGCACGCGCGGGGACATCGTGCTCTTCATCGACGAGATCCACACGCTCGTCGGCGCCGGTGCGGCCGAGGGCGCCATTGACGCGGCGAGCATCCTGAAGCCGATGCTGGCGCGCGGTGAACTGCAGACCATCGGTGCCACCACTCTCGACGAGTACCGCAAGCACCTCGAGAAGGACGCCGCCCTCGAGCGTCGTTTCCAGCCGGTGAAGGTGGAGGAGCCGACCGTGGCTCACACCATCGAGATCCTGAAGGGTGTGCGCGACAAGTACGAGTCGCACCACCGGGTCACCATCACCGACCAGGCGTTGGTGGCCGCGGCCAACCTCGCCGACCGCTACATCTCCGATCGACAGTTGCCCGACAAGGCCATCGACCTCATCGACGAGGCCGGTAGCCGTCTGCGCATCAAGCGCATGACCACGCCACCCGACCTGAAGGACATGGAGACTCGTCTCAACGAACTGCAGGAGGCCAAGAAGAAGGCCGTCGAGGACCAGAACTACGAAGAGGCCAGCCGCCTGCGCGACCAGGAGAAGCAACTGCAGACCGAGAAGGCGGCCAAGGAAGCCGAGATCAAGGCTTCCGGTGTCGATCTGTTCGACGAAGTCGACGAGGAGTGCATCGCCGAGGTGCTCAGCATCTGGACCGGAATCCCGGTGTACAAGCTCACCGAGGAAGAGACCCAGAAACTCCTCAACATGGAGGCCGAACTCCACAAGCGCATCATCGGCCAGGAGGACGCCATCCGCGCGGTGTCGCAGAGCATCCGCCGCACTCGCGCCGGCCTGAAGGATCCGAAGCGCCCGAGCGGCTCGTTCATCTTCCTCGGACCCACCGGTGTGGGAAAGACCGAACTCGCCAAGACCCTTTCGGAATTCCTCTTCGGCGACGAGTCGTCGCTCATCACGCTCGACATGTCGGAGTACATGGAGAAGCACACCGTCAGCCGCCTGGTGGGTTCGCCCCCCGGCTACGTGGGTTACGACGAGGGTGGCCAGCTCACCGAAGCCGTGCGGCGCAAGCCGTTCAGCGTGGTGCTTTTCGACGAGATCGAAAAGGCTCATCCCGACGTTTTCAACACGTTGCTGCAGATCCTCGAGGAGGGTCGCCTCACCGACAGCCAGGGCCGTTCGGTCGACTTCCGCAACACCATCATCATCATGACCTCCAACCTCGGCACGCAGGACCTGCGCAAGGCCAACGTCGGTTTCACCAAGGCCGACGAGGCGATGAGCTACGCCCGCATGCGCGACAAGGTCATGGACTCGCTGAAGAACCACTTCCGCCCCGAGTTCCTGAACCGCATCGACGAAGTGATCGTGTTCCACGAACTCGCCAAGAGCGAGGTGATGCAGATGGTCGACCTCATGCTGAAGCGTCTCACCGGTCAGCTCGAGTCGCAGGGCCTCGGCATCGAACTCACTCCGGCCGCCAAGGAGTTCCTCGCCGACAAGGGCTACGACCCGCAGTTGGGCGCCCGGCCGTTGCGTCGCGCCATCCAGCGCCTCATCGAGGATGCGCTCTCCGAGAAGATCCTCTACAAGCAGTTCCGTGCCGGCCAGATCGTGGTGGTCGACACCGAGGACGATCCGGAGCGACCGGGCGAGCAGCGACTCGGATTCAGCGCCATCGAGGGCTTCCAGCCCGACATCGAACTCGCCGGTGTCGGCGAGGGCGACGCTCCCGCCGAGTAGTCGCTACCTCACCACCGGAACAGGACTGACGACCTTCAGGGTCCCGTCTCGTCGGGCCTCCACCGTGACGGATCCGTGCGGGGTGGGCACGGTGGCCGTGGCCCACTCGAGATCGCCCAGCACCGGATTCACCCGGACGCTCGTGTAGCCGGGTTCGGCGGGTTCGATGCCGAGCACGTGCACGATCAGATCGCGGGTCGGGGTCGACGACCAACCGTGACAGCGTGAGCCACCTTTCCAGCACTCGGGCCAACTCTCCTCGCCGGCATCGACGAACACCTTCCAGTCGCGCAGCAGGTCGACGATCAGGTCGCGACGACCGGCGCGGGCCAGACCGTCGTGCACCACGTAGCGGTAGAAGGGTTGGGCCTCCACCATCTGGTTCTCGACGTCCCAGTCGGGTGCCGGGTATCCGGTGGCCAGATACACGAAGCCGCTCGACTTGCCCTCGATGGTGACGGTGTCCATGGCCCACGAGTGCCTGATGAGTCGTGAGCGATCGGTGATGCCGGCCACCACGCGCTCGATGCGATGCGGCGGCACGAGACCAGCGGCCAGCGCGGTGGCACCGGGATGTTGCGCCGCCGCGCGTTGAGGCACACCGTCGACGACGTGGTCGATGTACACGCCGCGGCCTTCGTCCCAGAAGGCGTCGAAGCCGTCACGCACTCCCTCGCGTCGCTCGCGCGCCCACGCCGCGGTGCCGTGGTTCCCGAGCCACTCGGCCATCTCGGCCAGATCCTCAAGGGCTCTGGCCCACAGTGCGTTCAGAGTGGAGGAGGTGCCCTTCGAGTACACGCTCGACCAGTCGAGCAGCACCCAACCGGTGACGTCGTGCAACAACCCATCGTCACCGAGGAACGACTCGAACCAACGAAGGTTGCGCTCGGCCACCGGCAACAAGTCGGCGATGACGGCGCGATCGCCGGTGTAGCGAAAGATGTTGTGCACGCTGCGCACCCAGTGCAGCGTCCAGTCGGGAATGTACGTGCGGTCGTCGAACGTGAAGTCGGAGGCCGCCGTCATGGGCAACAGCCCGTCGCTGCGGGGTGCCGCCGCGAGTTGCGGATGCCAGATCGGCATCGACCAATCCGGATTCGACACGAAGTCGACCATCTGGTGCACCACCGAGTCGCCGGTCCAGGCTCGTTGCTCGCGCGACGGACAATCGACGTAGGCGTCATGGGCCGACAGATCCACCGTGCGCACGCCGATGGCGTGAATTCGCGTGAGTAGCGAATCCGAGCAGTCGAAGCCCGCGCCTTCCGGACGCGGACGGAGTCGTTCGCGGCACGTCACCTCGATGCGAGGGGCTGGCTCGCCGTTCGGGGTACGCACGGAAATCTGCAGGAAGTGGAAACCGAAGAGATCGAAGGTCTCGAAACTCTGGTCGCCCGCCCGGCAGATGTACCGGAACCCGGCGTGCTGACCGAGGGGAACCACCAGACCTTCGGCACCGACGTGTTCGCTGGCCGCCACGTCGATCACGGTTCCGAGCATCGCACCCGTCACCACGAGCCGTATGGTGCCGGCCACGGTGCGTCCGGCGTCGAACGACAGCACCGTCACCGGTCCGTCGCCGACGTTGCGGCCGTCGAGCAACACCTGCCGAACCGGATCGTCGCGTCGCTCGGCGTCCGCGGCACTCCGCTCACCCACCCGGGCGACGTCGTGGACTAGTCCATCCGGGAGACCCGTGCGAATCGGCGGCAGCATCGCACCGAAGGGATCACTGGGTGGCGTCGGAGTTCCGTGGGCTCCGGTGTGCATCGGCACGATCTCGTGGGCCGACTTCCACGAGGAGTCGTCGAACTCCGGCCGGTCCCAACCGAGAGGAAACAACGACGCGTCGAACGACTCGAGAGGAAGGCACGCGACGTCGCCCGGCATCTCCACCGGAGTCCACGCATCACCCGCCGCGGCCCTCCACGAGCGATCGCTCACGATCCACTCGTCGCCAACGAGGGCCTCGAACACGAACGAGCCGGCGCCGAGCGTGTAGGTGGTGGGAGCGGGCATCCACCACGATGTCGCCGCACCGAAGTGGCGCGCCACGACCGAGATGATGTTCGAACCCTCTCTCAGGTGCGGTGCCAGATCCACCACGTCGTATCGGGGCTGTTTCGGATCCGATCTCACCGGCCCGCGCACCACTTCGGCGCCGTTCACCGACAACACGTGTCGGCCGTCGGTCCAGAGTCGCGCGGGTGCCCTGGAGGGCAACGTGTCCAGAACAACGGTGCGACGCAGGAGAACGAAGCGATCCTTCGGTTCGGCCAGCACGGCCCGGGTGGCCGACTCCGACCGGATGGCCGGTCGTCCGTGCCAGATCCATCGACCTCGCCAGGTTGTTCGGAACGGCTCGGGATGCGACGGCTTCACGGGTCGATTCTACGAAAACCGTATAGAGCGATCTGATGAGGGATCCATCGTCCAGATAACTTTCGATGGAAGGTGGCTGTTGGCTCGTCTCGACTCGACCACAGGGGGGCAGATGGAATTCTCTTCATCGCAACGATCCGCTCTCGATGTGTTCGATCGGTTCATTGACGATCCGAACTGCCGGGTGATGATCCTCACCGGGGCCGCGGGAACCGGCAAAACCGAGATGATCGCTGAATTCGCTCGACGCCTCAACTCGCGGCACCGCTCGGCCGTGCTCTTGGCCCCGACAGGCCAGGCTGCTCATCGTCTCGGATTGCGAACTGGATTCGATGTGAGAACGATTCACTCGCGAGTGTTCGGGCTAGGAGACTTCAAGGATCGTGGAGAGGAACATCCACCGCAGACTACGTTCCCAATCTCGCTCGAGATGATGCCGCCTACCGATTCTGTCTACATCATCGACGAGAGTTCCTTTATCTCGAACGTTCCCATGTCCCCGGAAGAAATGGAGCGAGCGGAACTCATCTTTGGAACTACGAACCTTCTCGACGACATTCTCACTCACTCCGTTCCTCGAAAGATTGTCTTCGTTGGAGATCTCAACCAGCTACCACCCATTGGCTTGGACTACTCTCCCGCTCTCGACCTCGGTACCTTCGAGAAAATCTCTGTTCCGGCCGTTCTCCATCACCTCACCGAACTTCACCGGCGCGCCACCGATTCGCCGATCACCATCCTGGGGTGGAAACTCGCCGATGTCCTCGAGTCTGGCCGCGTAGATGAACTGCCAGAAGTACTCGATCAACCAGAGAATGGTTTGAGTTTGCTCGACTCTCAGGAACTGGAGGATCGCGACTATGAGGGTCTCGCGGAAGGTACCTGCGCGGTCGTTGCACGGTCTCATGCGAGTGTCGCGTCTTGGAACCGAAAGGTCCGACAGAAACTCGACCGAACTCTCGATCTACCCGAAGTAGGCGACCGCCTCATACTTTCCGCCGCATGCCGTCAACCGACACTTGCCAATGGAGAAGACCTTTTGGTCGAGGGCATCGACCCGAGTATCGAGACGATCACCGAGACCATCCGAGTGAATGGGAAACCAGAGGAGGTGTCGATTCAACTCGTCCGCGGAAAATTCGCAAGAAAATGGAGTGGACACCCCTTCGAGACTCACCTTGTCCTCGATGCTTGCTACTCGATGGATAGTGAACGAGCATCGATCATCCGTCGCGTCCTGTGGATCGACTTTGTCAAACGCGCAGCTCAACTCGGCTTGAAGAGGTCCCATGGCCGCGAATTCTGGGACTTCTACAACTCGGACACCAGACTGAATGCTCTCCGCGCCACCTACGCATATGCGCGAACTGTCCACAAGTCACAAGGCGGAGAGTGGGACACGGTTATCACCGACCTGTCGTCGATTCGTGGTGCCAGCCCAATGATGTTGAGAGTGGTCTACACGGCAGTCACCCGCGCGAAATCGCGTCTCAAGATCTACATATGGCCTTTCGCCGCTCGATACATCGACATCGAGGGAATCGGTCACGAGTTTGCTCAGCGGATCGATGGCGTCCTTGGACTCACCTCGACCGTCAAGCCACTGCAGAACGGATGCCAAATCGCGTCGTCGGACGGTTCCGTGCTCGTCAACATCTTCGAAAGGGCCCGCCGCCTCGGCACCATCCACATTCAGAAGGCCCCCGCCGATAGGGACGAACAATTGCGCGGGGTCGTTCGGGAAACCGAACTCCATGTTCGTGCGCACCTTCAGCCGATCACAGAACCCCAACTCGTCGAGAAGATCGCGCGACTTACCCTCGATTTAGCCGAACGTGAACTGGAGCTCTATGTTTGGCGTCCCGCCGACTTCCAGATTGCGTTCGCTCTTCGACGTGAAGCCGCGGAAGCCGCGGTCGGATTTCACCACAGCGCAACCGGCGCTCTCAAGAGTCCGCTGAAGGTCGATGGTGGAACCGACGAGCAACTTCTCGCGATCCTCGAACCAGCGATCCGGGCGGCCTTCTCGTGACTCTCGCTTTCGATGGATCCGACGTTCGTGGTTTCTGCAATCAGGTCTGGGCAGCTCGACGTGAGAACAGACATCGTGAAGCCATGGACTCGGTGGAGCGAGCCCTCGCCATCCGTCCCGATGAACCGTCGATTCGTGATGTCGGCGCCATGCTCTTCTACGACCTCGAGGTCAAGCCTCTGCCCATCGACGCCGACCTCGCCACCTGCGAGCGACTCTT
>Ga0129333_10003807_pt1 | contig 14158 bp, 13 predicted proteins | sample CPB6_08_DNA_FD_94474 | JGI IMG/M metagenome (GOLD analysis project Ga0129333, IMG submission 94474) | Freshwater to marine salinity gradient microbial communities from Chesapeake Bay, USA - CPBay_Sum_0.6_0.8_DNA | ecosystem: Environmental > Aquatic > Marine > Coastal | place: USA: Chesapeake... | reverse complement strand
CACCTATGTTGCGCAAAAAGAGTTCGGCCTTTGTGCGTCATGCTGCGCAAAAAGATGCGCAGCAATTTGCAACATTGCACACCCAAGGCGATTTCTCGCATGCTTGGTCCTTGGCCGAATTTGAAGGATTTTTGGCTGATCGATCCGTACTGGCCGATGTTCTCTGCGACCCCTCCCGTCCCGATCGCCTTTACGGCTTTATCTTGAGCCGCCGCGCAAGTGATGAAGCCGAGATCCTCACTATTGTTTTGGCGCGTGCCGTTCGAGGTCGAGGATGGAGCCGCGTATTGCTCGGCCAACATCTCGCCCATTTGGCAGGCAAGGGTGTTTCGACCCTGTTTCTTGAGGTCGAAGACGGAAATCAGCCCGCCCGCGCTCTTTATGAAGCCCAAGGATTCACGGTGATCGGCAAGAGGCCGGGCTATTATCGTCGGCCTGACGGATCTCAGGCCTTGGCTCTCGTCATGCGGCTCTCTTTGGCTGGCCTGTGATGACAGGGTCGATTTTAGGCCGGATCAGGATCGCGCTTTTTCTGGCAGCTATTGTCCCCGTCACACTTATTCTTATTCCCCCGCAATGGGTTATGGTGAAACTCCGCTTGCGCGCGGCGTCATGGTTGCCGTTGATCTATCACCGCTTTGTCACGCAAATGATGGGCATGCGGGTTCGCGTTCATGGTGCCCCGCTTGTCTCGGGTCCGCGTCTTTTTCTGTCCAACCACGTTTCCTGGCTCGATATCGTGGCGCTCGGAAGCGTTTTGCCGCTCTCCTTTGTTGCGCGTGCCGATGTGGCCTCTTGGCCCATTTTCGGCCTTTTCGCGAAATTGCAGCAAACGGTCTTCGTGGATCGAACGCGGAAAATGGCGACTAAGGTGGCGGTCACGTCAGTGGCAGAGCGGTTCGGCCGGGGCGAAGCGATTCTGCTTTTTGCCGAAGGCACAACAAGCGATGGCAATCGTGTCCTCGATTTCAGGTCGGCCCTTTTGGGCGCGCTTTCAACAGAGGTGGTCGCAGACCAGGTCCGCGTTCAGCCGATCGCCCTCCTCTATCGGAACCGCGCAGGGATGCCGATCCGCCGTTTCGACGGGCCTGAAATTGCCTGGTATGGCGACATGGACCTCCTGCCGCATTTTGCCGGGATCCTGAGGGGTGCCCCGATTGTCATCGACATCTGGTTCGGTGACCCGTTTCATGCGGATCAGATAACGGATCGAAAGACCTTAGCGCTCACCGCCCGAGATCAAATCCGCGCGGCGCGCGCCCTACTCGCCCGCGGTCGTGACATGCCATCATCCTGGCCCCTCACATGAATTTTGCTTTTTATTGGCAATCGATTCCGACTATAGAGAGCCTGATCGACTTTTTGTCGGTGATCATTGTTTCTTTGAGTGAAAGCGAGACCCAGACCACCCAATGACAACCCCCTCTGCAACAAAACGCGTTTTGGTGAAATCTTATGGTTGTCAGATGAATGTCTATGATGCCGAGCGCATGACGGACATTCTTGATGGTCAAGGGTATCAAGCCACCGATAATATCGACAACGCTGATCTGATCATTTTGAACACCTGCCATATTCGCGAGAAGGCAGCTGACAAAGTGTATTCGGAGCTTGGCCGTTTGCGCGAGTTAAAGGCCGAACGTAAAAACGCGGGCCAAGATTTCAAAATTGTTGTTGCAGGATGTGTCGCGCAAGCCGAAGGCAAACAGATTCTTAGGCGCGAGCCAGCCGTCGATCTAGTTATTGGTCCGCAATCTTATCAGAATTTACCCGAGCTTTTGGCGAGGAAAAGCAGATCACGACATGTCGATACCGAATTTCCGGTCGATGATAAATTCAAATCCTTGCCCTCTCCGTCTAATGAACGCGCGAAAGCGCGCGGCGTTTCAGCATTTGTCACGATACAGGAAGGTTGCGATAAATTCTGCACATTTTGCGTTGTACCCTATACGCGCGGAAGTGAATATTCTCGCCCCGTTGCCGATGTGCTTGCCGAAGTTAAAAGGCTCGCCGATGTTGGCATCAGAGAAGTGACATTGCTTGGTCAAAATGTGAACGCTTATCACGGACTTGATGAAAGCGGTCAGTCTGCGCCGCTTGGTGAATTGCTAAAACGTGTGAGCGAAATTTCCGGGATCGCGCGTATTCGTTATACAACCAGTCACCCTCTCGAGATGGATGAGAGCCTTGCTCTCGCTCATCGCGATATTCCTGAAGTGATGCCTTATCTTCATCTGCCTGTTCAATCAGGATCAGATAAAATTCTCACTGCGATGAATCGCCGTCACACAATGCGCGATTATCTTGATGTTATTGCGATGATGCGTCGTCAGAGAACTGATATCGTTTTTTCATCAGATTTCATTGTTGGCTTTCCGGGCGAGGCGGATGATGATTTTCAAGCGACACTCACATTGATTGAAGAGGTGGGTTTCGCCAGTGCCTATTCTTTTAAATATAGTATTCGACCGGGAACGCCTGCCGCAGAGATGGATGACCAAGTTCCTGAAGATGTGAAAGATCGCCGCCTGCAGACCCTCCAAGCTCTCATTGCCAAGCAACAAAGAAGCTATCAGGACAGCATGGTTGGCAAGACGCTCGACATATTAGTGGAAAGAAAAGGCCGGTATCCGGGGCAGATGGCCGGAAAATCCCCGCATCTTCTGGCAGTGGCGTTTGATGCTCCCGCTGATTACATTGGTCGTATTGTCCAAGTTCGAATCACCGATAGTGTGACCAATAGTCTTGTTGGAATTCTCGTTTGATAAACTTACGATCAAAAATGTTCTTTAATGACGGTATAGTTCAGACGAACAGGAGTTTCTCGTGAGAGGCAGCGAAGGCGCAGCGCGTTTTCTCGAAATGTCCCGTAAGCAGGGCTTGCTTGAAACAGTCGATGTTCGATTTTCTCTCACTGATAATCGTATAGCCGGATTGGTGTTTGGCCATTTTGATCAAAACCTTACCCATCTTGAACAGCGTTTGGGTATTCAGGCTGTCGCGAATGGTAATCAGGTGATTTTGAAGGGCCCTCCTGAAAAAGCTGAACAAGCGCGTTTTGTTCTCGAGAAAATGAATGAACGTGTCCGTGCCGGCCTCTCAATCCAAAAAGGCGATATCGATGGCGCTATCGAAGAGGCAGCGGCACAAGGATCGTTGTTTCCCGGTAGTCCGTCCGTAACACCTGAAAAATTATCCTTCGATGAAATTGTAACGCGGCGGAAGCGGGTGAAAGCCCGCAATGCTGCGCAGCATATTTATTTGAAAGCGCTTAAAGAGCATGAGCTCGTTTTCGCTGAAGGTCCGGCAGGTACAGGTAAAACATGGCTCGCCGTTGGCTATGCCGTTCAATTGATCGAGCAGGGATTAGTTGAGCGTCTTATTCTTTCGCGCCCCGCTGTTGAAGCCGGCGAGCGTTTGGGCTTTCTCCCCGGCGATATGCGCGAAAAGGTCGATCCCTATCTGCGCCCCATCTATGACGCGCTCTATGACTTTATGGAATCACGCCATGTCGAGCGGGGCCTGCAAACCGGCATGATCGAGATTGCGCCCTTGGCTTTCATGCGTGGGCGTACATTAACCAATGCTATCGTCTTGCTTGATGAAGCCCAAAACACCACATCCATGCAGATGAAAATGGTTCTAACCCGCTTGGGTGAAGGGTCTCGGATGATTGTAACGGGTGACCCGTCGCAAATCGATTTGCCTGTTGGTCAGAAATCCGGGCTTGTCGAAGCAAGCCGTATTTTGACCGGCGTTGAAGGCATCGCGCGAGTAAAATTTGCGGATACGGATGTGGTTCGTCACGATCTTGTCCGCCGCATTGTGACGGCCTATGACCGCGATAGCCAGCAAGGGTCATAAGTTCATTTCAATGAACACGATTTGTCCTGATATTGAACAAGAGAGCGCGCTTTGGGATGAATTTCCCGATGCTGAACCTCTTGCCGAACGTGCGCTTCAGATTGCCGGTCAAAAGCTCGGCGATCAATTTCGCGATGGTGTCGAGCTTTCCATTCTTCTTTCAGACGACGAACATATTCGGTCCGTCAATCAGGAATGGCGCGGAATAGATAAACCCACCAATGTATTGTCTTTTCCGTCTGTTGCCCGTGAGAAAATCGCTTCAACGCCCTTTTTAGGTGACATCATTATCGCTTTTGAAACGGTTAAGCGTGAAGCTGAGTTGGAAAACAAAGCTTTTGCGGATCATTTCACTCATCTTGTTCTTCACGGATTTTTACATCTTCTTGGTTACGATCATGAAAATGATAAAGACGCAGAAATTATGGAATCGCTCGAAACCGAACTTCTCGCCGAATTGAATATTCCCGATCCCTATGATGACGCCCGCATCGGCGATCCGAATGGAGCTGCTCTGTGAGCGATAAATTGTCTCCGACCACCAGCCCGTCAGATAAATCCTCTGATGATATAAAGCAGAGCTTGATCTCCCGCATATTGGGTGCTCTGGGTTTACGTTCAGTACCTTCAATTCGTGAAGATATCGAAGACGCTTTGGCAGAGTCGGATATTGGTGCCGAACTCTCTCAACGTGAACGCGATATGCTCAAGAATGTTCTTGGCTTTCGTGCGAAGCGCGTCAATGACATCATGGTTCCTCGTGCTGATATTATTGCGGTGCCGCTTGAAATCTCCCTTGGCGATCTTTTGCGCGTCTTTAGAACGGCGGGTCATTCTCGTTTGCCTGTTTATAATGACACGCTCGACGATCCCCGCGGCATGATTCATTTGCGTGACTTTGTCGACTTTATATCTGAACGTGCCGAACAAGATGCAGGTGCCCGTCGCCGGAAACTGTCGGTTGAAAAACTCGATCTCGCGCGCCTTGATCTCTCGATGCCGCTTTCTGCAGCAAAAATTTTGAGGCCTGTTCTTTTTGCACCACCTTCGATGCAGGCGCTTGATCTGCTCGTGAAAATGCAGTCGACCCGCACTCATATGGCGCTTGTCATTGACGAATATGGTGGAACAGACGGTCTTGTATCGATCGAAGATCTCGTTGAGATCGTTGTTGGCGACATCGAAGATGAACATGATCTTGAAGAAAGCGCGACGATAGTAAAGGGCAGTGATGGCTCCATGATTGTTGACGGTCGCGCCGGCCTCCCCGAAGTAAGCGAGGCTCTTGGGGTAGATTTTTCACGCGATGATGAAGTCGAGGAAATTGAAACGATTGGCGGTTTCGTAGGCTTTCTTGCCGGTCGTGTACCTATTCGTGGCGAAATTATAACGGGCGTTGAAAATCTTGAATTTGAAGTTCTTGATGCTGATCCTCGTCGTGTAAAACGATTGAGAATCACCAGACGTATTGTTGAAGAGACACCACAGAAACCGATACGTCGCCGCAAATCGAATGACGATGACGCAATCTCGTCTTCAAATGGTTTATCGGACTCATAATATTGTCATCCCTTTTTAATTGGATGAAGCAGTCGGCTTTTCGCTGGAACGGCATTCTTTTTCTATTCGGTGCTATGGGCGCGCTCAGCCTGCCGCCTTTCGGATTCTGGCCGCTTTTCCTCTTACCGATGACTATGGCGATCTTTCGCCTTGATCACTGCGCAAACATCAAACAAGCTTTTTTATCTGGGTGGTGTCTCGGCTTCGGTTATTTTCTGGCCGGGCTCTGGTGGATTGGCTCGGCCTTTTTGGTTGAGTCGCAATTTATCTGGGGAATGCCCTTTGCCATTGTCGGCTTACCAGCCGTCCTCGCATTTTTTTTCGCATTAGCATTTGCTCTGTCATTCTATTTTTGGCGCTCAGGCCTTTCACGGATTCTGATTTTTTCTCTCACTCTGACAACAACAGAATTGTTGCGTGGCGAAATGTTTTCGGGTTTCCCTTGGAATGCCATCGGTATGGTTTTAGGTGGTTCGCTCGAGTTATCTCAGATTGCATCGGTCATTGGATTGAGCGGCTTAAATTTTCTAGCTTCTTTCTTATTTGCAATTCCGGCACTGCTTTTTTCTGAAAGAAAAAAAGTGTTACGCCTTATTGCACCGCTTGTCTTTGTTATTGGCATCACGTCGCTTTATCTTTTTGGATATCAACGTTTGAACACGCCACAAAGCGAAGTTATCGCAGGTGTGAGAATTCGGATAATGCAACCCGCCATCGCGCAAGATGAAAAATTTGATAAAAATTATTCTGCACGTATTCTCACAAATTACCTTTCCTTGAGTTCCCGTGGATCATATCCTTCTGCAGAGGGAATGAATGGCATTACCCATCTTATTTGGCCTGAGACCGCCTTCCCTTTTCTTCTGGATCGCTCACCAAAGGCACGTGAAGAAATTAGTCGGATCCTTCCGAAGGGCTCAGTTTTATTGACGGGTGCCGTGAGGGCAGAAGATAAAGCCGATAAATCGGGACGATTTTATTTTAATTCGATTCAAGTTCTTGATGAGTCAGGAGCGATCACCGCATCGGCAGATAAAGTTCATCTCGTACCCTTTGGAGAATATCTACCTTTCGAAGGAATGATTGATTTTTTTGGATTGCGAGACTTCATTACAGCCCCTGGAGGTTTCGTTGCGGCCGAAAAGCGACAATCGCTGACGGTTCCGAGTTGGCCTCTAACTTTGCCGTTGATTTGCTATGAAGTAATTTTCCCTGAGCAAAGTCATTTAGCCAATCATGAACGCCCGGGCGTCCTATTGAATGTGACGAATGATGCCTGGTTTGGATTAACACCTGGTCCCTATCAACATTTCGCGCAGGCACGACTAAGGGCCATTGAGCAAGGCATCCCACTCATTCGAGCAGCTAATAATGGAATATCGGCAATTATTGATCCTTATGGGCGTGAGCGCGCTCGTATCGAGCTCGGCGAGCGGGGCATAATCGATGGTGATTTACCAAAAGCTCTTCCAGAGACTGTTTATTCTCGCATAGCGGGAGGCCCATTTTCAGCTCTGTCGCTTTTTATGGGATTGATCGGCATCCTGTTTACGCTAGGTCAAATAACACCTAGACGGGTAAGTTCCATTAGTGCAACCTCTGATCGCTAGATTGGATGTAAATTATACTGTTCACTCGTTAGGGTTGATTTGTTTTCGGAATTGTTCCGGCGATTTCGTGACAAGATCTTGTGTTGATCCTGACAAACTTAGGCGAGTGGAGCGGATATTTTTTACGATCCGTCGTCTGATTGGTCCAAGGTCAATTCCACCCGGCAAATCGGTTTGGCGCTTGAATCAGTGAGGTCTATTTTGCAAGAAGATTCGGGATCCCCAGTGGTTAAGAAGACACCCAATCCGGTCGATCGGCATGTCGGCTCTCGCGTGAGAATGCGCCGCATTCTTTTGGGAATGAGCCAGGAAAAGCTCGGCGAGCAATTGCAGCTGACGTTCCAGCAAATCCAAAAATACGAAAAGGGAATGAACCGGATCGGCGCAAGTCGACTGCAACAGATCTCTCGAATATTGGGCGTTCCTGTCGAATATTTTTTTGAAGGCGCACCGCAACTTAGCGATCGGCCTCCGATGGAAAATGGTTTCAACGATCAGGGCGACGCGACTTATGTGGCTGATTTTCTGGCGACCAATGAGGGCGTCCAGCTCAACCGTGCTTTTCTGAAGATAAAGGACCCTAAACTACGCCGTCGCGTGGTTGAGTTGGTCACAGCGATTGCGGGCGACGAGATTGCGGCTTAAATAAAGAACGATTTCGTTTGTTTTTAAAAACACGTTCTTTATTTCAGCTTGACTTATAGAATCCCACCTGCCACGGAGACGCAATAAGGGTCGCGTTTGCGCCCTTGATTTCGCGCCAGTTTCCGGAGGCATACAGTGGCCCGTTCCGATTATTTTTTTACCAGTGAATCCGTTTCAGAAGGTCATCCAGACAAGGTTTGTGACCGGATTTCCGACGAAATCGTCGATCTTTTTTATCGCGAAGGTCCGAAGTCGGGCATCAGCGAGTGGGACATTCGCGCCGCGTGCGAAACATTGGCAACAACCAATAAGGTCGTCATTGCCGGCGAAACGCGTGGCCCCTCGACCGTGACCAAGGACTGGATTGCCCATACCGCGCGTATGGCCATCCGCGACATTGGTTACGAACAAGACGGCTTCCATTGGGACCACGCGGATATTGAAGTGCTGCTGCATGGCCAATCGGCCGATATCGCGCAGGGTGTTGATGCGCGTCAGCCCACCAATCAGGAAGAAGGCGCGGGCGATCAGGGCATTATGTTCGGCTATGCTTGCCGTGAAACCGAAGATCTCATGCCGGCTCCTATTTATTATGCGCACAAAATCCTGCGCCTGATTTCAGAAGCGCGTCATTCGAACAAAGAAAAAGTGCTTGGTCCTGATTCAAAGAGCCAGGTCACCATCCGCTATGCAGGCGGTAAGCCGGTCGGCGTGACACAGATCGTTGTCTCGCATCAGCATTTGATTGAATCCATGTCATCTCATCAGGTGCGCGAGCTTGTGGAACCTTATGTTCGCAAGGCGCTGCCTGAAGGCTGGATCAGCAAAGACACCGTCTGGCACATCAACCCAACCGGCAAATTCTTCATCGGCGGTCCCGATGGCGATTCCGGCCTTACCGGCCGCAAAATCATCGTCGACACTTATGGTGGCGCTGCACCGCACGGTGGCGGCGCATTTTCGGGCAAGGATCCGACAAAGGTTGACCGCTCGGCGGCTTATGCTGCGCGCTATCTCGCAAAGAATGTCGTTGCGTCTGGCGTTGCTGAGCGCTGCACGATCCAATTGTCTTATGCGATCGGCGTCGCGCGCCCGCTTTCGATTTATGCCGATTTCCACGGCACGGGTCAGGTTGATGAGGCTAAAATCGAGCAGATTCTCGAAGCGGGCGATGTCATGGACTTGACCCCGCGCGGCATCCGCAAGCATCTCGATCTGAATAAGCCGATTTATGCGCGGACATCGTCTTATGGCCATTTCGGGCGCAAACCTGAGGCAGATGGCGGCTTTTCTTGGGAAAAGACGGATATTGCCGACGCCATCAAGAAGCGCCTTTGAGCTCTGACGCTAGCGAGCGGCCGGATCGCGCCTTTTTCGGGCGTCGGAAAGGCAAGCGCCTCACGGATACAAGAGGCGGTCTCATCGACCGCCTCTTGCCGCATTTGCGTGTGCCTCTATTGGACGGGCTGGATCCAGCCTCATTATTCTCGGTGCCGGTAACGTCTTTGGCGCTCGAAATCGGCTTTGGAGGCGGCGAGCATCTTCTTCATCAAGCTCGCCTAAATCCCCAAACCGGCTTTATCGGCTGCGAGCCCTTCGTCAATGGCATGGCCAAGATGGTGGCGGCTATTGAGAATGAAAATATCAAAAATATTAGAGTTTTCGACTCCGACGCGGTCGAATTATTAAAAGCCCTGACTCCCGCTGTCTTCGACCGGATCTTTATTCTTTATCCAGATCCCTGGCCCAAGCGGCGTCAGAATAAGAGGCGGTTTATCTCAGATTTGACGGTTGATCTCTTGGGAAAGACGCTCAAATCCGGGGGTGAGTTGCGTTTTGCGACTGATATTGATCATTATGCCGGATGGACCTTGGCCCATATATCAAGGTCCCAGGACTTTAATTGGATCGCAGAAGGCCCGGATGATTGGCGAAAGCCTTGGCCGGATTGGATCCAGACCCGCTATGAGGCCAAAGCGCGCCGTGAAGGACGTCTCTCTTCTTATCTTAGCTTTGAGCGCCGTTAAGCCGCTGTTCGCGCCGAGATAAAGCGCATTACCCGTCGAGCTGTAGATAAAGAGAGCGCGTGAAAACTCGAAAAGGCGCTGTCATGATGCGCCTGCGAGAGCGAGCCGCCATTTTTGGCCTTGAGCAGGGCCAGAAGGCTCGACCACTGAAATTCAATCGCCCTCACAATAAAGAGAAGCGGATCAAAATGGGGCGAGCTGAACGCGTGCTTTACCGTTTCTCTGGGTAGGCCCGCCAAATGCGCAATGGCGGCCAAGGCTTCATTGATGCGGCCGTGATTGATCAGGGCGATGACTTCCCCTTCACGCGGGGCACGTGAGAATAAATACGCCTCGTCGTGAGCTTCAGGCTTCACATAATCGGCCAGTTCGAGAATGGCGGGATTAATCATCACCGCCGCCGCGCCGACATCAATCGCATGGTCGATCAGCTCGATCTGGTCGGTCAAATCGCGAATTTCGGTCCGCGCTTTCTGTTTTGCGGCCTCAAGAATGGCTCCAATATGGCGTAGCGCAAGGTCCGGCCGGCTTTTGAGCGCCCGATAGAGCCGTGAATCTGACGTGGCGCGGTCAGCAAGCGCTCTTAAACCCAATTCGGATAATTCAAGGCTCGAATTCTGGAGAATCCTTTGAATTGTCGCATCCCCGCCTCTTTGGGCAAGAATATCGGTCACTTGGCTCGGCAAACGCTTGCGGCGAGAAAGCGCATCAAGAAAGACCTCTGACCGATGCTGCGCAATGGTCTGCAAGTTCTCGACATCGATGCAGGGACTTCTCTCTAAAACGGGCTGGGCTACGCGAATTTCCTGGTCCAACGCCAGATTCTGAACGGTTTGACGGGGGCCCCGGGTCAAATCAGCGAGTTTTTCCGATAATTCGATCCGCGCCGCCAATTCGATTTCTGCGGCGAGGCAAAGGATCACTTCGTCGAACACCGAGACATGGTCGTCATTCAAATCGGGAAGCTGTTCGATAAAAAGATTGGTAATCCGGTGAAGCAATAGGGTGCGCCGCTCGCCATCAGCATCCTGAAGGGCGGTCTCAATATCGGTTACGAGTGAGGAAATAGGGTTCATCGCTGTCTCTTGATTGACAGCGATCCTAACCGGCAGGGGTAACCAAAACGTGTATGCCCGCCGGCCTTGAAGGTTTTGCTTGAAAAATAAGGTCTGATGGAGTAGAGGAGCCCTTGTCGATAAGACACCTCATAACGGTTACTAACCGATCTTGTGAGAGTGGGCCCGCCCGGACCCGCTCTTTTTTATTGCCTACCGGGCTGGACGATTCACGCGTGGTTGAACACGAGGACAGACTGACAGAAGACGGCGGCGTTGCTGGAACGATCGGCCGTTTGGTCGAGCCGGCTATTGAAGCGCTGGGCTTTCGTCTTGTCCGCGTCCGCGTGTCGTCAATGAATGGCTGTACGGTTCAAATTATGGCCGAGCGTCCTGATGGCTCGATGGGTATTGATGAGTGTGAAGCGGTGAGCCGTGCGATCTCGCCGGTTCTCGATCTCGATGACCCTGTCGGCGGTGCTTACAATCTCGAAATCTCGTCTCCGGGCATTGATCGTCCCTTAGTGCGCCGCTCCGATTTTGAAAAATGGACCGGCTATCAGGCGCGTATCGAAATGACACGTCCGACATTCGGTCGCAAAAGACATAAGGGATATCTGCGCGGTGTTACCACCAATGCGGTGAAGCTCGAGCGCATCGATATCAAGCCCGATGAAGACGCGTTGGTCGAGATGCCGTTAGCCGATATTTCTGAAGCTCATCTTATTCTGACCGATGATCTCATTCGCGAGTCATTGCGGCGCGATAAAGCGCTTCGTCGGGGCTCAGATGACGCGTCATCACAATCTACAAAGTCTCCCGCAGATGCGGTGAAACCAAAACAAAAATCGCAACGCCTGCAGAAAGATAAAAAAGGTGCAGGTTTGAGATCGTTAGAAAAGGAGAATGTCCATGGCAGTCAGCGCAAACCGGCTTGAGCTTTTGCAGATCGCCGATGCAGTGGCGCGTGAGAAGCTGATCGATCGTCAGATCGTTTTAGCCTCGATGGAAGAAGCCTATGCCAAGGCTGCACGCTCTCGATATGGTATGGAAACCAATGTGCGCGCCGAGATCGATCCGAAAACCGGTGAATTGCGCTTGTGGCGTCATCTGCTTGTAGTCGAAGCGGTAGAAAATCCCTCCGTTGAAATTTCTCTCGAAGATGCGCGCCGTTCAAATCCTGCTGCGCAGCTCGGCGACATCATTGCCGATAAACTTCCGCCTTTTGATCTTGGCCGTATTGCTGCGCAATCAGCAAAGCAAGTCATCGTGCAGAAAGTGCGCGATGCCGAGCGTGATCGCCAATATGAAGAATATAAAGATCGTATCGGCGAAATCATCAATGGCGTCGTCAAACGCGTCGAATATGGCAATGTGATCGTCGATCTGGGACGCTCGGAAGGTATTGTGCGCCGTGACGAATTGATCCCCCGTGATGTATTTCGTCCGGGCGATCGTATTCGTGCTTTTGTTTTTGATGTGCGCCGTGAAGCGCGCGGCCCGCAGATCTTTCTTTCGCGCACGCATCCGCAATTCATGGCAAAACTTTTTGCGCAAGAAGTTCCGGAAATTTACGATGGCATTATCACCGTAAAGGCTGTTGCCCGTGATCCGGGATCACGTGCGAAAATTGCCGTTATCTCGCGTGATTCATCGATTGATCCCGTCGGTGCTTGCGTCGGTATGCGTGGTTCGCGCGTGCAGGCCGTTGTCGGCGAATTGCAAGGTGAAAAAATCGATATCATTCCGTGGTCACCTGATGTTGCGACCTTTATCGTGAATGCGTTGCAGCCGGCTGAAGTGGCGAAGGTTGTTCTCGATGAAGAAGCCGAGCGCATCGAAGTTGTAGTTCCTGATGATCAATTGTCTTTGGCTATCGGTCGTCGTGGACAAAATGTTCGTCTCGCGTCGCAATTGACCGGTTGGGATATCGATATTCTGACGGAAGCCGAAGAATCCGAACGTCGTCAGAAAGAGTTTGTCGAAAGAACAAAAACCTTCATGGATGCACTCGATGTTGACGAGGTTGTCGGTCAGCTTCTTGCTTCCGAAGGCTTCCGCTCGGTTGAAGAACTCACTTATGTTGATTTATCCGAACTTGCCTCAATCGAAGGCTTTGATGAAGAGACCGCGGCTGAAATTCAAAACCGCGCGATCAATCATCTTGCCGAACGGGATGCCGCATTTGATGCCCGCCGTCGTGAATTGGGCGTTGCCGATGAGATGAAGGACGTTCCGGGTTTAACCTTGCCGATGCTCGTCAAGCTTGGTGAGAATGACGTTAAATCCATTGAGGACCTCGCAGGCTGCGCCACCGATGATCTTGTCGGATGGACCGAGCGCAAGGGGTCCGAGACAATCAAGAACGCGGGTTTTCTCGACGGATTTGAGATGAGCCGCGAAGAGGCTGAAGCTTTGATCATGCAGGCTCGCGTGTCTGCCGGGTGGATTGAAGCACCGGTCGAAGAGCCCGAAATTGCGGGTGAGGCCTGATACAAATAGGGCTGCGGTGCAAATATTTTGGCATTTGGTTCGCCAAATGTGATAGAGGCATCGCACCTGAATAGCTCTCATGAGAGCTAGAATTTGATGATCTTCCCGAAGTTTCGGGTGGATTGAACAAAATAGGTTGGCTGGGCTTTCCAGTCTTTACGTTTGAAACAAGCGGCTCGCCGCAGGACGATAGTGAATGACCGATAAGAACACACCGGGTGACAAGACCTTGCACATGGCTCAGACCAAAACGCTGAGCCTGAAGCGTCCGGTCGAGCAGGGCGTCGTCCGTCAAAGTTTTTCGCATGGCCGCACCAAGGCGGTCGTGGTCGAGAAGGTCAAACGCCGGATCGTGGGTCCTGGCGAAGCGCCAGCCGCGCCCGAGCCCGTTAAGGTTGCCGCCGCGCCTGTTAAGGCCGCCGCCGCTCCTGCTCCGACACCCGCACCGGCTCGCCCCGCAGCGCCTACTTCCCCCTCCGCACAAAAACCTTCGGGTATGGTCCTTCGGACTCTCACCGAGGATGAGCGCGATGCCCGTGCCCTTGCTTTGGCTGAAGCGCGCAAGCGTGAAGAAGTCGAACGCAAGCAAGCTGAAATCGACGCCAAGACCCGCGTAGAGCGCGAGGCGCGTGAAAAAATTGAACGCGACGCGGCGGAAGCCCGTAAGCGTGAAGAAGATGAACGTCGTCGTTTCGATGATGAAGTTAAAAAGAAATCCGAAAGCGAAGCCCGCCGTCGCTTAGGTGAAGGTGGTGCGGATAAAGCGGCAACAACGACCGATCGTGTCACGATTGCACCGCGTCGCTCGCCCACCTCGACGGAAGCCGAAGATGATGATCGCCAAATTGCGCGTCGCACCGGCAATGGACCTGCACGCGCACCCGTTCCAGCAAAACCTGAACGT
>Ga0129333_10003805_pt1 | contig 14159 bp, 32 predicted proteins | sample CPB6_08_DNA_FD_94474 | JGI IMG/M metagenome (GOLD analysis project Ga0129333, IMG submission 94474) | Freshwater to marine salinity gradient microbial communities from Chesapeake Bay, USA - CPBay_Sum_0.6_0.8_DNA | ecosystem: Environmental > Aquatic > Marine > Coastal | place: USA: Chesapeake... | reverse complement strand
TGCTTCCACCATTGCCGCGCCACAAACAGTGGCGCTTTCACTTGCCACTTGAAGACAACGCCCCGAAACGGGCTGGTGTGGCGATGGGCGACAAGGTAATTGAGAAGCTTCTTCTCCCTTGGGCCGAAATCTGGCGTTTCAAGGTCAAAGCTCTGCCTGGCATCACAAACGATGTCAATGTCACTTCCCATCCAATCGAGAAGCCGAACAGAGCTAATGCCGTCACCGAGGGGATCATGCGGCTTGAACGTATTAGAGGGGAGGGCGATCATTGTTCGTGGCGGAGTCGTGAAAGAGCCGTGTAACCAATGCGGGAAGGATGTTGTCTACATTCATCCCATACCACTTGCGCTCTGGGGATGGTGCGCCCCATTGAGTCTTGCTGGGAATCAAGAGAAAGTATTTGTCCCTTGAAGCCTGAATCAATCCAGCCATCTGCAGTGAGTGACAAAAGGACCACTCTCTGTCCGGCGGAGAACTGTTCATGGTGAGAAGCCTTCATCGAACGACGGAATGGCACCCTTGGCAAAACCGTAATTTTTTGTTCGGCAGTTTCGCCAGATTCCACGGGGTGAACAAATGTCTTCCGCCTATCGCGCAGGGTTACGCTAGAGGAAAACGAAAGAGCCATGCAGTACAGCCTGCCAGTAATTCTTGATTACGATGGAAGGAAACGTTTTGCCACCATGGGACCATTTGAGCGAAGCATGGAGCGCGAGTTCTCGCTGGCTGTCAACAAGAAAGCCATTGATGAATGCAGCGATCTGCAACAGCTCAAGGAAGTGGCGACTAACTTGCTCATCGGTTGGAGCAATATGCAGGGCGCCATAGGCGAGCTGATCAAGGAAAACATGAACTTGCGTCATGCTATCGGTCTTCGTGAGGCTGATTTGCAGGCCGCAGAAGAGCTGATGAACCAAGCAGCTAGTCTTTTGGAGAAGCAAGCTGCTGATCGAGCCAGCAAGCCTTCCCGATCTTCTCAATCCAAGTGGCGTCTGTGGCCGTGGTAGACGTGAGGAGATAGACCTTCCAGCCACTGATCATGGCTAGATTGTATTTTCTGGCATCACGGTCATAACCACTTCCCGACACATGGCGACCTCGCATGTAGGTGCCACCTTGGATTTCAATGAGTGAGTTTGAATTCGGAAGTGCGAAATCAGCTCTGTAGCGCTTTGATCGCTTGCTTTTGGCGTAGCGCTCTTGAAAATCTTCCTCCCACATTGGCACATCACTGAACTCACGGACAAGCTCAAGCTGCGGCCAATGAAGCTTCCACGCTTCGTGGAATTTATCTTCAAGAGCGCTCACAAGATCATACTTTCGCAGCAGTTACGCTAGCGCCTTGATCTTGATACTTCCCCTCGTAAGGTTTAGCCACTTCGCCACAGCGGAATAACACCACTTGTGCAATGCCTTCGTTGGCATAGACGCGGATGTATTTCGACGTGGGATTGATGAGGCTCATCGTGAGATGGCCGCACCAGCCTGGTTCGATGGGAGTGATGTTGGCAATAAGGCCAGCGCGTGCGTAGGTTGATTTACCCCAGCACAGGCCCATCACATCGTTAGGCATGGAGAAACGCTCTGAGCTAACGCCAAGCCCATGGCAGCCAGGAGGGATGACAAAGAAATCACCATTGGTGCTGCTCTGGAGCTGAGCTGGGCGGCCCTCAGGGGCCGCCTTCACGTCAAATTCCATTGCCTCGCGGTCATAAATGACAAAAGATGATGGCGATAGTCGAATGTCATAGCCACTTTGGCTGAGGCCAAAGCTCAATGCGGGCTGGCCATTGGCGAGCGTTTTTGTCTTCTCACCCACGTAGGGCATGAAGATGTCGCTTTCAGCAAGCTTGCTGATTTCGATGTCGTTGAGAAGCATGGTAAAGGGGCGCTTTGGGCGCCCCCGGAAACGTCAGAACGGAATGACGGATCAGAACGGATCGTCAGAGGCTTTCTTGCTGGAACCACCGCCAGCTTTGCCGCTGTTGTCCCACATGGAGGCGTAGCCCTTGGCGCCATCCATCTTGCCCTTCACCTGCACTTGGCCGGTGAAGCCGGGCTGAGAGTCGTTGGTTTTGCGGTCATTATTCCACAGGGAGGCTTGCAGGCTATACATGCCACGATCATTCGGACCTGCCTCCTTGGCCTCGCGGAACACGTCGGCGGGGATGTCGATGGCAACTTTGTAGAGAGGCTGGGTAGCCATGGAAAGAAAACGGATAACGGAACAAGAGTAGCGACTACAGACGGGAGATCAAGCTCCCCTGTCCATAGAAATTGTGAAGGGCACACGACCGGGGTAGTGGTCGAAGAAGAACTGTTGAGTCTTCTGTGCCATCACACCAGCTTGCGCTACAAGCTCGCTGGAATCGAGGCTCACAACTTGAGCCTCCTGCCCTTTCCCAGTGTCTGGGTCGTAGATGGCTATTGCGCAATGTGCCTCTTCGATTTCGATGGAATACATCTGTTCGATGGCTTGCACATACGCTCCGAGCTGCATCCGATAGTCGGAAAGCTGGGCGTCAGGCTTTTCTTTGTAGCTGGTTTTCCAATCAAGCAGCGCATAAGCGCCGCTCTTCATGGTTGCCAGCATGTCAAAGGTGCCGGAATAGCCAATCTCCCTGGAGGGGCAATACCAGGCGATAGCGCTCTCCACTAGCAGAGGCTCGTCAATGGAGTCAAGGAAATCCTGGATGGATGTGTAATAGGGGATGTATTGGGGAGAGTGATTGAAATGCTCCTCAATGTCTTCCCCATTAAACAAATCCTCCAGCACTCCATGAAGCCAATTGCCACGTTCCACGGCATTGCGTGTGCGGCGGTTTGCCTCTTCATCCCCCACTTTCTTCCGCCAGTTGATGAGCGCCATTGTCTTGCCGATGGGGGCAGTGGTTGAGGCGACAGTTGTGACGGAAGGGAGCACTATCCCAGCAGGCACATTTGGGAACTGATCAAGAACGTAATAACGTTTCTTGTTCAGTTGCAGCCTGTTTGGTTCAAAGCGGGGGAGTTTCATTTCTCGTTCATGTCCCAGAAATACTCGCAGCCTTCGTCCGTACATGGCGGCGCCGCGAATTGCGATTGATAGCGATCAGGAGGTGCCATGTAACGCCAGCAGTTTTCTTTAACGGGACACTCACCGCCAGTGCACATTGCGATGTCAGGCATGAGATGACGATTAATGAACGGAAGAAGAGAAACAGGATCCAGTAGGCCGGAACTAATAACAGAAGAAAGCAAAGCAGCAACACGTCTCGGACTATCCAACGTGTCTTCTGGAAAGCTCCAATAGGCTTCATTGGCTTTCTCCCACCAAAGTTGATTGGATATCGTATTTGTTGACACTTTCTCCATCGAGGCGTTTTGCGCTGTTAATGAAGGCTTGCTTGTGCTCGTCAACATAACTCTCAAATGCCTGGATGATGTTGCCCTGAAAGAAACCAACTGCCATTAAATAATTGGCTAGTTCTTCTACCACTTCGTCGCAAAATACGTGGTGATTCTTGAATGTCACCTCTGTTTTTGCTTCGTTGTTGTAGATATAGTGCCAGGTGTGCTGGCCATACGGTTCAAGAGAATTCATGGCAGGATTTTGCTGGCGAGGAAGATGACAGGGAAGCTGGCCATAAGTGCAACTGCGCTAATAGCCAGAAATAAACCAAGCGGGTCATGCTGGAAATAGCTCGGGAGGAAGCTGAGTAATGGGCTGATCATCGGGGTCAGTACAAACAATGCCAGCGAAGGCGGCCGCTAAGGCCGCCGCCGCCACATCTACTTTTTTGCCTCCACGAATGCCTTCACGGCATCGATGGCGCCTTGAACGCTGACGGCATTGCCACGAATGCTGTCCAGCTCTTTGGTCATAGCAGCCTTGGTGATCTTGATGCCGCTGTCTTTTGTCCATGAGGAGACAAGAGTGGTGATCACATTGCCAAAGTCAGCAACGGTTTTCACATTGGCGCCAGTGGTGAGGCCGACAGTGTCGAGAGCGTTCTTCACTGCCACCTGACAGGCCCTCACATCGGCCAATCCGAGGGGATTGGCCTCGCAGAATTCAACGAGAGCTTGCTTTCCATCGAAGGCAATAGCCCACGCTTCTCCAAGATGAGCATTGCTTGATTCAGCAGGCGCTGATTGCGCTGCTGGTGCCGCAGCTTGCTTCGGAGCCTCCTGTTGGATCGGGAGCCGGGGCGATCCTTTTTGGTCATCTTCCTTAGGGATGTCTTCACCTGCATAAAGACGCAAGCCAAGGCCAGTGAAGGTGGCGATGCACTTGACTGCTGCGCGCTGGCAGTTGTCGCTGATTGCACGACCATCGAGCTGTTGGATGGCATTGTGCTTCCTGTCCATGACAGGAAAGATCAAGGCAACAGTACGCCTCATACCATCAGTGAGATAAGGGCGCAGGTAGTAATAGCCAGGGCCACCAAACACCACTTCACCCACGGTTTTCTCTTCAAAGGCAACGAAGAGGGTGGGAAAATGTTCCTTGAGATAACGGTAAGCAAAGGGCCAGGAGAGGTAGGACAGTCCTTTGTAGTCCTTCTCAATGTGTGGACCAATGTCAGGTGTGTCATAGGCAGCTTTGAAGGCTTCTGCAGTGATTTCAAGAGGAGTAAAGATGCCGTTGTAGCGGTCCATCATTGCTTGTTGCGTGGGATCGGAAGACATAACTGAAGGATCGTAGAGAGTGAAGGAGTGTTTCATAGGCGAGAAAGCAGGCCGCTGGCGTAACGTTTCTTCGTCTCTTCATTGGAGTCGTAGAAGATGACGAGATACTTGCCAGGAGCCTCGGCATTGCCAGTGATGATGCTTTCACCGGGAAGCGGCCAGTCATTCACCTCGCGAATGTCGGAAATCACTTCGTGCGCATGTTCGTCGTAGCAGTCGTCATAGATGACGCTTTCGCAGTACAAACGCACGTCACAGTCGTCGTTTTCGACGAGAAAATCTGCGAGATGGTTTTTCAGTTCAGAGGCCTTCATCAGGGAAGATGTTGTCAGGGTTTACAGGCTCTTGGGTGTGATCGAAGCACTCTTCCCATGCGTTGTCCGCGAGGGTGGCACTTCCTTCCCATACTGGAGTGGAGCGAATGAGACGTTCCAAAGCCTCACTGTTGCTTTTTCTTGCTTCGTGGGCGATTTCACCCAAGTGAGCAAAAGCGGTGTCAGTGAGACAGACGTGACGGCGACGTTTTGGTTCACCGTGGACATTGGCCATAGATCAGCGACGACGGGAAAGGGGGGATGCAATGCAGTAGCCGATGCAGAATGCTGCGCCGAAGATGAGGAAAACTTCCATCGAGGGTGGCAACTCAGCACACATTACACACCTTTTTTCGGGAGTGCAACCTTGGCCCGCAGAGTCTCATGAGACTCTTGCTCAATAATTAAGCAAGCATTAAGAGGTGTCAGATTTGAACAAAAGGGTGGCAGCACGCCATTTTCTTGCTACAACAGCCCCATCTCAACTTCCCCCATGGCATTTGACATCCTCGATCACGTAGGCAAGTTGGAGCCCGCCAAGGAAGCCGGCAAATACATTTGCCCAGCATGCCAAGGGACTAATTTTTCCTTCAATAAATCAGACGGCTCCTACAACTGTTGGAACGATCCATCAGCGAAACATCGCGCTGAAATTCGTCAAATACTGGCACCAATGGATCGCTGGGAACGCCCCGCCCGCGAGGACGGTCGCTACATCTTCCCGTATGAGAATCGTGATGGCAACAGGGTTCTCGAGGTGGTGCGCAACGATAACAACGGCAAAAAGCAGATTTTTCAGGAATATCCAAGCGTGTCAAGCGACACGCCGCAGCGCAAGAAGGTTATTGATGCACTTCGCAGCGAAATCCTGCCTTATAGGTATAAAGAAGCCATCGAGGCCTCCAGGGTTACGCAGCACCCAATCTTCGTCGTTGAAGGTGAACTCTGCTGCGATAAGTTGTGGGAAATAGGATTGCCATCCGTCACATTTCTGGGAGGTAGCAAACAGTATCGTTCTAACGGAGACTATTCCAAACTCTTCCGAAGCCATCGTCTCGTCTTGTGTCCAGACAGAGATGAACCTGGAGTGGCTCTCATGCGAGAGGTGGCAGCGGACAATCCCGGCGCTCAATGGCTCTATGCAGATCCCGAATCCTTTGAATGGGAGACGCTTCCGCAGAACAACGGCTATGACCTAGCCGATTGGATAGACGAAGGCGCGTCACAAGACTTAATCATTAATTCCATTGTCAGCAAGGATCGCCATGAAGGGCAAGATGGTCTCCCTTCCTACGAGGAGATCATCGGCACTCTTGAAACGATGGTGGGGCTGTACGGCAATGACGCTCGTGTCTTGTTTGAGGCTCGTCAATGGATGACCAATCATGGCCTCAAGATTTCCACCACTGAACTTGACAAGCTGATTGGTGAAGCCAAAACCAGGGTGGATGGCAAAGAGGAGATTGAAGTGCTGGATGCCAAGGCCATTGCCATGTCCAATGACGTGCGTCGCTGGACTATTGCTGGCATTCTGCCTGAAAGCAGCGTGATGCTTCTCGCAGCGGCCCCTGGTAGCGGTAAGTCCACTCTTGTCTATAACTGGGCGATGAACATTGCACTGGGCTCCGACTGGAGCGGTAGGCGGTGCCTGCCAGGCAAGAGTCTCATCATTCAATGTGACGAGCCGGTTGTGGATGCCGCAGAAAAGATGCAAGTCATTGGCTACGACCGGCCCGACATGCCTGAAGATGCCATTGGTTTTGTGGAACGCTGGCGATTCTCCAACATTGGTTGGCTCGCTGATCGCATCAAACGTGAACGCCCTCGTTTCGTTGCCATTGATAGCCTTACAGCCTGCCTTGCCGGCATGGATGTTGATCTAATCAAGAGCGACGCCGGTAATGTCATCTACGAACTTCGGGACATCGCCAACACCTACGGTTGCTCCATCGTCATTCTTCACCACCTCAACAAGACCGGCGGCATTCGCGATAGCTCCAGCTTTGAGGCCAACGTTTCAGAAGTGGTGAAGCTATACCGACCAGAAAACAATCCTGGCCCCAATGAATTCCTTCTGGAGTGGACAAAGAGTCGCTCCGGCTTGAGCGGCAAGCACTTCCTCGTCCGAGAGCCAGACACCTATGGCTGGTTCTATAAAGGTCCAGTAGATGGAGATCCTGATGGCTTGATGCGCGTGGCCAACATGGTGAACAACCGTGGCAACGAACGCTTCAGCCCTAGTCAGATTGGCATGATGCTTGGCTTGAGTAGCACCGGCAGTGCGCGTCGCCTGTTGGAGCAGGCTCGCAGGCAAGGTCTCATTGATTCATCGTGGCAGCTAGGCCCCACTGGTGAGCGCGACCGCATGTATCAAAGCTTCAACTATGTGGAGCAGGAGCCTGAAGACATTGCTCCTAGCGAAGTCCTAATTTCCGCCAAATTAGGAGATGACTTCCCATCGTCTAACGAAAGTCAAATTTCCGCCAAATTAGAAGATGCGCCAGAGGAGCCCGCCCCTGATGGGGCGGACGACGACATCTGGTTTTAACTAGCGCAAAGAGAGGGAGACTTCAAAAGGCGTCTCCCCGCCCGCCCGACGCTACGAGGCGGGCTTTTTTAATGCTACTCATTTTCCACTCATTTCTTCGTCGTGTCCACTCACAATGGGGGTGGTATCAGGAATCTGCGTAAACGGCGTTTATCAGGAATCCGCGTAATATAATAATTATTAAGTTAAGGGTGCGGCCCAGTATTTGCAATGGTTTTCGAGAATCCTGGCCTTGAAGCACTGCATCAATACATCACAAACGGACAACAGCCCGTTCCTCCCATTGAACAAACAATGGCAGTAGAGGCTGACAAGAAAGCTGAAATCGAGGAAATCACAAAAGACGTTCAAGAAACTGCCCGCCTGGATCGTCCAAAGTGGAAAGGCTTTGGGCAATAAAAAAGCGGCCATTAGGCCGCTTTGATTAGCGCTGTTTTTCCTGTTGCTGTTTCGCCAGCGCGGCTTGGAATCGTTTTGTCTCCTGTTCCTTGCCGTACAACCAAGCCTTCATGGACTGTCCCGGCTTGGGACCATTTCGCGGAAGCTTGGTCACTTTGAATTCCATGGTGGAGCGTCAACTTCCCTTGCAGCGTAGGCGATTTGAGCAACCCATGCCAATATGCCAATCATTCAACTGTCTTTTCTGTTGAGGAATTTGGCGGGGGTGGGTAGAGTGGTTACGGAAAGTCCCGAGCGCACCCAATTCCAGGACCGTTCAGGACTAACCTCCCTTCAGGCATGGCCTCCAGGACCAGCGACGCCCCCAAAGGGCGGAGCGGGATCCAGCACCTGGCCAAGGAAACCTTCAATAACCAAAACGGTTTCTATCATCGCGAAGGAAAAACACTTTGCAATGATCTACCCTCCTAAGCCTGTCGAGCAACTGCCTTCGCTGGAGCACAACGGCACCGAAATCGTCTGTCGCATCCACCATGGCTTCTCGACGCCAGATCGTGGTCCTCAGCCTCAAGCTCGCTATCTATATGGTGCCGTGAGCCCCGAAGGCGAACGGCATTGGCGGAGAAGTCTGAATGACATCCAAGCCTTGATCGATGCTGGCTTTAAACTGAATGCTGCCGCAGCAGCGAAAAGTGACGCATCATCGTCCGCTGTCTGATTCCGAATGGAATGAGATGGATGCCCTAAGGAGGGCCATTAAAGATGGCCCTCCTTCTGTTGCCTTCCACAAAATGGAAAGGTTTTCCGAATTGTTTGTTAGAACTCTGCCGTATGAAGACGATACAATTGCGGCAGCAGTAAAACCTCCAGATGGCGCAGCCTGAGATTATCTTCAAGGACAATCAAGAATGCCTTCGTTATGCAGTGAAAGTGCTAACGGATGCAGGACTCACCCCTGAAGAAATTGAGCGTGTCAGGGTGAAGAATAAGCCTGGTGTCAACATGGCCAAAGACCTTGTTGGCCTCAGGCGTCATATGGTGCAAGAGTTGTTGGCTGCCAACATGAGCAACCGACAAATTGCTGATGCATTGCAGATTGGCAAAGACACTGTTAATGCTGATCGCCATTATGCTCGTCAGCTTTATACGGAAAAGCTTTTGGCATCTGCAGACGTGCATCGAGCACGTCTGCTCAAAGAGCAAATTGATCTCAAAGAAAAAGCGATGGAAGCCTTTGAGACCAGCAAGAAGAAAAAGATTACCACCATTCAAGATGGCGATGATGGCCGCGGCGGTACGCAAATTAAGGTGGAAGAAAGCGCTGGTGATGCATCGTTCCTCAATGTGGCCAAGAATGCCCTTGTGGAACAGGCTCGACTCTTGGGTCTGCACGAGCTGAAGCGTGAGGAGCAGCAAGACAAGACGTATCAACAATTCCTTAAGGATCTCACTGTTACCATCGACAAAGAAAAACAGCTCAAGGAAGCCGATGAGCTTCGAGCCAATGCTCTGCCAGTCCAAGCTGGAGACGTAACGGACGCAACGACAGTCCTACCTTCTACAGAAAATCTTTAGCCACAGCCCTTGACGGGTTTCGTTATGGTCGGCAAGATACAACGGTTGCCTTCTCCCATTGTCTTTCTCTTTCAATAGCGTCGACGACTTCCTGCGTAAAGCGCAGGAAGCCAAAACTGAAAAACGCGAAGAGATGCACGAATACGTGCAAGACTTCGTTAATGATCCATCAATGGTTGGCGTGCCAGTGGAAATGGCTGACACCATTGGTCAGCTCATCGAAAGGTATGGTGATGAATGCCTACGTCAAATTGCCCTGTTCACATTGGGAAAATGGTACGGCGTGCACGTGGGCGTCGTGCAGGAGATGGTCTCCACTGAAGACTTTGGTTCAGCCATAGCCGCGTCTATGGACGCGGCCAAGATTAATACTGCCATTCAAACGCTAGAAGGCGTGGGCAGCTTTGGTGGTGATGACGATTGGCGCAAAATGCTTGGTGACAGCATTGTGTCAGAAGTGGATGAACATCGAGCGAGGCATGGTGATGACAGTTGATATGCCAAATGCCATGCGCACCTTTCTAATTACAACCAGCAGAGACGAATGCATCACGATGTCTGCCACTGGTGAATGGGAAGTGCGTCAGCTTTTTGCAAAACAATTCCCACGAAAACGCATTTCAACAGTGGATGAATATCCGCAAGATGTGTTAAAGGTGTCTGGTTGTTTTCAATGATTCGTCTTCCATCGTTTCGTATTTCCATTTCTCATGCAGGAGGCATCATTCAAATTGGCGCAACAACTATCGAGTGGGCCAATGCGGTCCCGCCAGGCACTCAACTCATGGGCCAGCCCCAATGGGGCTGGACAGCAGTCATATTCCCAACTGACTATTGGTTCTTCGGACGGTGATGCAATTATGAGTCGTCGCAAGGCGTTCATTTGCGTGCCACCTGCACTAGCAGAGGAAGTGCTTGCCAAAGGACAGGAAAGCCCTTTGGTTCATCCCGTATGGGCTAAGGCTATGAAACGGAATCGTTATTTCGTTATCACAGCAGACAACTTGGACGATCTCACCGAAATCGCAGATTTCGCTCGCGTGGAATTGGAAGAGCCAGAGCAGCCTCTTACGAAAGTGCGTCGTCATGCCTTCCAAGCCTTGCTGGACCGCGCCCACCGTTACGCCATTCTCGAACCACTGGGCGAGTGCCACTGCATGGCCACCGCTTGGCGTGACCAGCCTTTGCGGAGCAACAAGGCCTCCTCTCGGGTGGTTACGGAGCTTCGACAGGCAAAAGTGCGACATGGCTTGACACCACGCCTCTGAGGCGGCACAATACCACCACGAGGCGCGAGCCTCTCCGTTCACTTCTTGAATCATGCATCGCATTCTGTCCGTGTCCGGCCACGCCAATGCCCGTGGCCTTTCCGTTTTTGCCAAGAACATCTTGGGCAACACATCGCCTGTGATGTTCTCCAATGAACCAGTTATTGAAGGTGTGTTTCGCATTGGCGAATTGATGAGCGCTTGCCAAGCGCTCGAAACCGCTATGTCAATCATGGAAGGCGAACGTTCAGACGTTCGCCCTCATGCGGCATTGGACAATGCCATCAACCAACTGAATAACTTGCAGCTTCGCTTAGACAGCATGGTGCGGCAAAGTGCTGTCATTCATGCCGAAGTGGTAGAGCATATGGCTCAAGATGAGCCTGAGATGATGCAACACTATCTTTCAGCCTTTGCTAAGGCAGTTGGCCAAGGAGAAGTGTGACAATGGAGGGAATGTCACAGCGTGAACTTATGCAGTGGATGATGAAGCCATCAGAATTCTTTGATGAGATGGCCTACAGAGCGAGACGCCTAGAAAAGCGTCTCGCCAAGCTTAAGGAGAAGGAAGAAGAAAAAATCTTGGAGCTATATCGTCAGTCAGTTTCCATTTGACCATCGGCCCCATCAGGGGCCTTTTCTTTTGTCCATGTGTGATCGCCAGGAATGGGCTCCGTTCCATAGGCCCAATCGTCGTAGTGCTCACCATTGCGCAACCACCTGGCAAGGCGTTCACGTTCTTGCTCTGGAGATAGCTTCATCGAAGTCCGGCTCGGCTCGTATAGAGGCTAGCTAGCTCCGTATAGGCAAAAAGAAGGGGGGCAATTGCCCCCCCTTCTTTCTGTGGCTTCCGATGAGCGATTTAGCAGGAGATGAACTCGACCGCAAGTACAGTGCGCTCCTGAGGCCCATGCGTGCCTTGGCTTAGTCGCAACGACCGCGCCCACACTGTCACGCCCGTCCACCCTTACGGCTCGCTGCTTGAAGCAACAAGGGAAGCCTTTCGACCTCCAGGACCAACCACTCAGAAATAGTAGCACCCAACACGCCGGCCACCCCCTCGAATCATGAAGCAATTGTGAAGGGCTCGTCGGCTCGGCCCTGAAATAGGGCACAATGGTGGGACTGCGCTCGGGCGACTGACGCAGGCTCCTGGACTTACCCCCCTCTTCTTGATGCTTCGTTTTTTCTCTTCCCTTTTGCTGCTCAGCGCCATTGCTCCGCAAGCGCATGCAGCAACGATTGAATGCGGCCAGGCCACTCATTACGGCATTGGCGATGGCTACCACGGCCAACGCACTGCCAATGGCCAACGCTTTGATGCCTATGCCATGACTGCCGCCCACCCATGGCTCCCCTTTGGTTCACGAGTTAAAGTGAAGAATCGTGACAATGGGAGAAGCGTGCTAGTGACCATTAATGACCGGGGTCCCTACACTGGCTACAGCGTGTTGGACCTGTCTTACGGCAGCTTCTCTCGCATTGCTTCGCCTGGTCAAGGCGTAGCGAACGTTTGCATTTCCCGAGCCTGATCAGCTCCCCTTCCTCCTCCTGAAACCATGAACCTCCCATCCCTCAGCTTGCTTTTCACTATTTTCAGCTTCGGCGCTTTTGCCGTTGTTGCCGCTCCAGAGGCCATGCCCAACAAGACTGGCCTTGACAATTGCGTGCAGCTTCATCCTGAACGATATTGCCGCATTGCCAATGGTTTCCCCGTGCCTCCGCTTAAGCCCTGATAAGCTGACCACGGAATGTTCGAGGCCCCTTGACAGGGGCCTTTTTCATGCCCTACCATTGGCGCACGCCCGAGAGGGTGAACTGTTCCCGAAACACCATGACAGCAACCGCTCATCACCGCGTTACCAAAAAGGCTCAAGAAGCCCTTGGCGTGACAGTGCTCAACGTGCTGCAGCACTGCGTGGTCATTCGCACTGATCGCGGCCCTCGCTTCATGAGCCGCAAAGTGTTTGATTCTTGGGAGGCAAAGCAGCGTGCCCAAAAGGCACGCGCTTGCCAAGCTCGATATATCGCCAACAATGTGTGGATGGTGCTTGATCCCACCACCAACACCGATGCTCACACTGTCATTCGCACTGGCGCCTACGCCAAAGAAATTGAAGGTAAGTGGGGCTGCACTTGCACTGATGCCCACTTCATGATGGAGCGTGGCCAAGAACCCTGCTGCAAGCACATCTTGGCTGCTCACATCCAACTTGCTATGGGCTCATGACTGAAATTATTCATCCTCCATTGGACTTTCTTGAAGACAGACTGGGCGACGCATTAGGCGTCGCCCTTGGCATGCTGCGCCATCCAGAAACTCTCACGAATGCCTCAATGGCAATGGTTGAGAAGGCATTTCTGGAATGGTGTGACAAGCAAATTGATGCCATTGGCGCAGAAGCGCCTGAAACGGTTCACCCTGAAGATATCGGCATTTTCTTGGAGCCAGACAACGATGACTGAAGCCGAAGAGATGGCAGTAAAGACTGTCATCAAGATGACCACGCGAGAGTCAATTGATGATGGCATCATGACTGCCGTTACAATGATTCGCATTGCAGCGCAAGTTCATCCTGAGTGGACATTTGATCAGCTTGCTGATTGCATTGAAGCCACCGTAACGAAAGACTGTCATGAGTGATTCTCATTCGATCATTCCGCCGCCTGAGATTGTCCGTGAATGGCAAATCAAAATTGAATACTGCGGCAAACGCGCAGATCGCGAAGCAGTAGTAGCCAAGATATTTCAGCTCGGTGCGGACATGGAGCTGGAGGCGTGTTGTGAGTGGCTCAGTGTTCCCTGTCCTAGCTATGGACGAGAACTACGTAATGCCCGCCGCCCCAAGCCGCCGAGCTTGAAGGCGCAAAGCATTGCCTTGATTGACAAGATCCAAGGCAACAAGGAGATGTGGGACATCAGAGACCTGGATGTTATTCGCCAAGCGCTTGAATCACTGCCTAATTGACATGACAGAACAACAAATTCATTTCATTCGCGGTTGCTGTACAACAACCCTCGCGTTTGCAGCTATTGGTTTATTAGCCTCCATTCTTTTGCCATCAAATGAACCCAAGGACAAATCAAATTTTGAAATTATTGATACATATAAAAACTGCAATGTAATTAGATACACCGATCCATCTAGTAACTGGCATTACTTCCTTAAATGCAGCACATGAGAGAACAAGTCGAGCTAATGATCGGCCTAAGTGTTGCTTTTGTTTTGCTTTTAATCATCATTACACTTTTAACAGAATGACTCAAGAACACCCGATTACTCCGCCACTGGAACTGCTTAAGTATTGGGAAGAACAACATTTTGATGAAGGTGAAAACTATGATGTAATGCTAATTAAAGCTTACCAGGCTGGTGCTGA
>Ga0129333_10003804_pt1 | contig 14162 bp, 8 predicted proteins | sample CPB6_08_DNA_FD_94474 | JGI IMG/M metagenome (GOLD analysis project Ga0129333, IMG submission 94474) | Freshwater to marine salinity gradient microbial communities from Chesapeake Bay, USA - CPBay_Sum_0.6_0.8_DNA | ecosystem: Environmental > Aquatic > Marine > Coastal | place: USA: Chesapeake Bay... | reverse complement strand
TAGAAAATCACCCCAAAAGTGAGATCAAAAAAGGTGTTGGAATCGATTACTTTTTTATAGTTCACAACCCGGTGACCCCAAAATATTATCAAACAATGATAAAACGAATAGACGGATCTGATAGGAAAATTATGGGTTTGTTACGTAAACTCGATTTCGAAATTTTCAGGTCGGATAATATTCAGTACATTTTAAAATCAGTTTTAATCACTTAATCACGAGAATCACGTAAAAACACGCAATACCCCTGAAACTGTTTTTTTTTGAAAAAAATAAATAAAATAATTTATTTTTTTTGTTTTTTTCTTCAATAATTGGCAAAAAAGGTCGACTTTATGTGATTAAGTGATTTTTTCTTTCATTTTGAAAATTAAATTTGTAAAACCACTCCATAACCAGTGTTAAAAAATCAAAAACATAAAAACACAAACAATCACATACAATCACAAACACGCATTTTCAATCACTTACAAACACTTTTCAATCACTTGCAAAACATGAGAAAGGGGGAGGAGGAGAGGCCCACTTTTTTGGGGGGCCGCCTCAAAGGCAAAAAGTTATACTAATTTTTTTTTATAGGTGACCAGTGACCAGTGACCACCCATTTTCAGTTCAATTGAAAAAAAGTGAAAAAAAAGTGCAAAAGTGCACAAAAAAAAGCACTTTGCACTTTTTTTATTCAATATCCATGAGAACCGAAAAACAGGTGGTCACTGGTCACCTGGTCACCCAACAAGTTTACAAATTTTTCCAATAGTATAATGAAAATTACATAAAACCATATTGTGCTATAGTAATACAACAAACATCATAAATAACGGCATATGTTATCTCTCGGAGCAATCAATAAACTTACTGGTGAATATGTTTATCCAAAAATAGCAAATAAAACGGATGAATATATATGCTATGAATGTAATAAAGACCTAATTTTATGTCAAGGTGATATCCGGGTTCATCATTTTAGACATACAGTAGATAATATCAATCCTTGTAATCATTATAGCAAACCAACCGAAAGTCAAATTCATAAAGACGCAAAATACTTGATAAAAACTATTTTAGAAAGAAAGGTTCAAATTTCATTGATTCGAAACTGTAGTTGCTGTAGAAAAAATGATATATATGAAATTCCTGAAATGACTGAAACTTCGGCAATTCAATTGGAATATAGATTTGAATATAATGGAGTGAAAATAGCAGACGTAGCATATATTGATAATGGCGAGTTGGTGTGTATATTTGAAATATGTAACACCCATAAAACTTGTAGCCAAAACAGACCAGAACCATGGTTTGAAATTCACGCAGAAACACTAATAAAAATAGCAAATGATAATATTTTAACTACATTACAAATACCATGTATAAGATGTGAAAAATGCGAGGATTGTATCGAGAAAAAGAAGAATGAATTAATTTTAGAAGTAAAAAACAGAAATGAAATGAAATTAAAAAAATTACAAAATGAATATGAGGAAGAGAAGAAAAAATCTAATGATTTTCATGATCAAGATGATTGGGGACGTAGCTACGACGGCGACGAAAGATTATATACAATTAGTAAATCTATAAAAAATATTCAAGACGAAATTGAAATTGAATTTATAAAAAACAGTATGAAGTATAGTAATAATAATGATGAATATTTTACAATAATCCATAATTTTACAAAAGAAACAATTATTATACATTCAAAAAAAGAATTTGAATATTGTAATAAAGTGTACAAGTTGATATGGAGGGATTTGATAGATTGGTATAATGATTCTTATAAATTTAATACGATTGAATGTTGTATAAAATCAACAAATCTGATTAACGAATTAACTACGATTATTGAAAAAAGAGATAATAATTCAATTATAGCACTATTTGATAAATTAGATAAAAATGGAGTCTTATGTAAAGCTGTTTATGGTTATAATTTTTCGTTTAGAAAATACATACCAAGTGAATTATTCTTAGAATGTGAATTTATAGAAAATCAAATTGATTATACTACGCAATATACAACAGGTTCAAATATATATAAAATAAAACTTCCAGATAAAAATGAGTATATAAAATATTCACCGGCAACAGGAAAAATATATATGAATAAAAAATGGCAAAAAAATATAAAATTGGATGATTTGTTATACCATCAAGATAAAATCAAACTGTATGCCAGAATATGGGAAAAAATGCAAAAAAAGTCATTTGAGATAGCCGGAACCAATTGATAATAACTTAGTTGTAAAACTTTTTAATATGTATAAAAAAACATTATACATATGAAACGATAAAAAAAAACAATTATTTGATTAGTGTTTTAATAAAAATGTTTTACTCAAATTGTGCATATAAAATAATTCACGTATGTTACAATATTTAATTAATCTAATAATAATATCAATAGTTGACATAGCAGTAATATCAATTATTTTTTCACATGGAAATTGGAGACGACGGCCATCGCAATCGTCGTAAAACCAACGCACATCCCAATAATTATCATATTTTTTACCCCCGAATATCCAATTGTTATCATACTTATTGCAACCGAGCTTAGAAATTATATAAGCTTTTGCATTACCCTTATGAGAATGAATTACAATTTTTTTATTTATAAAATCTTCATCAAACAAATCAAGAATTTTTTTATTATTTTCAATATCTTTTCTGGCATCAAACTGAATTCTTAAATGTCCTTCACGTTTCCATACTTTATCATACCATTCACTATTATATATACAATTATCACAAGACTTGCAGTTCGCATAAAAAATTGTTCCATCTTCACATGTAAGTGGCAGTTTTTTTGTTGTACAAACTTTTGGAATTGGTGTCGGAAATATCTTTTGTCCTAACTTGACACGAACATATTTTTCAATATTATAATGTTTAAGATTTTTATTTTCTCTTTCAATGCATGCCTCGCATTTTTCATGCCTTATACAAGGTATTTGTAACGAAACCAAACCATTGTCGTTTGCCAATTTTATCAATGTTAATGCATCAATTTCAAACCACGGTTCCGGTCTATTTTCACTGCACGTTTTATGTGTATTGCATATTTCGAATATACAAAAAATCTCGCCATCCTCAAGATATGCAACATCCGCAACTTTCACACCATTATGCTGAAACCTATACTCAAGTTGTATATTTGACCCCTCACTTATTTCAGGAATTTCAAACTCTTCATTCTTTTTACAGCAATCACAATTTCGAATAAACGAAACCGGAATTTTTCTTTCCAACAAATTTTTCAACAATAATTTTGCATCTTTGTGGATTTGTGTTTCAGTGGGATGGCTATAATGGCGGCAAGGATCAATACAATCAACCTTATGTCTGAAATGATGAACTCTTTTTGTACCTTGACACAAAATCAAATCTTTATTGCATTCCGGACAAATATATGCATCTTTTTTATTCGCAATTTTGGGATAAACATACTCTCCATTAACTTTATTAAGGGCTCCAAGAGATAACATACGAATTTTATTTATGAAAAAACTATTTGTTTTAAATTTTTTCAACAACACACCCCTCCTCCGAACCAGACGGTTCTTCAAATCTCTTTCTATACGTATAAAACACCACATCCGGTACTTTGGGACCGCCCTGTTTTTGTCGCTCGCGATTTTGCTCCATGGACAAATCAATCGGAGTGGTTTTCCACAAGCACCGCACTTTCAAATTATGCTTTTTCGCAAAGTCAATATATAATTTGCGCCGCTCCTTTGTTCCATTGGTGGCATCAAAAATCACAGAATTGGGGGTCCCCACATATTTTTCGGCCTCTTTCACCATTTTCGGCGCAGTCTTGAAAACATCGCCGTCAATATGGGCGTAGCCATACTTTTCTTGCATTTCTCTCGCCACAGTTGACTTGCCAGATGCGGGATAACCCACCATAATCAAAACCTCTTGCTTACCATCTTCATGTGGTACAAAGACCGGTTCTTCTCCCTTAAACAACGGAAAAACCTCTTCGGGCGTATAAAACTTGACACCGATCCGAGCGGCAACATCAATATCATTTCGGGACCAATCGCCCTCCCTTCCGGCAGCGTCGCCGACAAAAAAACTGGAGCCGCGATCAAAGGTACCATTAGAAAAGGTTTCCAAAAAAAAAGCGGGATTCGGTTTGTGAAACGCTTTGTTCATGGCAATCAGACAAGTCACATCAACAGCCAAGACTGAGATAACATTCTCAATCATAGTAACCTTCCAAGGCTTCGACTGATCGGTTAAAAAAATGATTTCAAACCCGTCGACAAAAAACTTCCGCACAGTTTCGGGAACGGATTTTCTTAACCATTGCCAGTCGTCCACATTCTGAGGGAATTTGCGGCCCTCTTTGGGCTTGATTAGTGTCCAGTCGACATCAAAAATCGCAAAGCGAGCCCCCCGACAACGCTTGCCACTCGACTCAATCACAATATTTTTATCCGAGGTCTCTCTAATGACCAAACCATCTTTGCTCATAATATTTTTATGAACCCATACAAATTAAAATCATAAATTAATCCAAAGCCAATAAAAAAAAATGAATATAAACGCCGCCGCCGACGAAAACCACGACGAAATTATAAAAAAGTAAGTAATTCCCGATCTATCTTCTCTTCTCTTCTCTCTCTGAAATATAATAATCAATAAATAATCCACTTTTTAGGGACAAACAGATCGCAGGTAACGCGAACTGTGCTTACTCAACGTCGACCTTCAAGACGTGTACTCGCGTGGATGATAAGAAAGTATCCTGCGAAACACTTATCGAGATATTTCGAAACTGTTCCTCAAAGAAGCCGGTCAAGATATTCTCGAATACTATAAATAAAGAACATGACGAGAAAGAAGCCGAGCCCCATTGGTCGTCATCCTTTAGTAAAGATTGGGGCGTAACTATTGAGTGGGAAAGCGATCTCGATTTTAAACCAACGGGGGCCACAGGACCCACTTGGTCCACCGGGTCCATAGGACCCACTACACAAGACTCATCACAGCACATCCGGACACCGCGCCGTCTTTAATGAGCTGGGCCTTTTTGGTCTTATTTACAAACGCATAATAAAAACTGTCGTCGTCTAAAATGCGCTTTCTATCCTTAACAATTGTTTTGCGAGATTTTTTAATAAATTTAACCATATTTTTGCAATCACGAGTTTTGTCTTTTTTTTTGCAAATAGTATCTTTCACATAGCTCTCAACATTAAAATCGCCCTCTTGGAAAATAGTTCCTTTGCAACCGGGGTTGCAATAAGCGTCTGTCAAACTTTTGATTAACGACTTGTAAACCTTTGGGTCCTCCTTCTTGGTCTTCATTTTTTTCTTTAGATTTTTTATTTCTTTTTCCAAGTCGGCACGCGGTTCTTTGCTGTACTCTTTTTCTAAATTCGCAATACGTTTCTTTAACATATTATCAACAATTTTTCGTGTAAACTTCATTTGTTTATCAACCAGTTTTGGCACAAGTTTTGTTTTGCATTTTTCCATATTTTTTTTTTGTTTATAATTAATAATTATAAAAAAAACATATAAATTCGCCAACCGTGACGTCGAGTAGACACAAAAACAAAACAAACAAAATATAAAATAAAAAACCCCCAACCCCACAAAAAAACACACCAAGAACCCCCTCGCCAAGAACCCCCACCAAAAAGCACGCCAAAAAAAAGGAGGGATTAAAAGGGAACTACGTTCCCTTTAGACAAACTCATACTCGACAATACTCTTGACGTTTTGCTTGAGCTTATTGAACAAGAACGACCGAAACTTCTGGTACTTGACTTCTTCGTTCATATAGTGGCCGTTAATCTTCCGCATAAAATCCATCTTCTGCATCTTCACCTCTTCGGTTTCAACAATAAACTCATTGCGACGCTGTTCCCACTTGGTATACGCGGGAAAGAAGCGGTTCGACAACAAATCGAATAAATTGTTTATATCGGACAATGGCATTTCGGACCAGAGACCGCGGTCGTATACGTATAAAGTGTGGGACTTGTGTGAAAATGCGCAAATGGGGAAGTGATCTTTATTAGCATCGATCAGATCGGCAACGAGGGCGCACACTCCGTCGACGATATTGCCGCCAAAGACAGCTTCCAAATGTTTTTGCTGGATGTCCTTCAAGGCGGCGACCATGGCGGTAAAATCCATAGTCAAGACGGGATAGCGCATTTTCAAATAGTCAATCATGTTGATTTTCTGGCGCTCGCGCCGGGCGAATGTTTTCAAAAATTCGTTTTCAGTCTCCAAATGCTGTATGCGCGACATACAGTTCTTGATGCTCTCATACAACATGCGGTTACTCGGGACGGGATCATTGATGAAGGCGGCTTTGTTGTTGATTTCGACGGCGCGATTGCGCATAAACTCGCAGCAAATAATGTGTTCATCGAACTGACCTTTGTTTTTAAACTTGGTGAAACATTGTTTGCATTCGTGAAAAACCATTTAAGACGAAGGTCCAACTTTTTTTTTTATGACAACCTTATACTCAAAACGCTTTCGAGGGCACCTTCGACCCAGCCCTGGTTCCGACTCACGGCTTCGCCGACGACAAAAAGTCCGGTATCCGGATGTTGGATCTGTCTCAGAAAATCCGGACGTTTATTGGCAGCCAATGGTGCATAATAATGGGTGCCGATTTGCCAAAAGTAGTTTTTAATGGCCACAATATGCAGCCCCGAAATGCCAAAGAATTTTTCAAGGAGAGCAACATACATGTCGCGCACTTCCTTTGTATTATTTTGCGGGAGCGAAGTGGCGTTCTTGTTGTCGCAATAAGCAATCATGTAGACACCGAGATCGGCATTCATGGGAATCACGTGTTGTAGGGGCGGAGGCACGACGGTGAAACTGGGGACGGCCTCCTTCATCAAAGGGATCGAGGCTTTGTCGAACTTGGCATAAACGCGGAGGAAAGGTTGGCCGCGAACGTGTTTATAAATAGGCATCTTGGGTAATAACTTTTGGACGGTGTCGATGGCGGTGGCAAGAATACATTGATTGCAGGTGAAGGAGAGACTGGTATCTGTCTTAATCAAAAATCCGGTTTCAGTCCGCCGGAGCGAAGCGACGCCGCACCCGAGTTTGAAATGTTGGGGGCCGATGGTTTCATACAATTTGGTGACGAGATCGTGCCAAGGGACGGTGAAGGCTTTCCAGCAGCAGGCGTTGTCCTCCATGCCGTAGAAGAAAAGAGTTTCGTGAGCGTCCTCGTTTTCGTAGTCAGAGTAGCCGGAACTCACAACAAAATTGTCGTAATCGGACTTGCCGAGAACGGAAGTGGCGAACTGTTTGAAAGTGGATGCAGGGGGCTGCTGGTGCGGCTGCTGCAGCTGCTGACGCTTGACATATTCTTTGCGCAAAAGTTCCATGGTCTGCTTAATGTCGTTTTTAAGAATGATGGGCGAATAATGAGGCCGAACCATAAACTCGGTGGTGCCAACACCCAAATCTCGGAGTAAGCGATACAACAACTTATCTTTGGACTTGCGTCCGATGCCAGCGCCGGTAACAACTTGAGCGCCGAAGAAAGTGTCATTGCCGGCTCTTCCGCCGAGAGACTTTTGTTTTTCTAAAACGAGGAAAGATGATGAAGGACACACACAATTGCGCAATGCGCAATCAGCAGCACTTTGCTTACTCATAACAGCCCCCGACGGGGGCCTTTTGAGTGTGCTTAGGTGCAGATAAGCAGCATACAAGCCGGCCATGCCGGCGCCGACGATAATTGTATCGAAATGATTGGTTGCCATTTGTATAAAGATATATATAATAAATGCCATTAGTATTTAGTAAAACGAAACAAGGGTTGGTCACAAAAATTCAACCGCCGACGCAGCAACTGCAACAGCCCCAAACACAACAAAAAAACTCCTGCAAAAAATGCTAATGCGTTTCTTTTGTATCGTAATAATATAAATTAAAACCAAAGAAGAATGTCAAGCTACTACAACGACGTATTGGAACCGCGAGTGGAACAGCATGGAAGCCACATGATAATGAAAAACGTGAGCAAAACATTGAAAGAAAAAATCGTAAATTTGGACAGCAAGACCGCGACAACAACCACATCGACCATCGTTTTATCGGATCGACTGACGGAGGTGCGCAGCATCGAGGTGGTCTCTGTCGATTTCCCCTTTATGTTTTATAATTTCATGGGAGACACAACGGAGTGCTCGAACGATGGAAACAATTATTTAAGAATAAAGACGGGGGCTGGACAAACCAAGATGCTGACAATCACGCCGAACTACTATCCAACGACGGCGGCATTGGCAACCGAGATCAATACGCAACTTGTGGCGCTCAGTTTAGCGTCGGACATTTCTTACAGCGTAGTCAACAACAAGTCGTATTTCAAGTCGCAGACGAACTCATACTCAATCGCGACAAACGTGGATTTGCAGGGAAACACGAACGACTTGAACAGTAAAAACAATCTGGGTTGGTCTTTAGGTTTCCGCGACAATTCATACAATTTGACGACAAGTGGTTTGTATTCGGAGAGCCTCCTCAGTTTGCGAAACCCGCGGTACTTGTTGCTCGTGCTGAACGAGTTTTCGCAAGGCAACGCAAATGCGTTTGTATCGTCATCGACAAATCCCCAAAAAAATGTTATAGCAAAGATCTGCTTGCCGACGCAGGAGTTTGGAACGATGGTGTGTGCGAACAGAGAGAATGGGATGTTGGTGTCTGAAGTGCGCAAATATTTAGAAAAGGTGAATATCCAGCGGATACAAATGCAATTGTTGGATGACGCGGGGCGGCCTTTGCAAGTGGAGTTTTCGATCTGTCTGCGATTGGTGCACGATTAAGCAGGGGAACTACGATAAGGCGAAGCCGACGGCATATCCCCAAGGGCTAAGCGAAGCAAAAAGCCCGACAGGCTGATTGAACCCCTCCTTTTTTTGAGAAAAAAATATTTTTTGTTTTGTAGGGTTGTCGGGGAAAAGGGAACCGGAAAAGGGTTTTTTTTTACCGAAGGGTTCTTTTTTTTTGTATATTATATCAACACCTATGGTATAAATAAAAAAATGGTCGGATCAAGTATATTGCCAGCATGTTTTTACAAAGGACAGCTCTACTTTTTATTTGGCAGAGAAAACAGTCTGGCGGACACCCCGGGATGGTCTGATTTCGGCGGCGGCGTCGACAAAGGAGAGTCTATCTACGAGACGGCGTTACGAGAGGGCGGCGAAGAGTTGACGGGATTTTTGGGAGACGGAAAGCAGATCGAACGGATGATTAAGAAAGCGGGCGGAGTATACAAAATGCAGTTTGAGACATATCACATCCACTTGTTCAAGCTGAAATATAACGAAGACTTGGAAAAAATATACAACGACAGTCACCGATTTTTGTGGCAACGGATGAGCAAAAAGTATTTGAACAACACCAAGTTGTTTGAGAAAATCGAGATCAAATGGTTTTCGCTGGACGAGATGAAGCGGCGCAAACATGAGTTCCGCAACTTTTATCAAAAGGTGATTGATGAGACGATTTTGAAGCAGGAGGCGCAAATCCGCGCATTTTTAGGTAATGGAAAAAGCAAAGGCGCAAGCGGAAGTGCAAGCCGGAGCGCAAACCGAAGCGTAAGACGAGGTGCAAACAAAACGCAAAAGAAGAAGAAAGCGTCGACGGGTTGGTTTTTTTAGTTGGTATGACAGCACAACACACAATGCGCGCGCACACAAAGTCGTAAGAAATCGGTTTTCTTATATGTATATATAATAAAACAGAATCAATAATGTCAACATGGAAAAAATACGGAGGAACCAATAAATTAGAGAAATTTAACAATTTAAGTGTAAGTACCATTGTGACAGATCAGTTCACGTTAAGAAATATCTATGTTGGCGACTGGGATGTTTGCGGCGGTATGAGGGCGCGCGACGACGTCAACTTTAATCGAGATTTAAACGTAGTTGGCACAATTACTTGTGGAAATATCAACATTTTGGGATCACTCGGCGTCTTGGACACCCGGATTGTAGGAAACTTGACGGTTGATAATAGCTTATTTGTTGGAAATGATGTTTACCTGGACCCAAGTGGCAACACACTGCTGCATGGAGAGGACGGGCGGTTCGGCTTTAATACATATACACCCGACGCAACCGTAGACATATCGAGCGATCTGGTTCAGAGTTTGTATATACAGTCGTCAGCATCCACAAATAAAAACGTGATTGCGCAAAATGCGACGCACGACGCCATCGTGGTGAATGTAGAGCCGTCGCGAGCGAATATTGATTTCTATGTAGACGGGTCGCTCAACCCGGGCAACGAACCGGACGCGCAGCTGTTGTATGAGGCGGGCGGCAATTTCACGATCGATGTGTCGAACTCTTTAAAGATCCGACCACGCACCCTGTTCTCGCAGGATTTGAACAAAACGTTTCAAGGAGATGAACGGATGACAGTTTACGCGGACGCGGCAACAAAACCCTATTTCCCCGAAATATACAACAACGAACCAAACTTCAAGACAGGCACTGCGGCATACTTTGTGGCGGGCGACAACTCATCCAACGTGTTTTTGCGCATGGCGACAGACAGCGGTACAGGGTTGGCAATCGGCGGCGGCTATTTCGCCAATAACCGGATCATGGGCACGATCGCGCTCACGGATGCAAGCGACACTCAGTATCAGGCACTCAACGTGATCTCGGGCAACTTGACGACAAATTTAAAAACGTCGATCGCTATCAACAAGTATACGGTCTCGACAACCGCGGAGGGAACGAATCGGTATGCAATGGACATCAACGGACCTATCAAAGTAACGCACGAAGAATTACTGAAGACGCTGGATGCATCGTTTGAGATTATAAAAACCGAGTTTTACGGAAACACGGTGGGCTTCGCCTTTGGCGGCACCAGTTCGGCGACTTCGCTGTACACGCAGTACTTTGCGACAACGACCGATGGGGGCTACACTTGGTCGAAACGACAACTTGTAGACCTGGCCGGCAATCCGAATCCCAACAGTTTGGAAAATACGCCGCACTATTTCAACGCCATCTTTATGCAAAGTGCGACCAACATTTATGTAGCGGGAGATAGTGGATACTTTTTCAACTCGACAAATGGAGGACAAACGTGGGCGACAATTACGTACAATAACCCGAACAACTATAATATCGAGGCAACAGCGTTGTACATAACAACGCCGTCGAATCGGCTGATAATTGGAGTGAATAACGCGACTGGAATCGGGAACGGGAGAATACTGAATAGCACGACATTCAACAACATTAGCACCGCGTCGTTTATAAGCACGGGACTGCAACGGGTAAAGGCGATTCACGGAACTGGTGACGATGTTGTAATAGTAGGATCGGGCGGCATCGTGCCGTACCGAACAACGACAAACACGTTTGGATCAACGATAGTAGGAACGGATGCTTCCTTCAATGCTGTCAAAGTTTACAACACAAGCCACGTGGTGGCGGTGGGAACGAATGTGATTTACTATACGCACAACTTGGTATTCACGGGCTCACCAAATTTTACGGCGACCTGGAGCACAGTTTCCTTTGCAGGAAATCTGCAGTCGGTGCAAATCCTGGATGAGTTGCGCGCGATAGCAGTGGGTGACAGTGGATTGATTATGTACTCGATAGATGGATATGCGACGTGGACGACCGTCACTAACTCAATGTTGGACGCGATGGGCAACGCGATCCTCGTAAGCGGACTCAGTTACACGAATGTTAACATCCTCACACCCAATGACTTTGTATTAGTGGGTAAAACGGGGGATCCGAGACAATCGACAGTATTCAATGTATACGCACCCTATTGGCTGAATCGGCCGAACAATAATGTGATTGAGGCATCGGGCAACATAGTGGTGTCTGGCGACTTGCAAATCAACGATGCGGGGCAAATCCTTACCAAGACCAATGAAGTATTCAATATATTGCCAACGGTTGCAAAAGAGATTAATCTCGGAAACACGGCAGTCGGTGGCAACACGAATGTGAAGGCAAACTTGGATGTGACGTTGGACATCACCGGACACCAAAGGCTGTTCATAATTGGGGACTCGTCGTTGAATGGAAATCTTATGGTTTTAAAAGATACGTCGCTCAATCAGCGGCTCTTTGTGCAACAAGACACGTCGCTCAACGCGAATCTCACCGTCATGAAGGACACTTCGCTCAACCAACGTTTGTTCGTGCAAGGCGACGCATCTCTAAACTCGAATCTCACCGTGATGCTGGACACCTCCTTAAACAAGCGCTTGTTCGTAAAAGGCGACGCATCTCTGAACTCGAATCTCACCGTGATGCTGGACACCTCCTTAAACAAGCGGCTCTTTGTAAGAGGCGACGCATCCCTGAACTCGAATCTCACAGTGATGCTGGACACTTCGCTAAACAAAAGACTGTTCGTACAAGGCGATGCTTCGCTGAACTCGAATCTTACAGTGATGAAGGACACTTCGCTTAACCAACGTTTGTTCGTGCAAGGCGACGCATCTCTGAACTCGAATCTTACAGTGATGAAGGACACTTCGCTCAACCAACGTTTGTTCGTGCAAGGCGACGCATCTCTGAACTCGAATCTCACCGTGATGCTGGACACCTCCTTAAACAATCGCTTGTTTGTAAAAGGCGACGCATCTCTGAACTCGAATCTCACCGTGATGCTGGACACTTCGCTTAACCAACGTTTGTTCGTGCAAGGCGACGCATCTCTGAACTCGAATCTTACAGTGATGAAGGACACTTCGCTTAACCAACGTTTGTTTGTGGAAGGCGACGCATCTCTGAACTCGAATCTTACAGTGATGAAGGATACTTCGCTTAACCAGCGCTTGTTCGTAAAAGGCGACGCATCTCTGAACTCGAATCTTACAGTGATGAAGGACACTTCGCTCAACCAGCGTCTATTTGTGCAACAAGATGCTTCGCTGAATTCGAATCTCACCGTTATGAAGGACACATCACTCAACATGCGCCTATTTGTACAAGGCGACGCATCCCTGAACTCGAATCTCACCGTGATGAAGGACACATCGCTCAACCAGCGCTTATTTGTACAAGGAGATGCCTCACTGAACTCGAATCTCACCGTGATGAAGGACACATCGCTCAACATGCGCTTATTTGTACAAGGAGATGCCTCACTCAACTCGAATTTGACGGTGATCAAAGACACATCGCTCAACCAACGTTTATTCGTGAATGGCGATGCATCATTCAATGCAAACGTTTCTGCGAATCAAAAGCTATTCGTAATCGGTGACGCATCGTTCAACTCGAATATTACAGTGATGAAAGATACTTCGCTGAATCAGCGGTTATTCGTGCAGGGCGACGCCTCATTCAATTCGAATCTCACCGTGATGAAAGACACGTCACTCAACATGCGCCTATTTGTACAAGGCGACGCCTCATTCAACTCGAACATCGCGGTTTTAAAGGACACCTCTCTTAATCAGCGCTTATTCGTGAATGGCGACGCGTCATTCAATTCGAATATTTCAGCAAACCAAAAGCTCTTTGTCCTTGGCGATGCCTCATTCAACTCGAACATCGCGGTTTTAAAGGACACATCTCTTAATCAGCGCTTATTCGTGAATGGCGACGCCTCTTTCAATGCGAATGTATCGGCAAATAAAAAGCTCTTTGTCCTTGGCGACGCGTCTTTCAATGCGAATATCGCGGTCATTAACGATACGTCGCTGAACAAACGTTTGTTCGTGGGCGGTGACGCCTCATTCAACTCGAACATCGCGGTTTTAAAGGACACATCTCTCAACCAGCGCTTATTTGTAAACGGCGACGCATCTTTCAATGCGAATGTATCGGCGAACCAAAAACTCTTTGTCCTTGGCGACGCTTCTTTCAACTCGAATCTGACCGTGATCAACGATACGTCGCTGAACAAACGTTTGTTCGTGGGCGGTGACGCTTCATTCAACTCGAACATCGCGGTTTTGAAGGACACATCTCTCAACCAGCGCTTATTTGTAAACGGCGACGCATCTTTCAATGCGAATGTATCGGCAAATAAAAAGCTCTTTGTCCTTGGCGACGCTTCTTTCAACTCGAATCTGACCGTGATCAACGATACGTCGCTGAACAAACGTTTATTCGTAGGCGGCGACGCTTCGTTCAACTCGAACATCGCGGTTTTAAAGG
>Ga0129333_10003803_pt1 | contig 14163 bp, 21 predicted proteins | sample CPB6_08_DNA_FD_94474 | JGI IMG/M metagenome (GOLD analysis project Ga0129333, IMG submission 94474) | Freshwater to marine salinity gradient microbial communities from Chesapeake Bay, USA - CPBay_Sum_0.6_0.8_DNA | ecosystem: Environmental > Aquatic > Marine > Coastal | place: USA: Chesapeake... | reverse complement strand
GAGGTACTTGGTCATGCTTGGGCATGGCAGATTAATAAGTATGATTTTTATCCTGATGCTGCTCCGACTACTAAGAATGGTAAGCCGCAGTATGTAGCGATTGTTCAGGGCACGCTGACAGTTATTCTTAATGATGTTGGTGTTGTTACTGTTGGTGGTGAGGATGATGATGCGTTCCTTACTACACAGAAGGCCATGATTAGTCGTGATGGTATTGGTGCTGGTGTAAACTTTGATCCTGATACTGCTGTTAAGACTGCTCAGGCTGAGGCGCTCAAGAAGGCGTGTCACCAGTATGGTATTGCTCTTTACTTATGGGATGCTGCTGAGCGTGATTTTGTAGAGTTGCAGCGACAAGCCGCTACTAATGATGTTGCTCTGAAGCGTCTTGCAGTATTGTTTACCCAACGATCACTAGAGTTGGATCCGGGTACTATGCCTGAGCCTGATCAGATCCAAGAGGTTCTCAACGTTGAGGATCTTGATCTTGATTCTATTCGTACTAGTCTTGCTAAGAAGGGAGTTATCTAATGTTGGCGAAGGAAGATCGTGAGTATGTGTTGCAGGAGACTGCTGCTATTAGTGCTGAGTTGCGTGTTATTTATACTATTCTAGATAATATTGCTCTGCGTATGGATTGTATTGAGGATTTTGCCGTACAACGAGACAAGTCAACTTGTAAGTGTGGCTCGTATGATGCTTCGTATAGGATGGACTAATGCTGATTAAGTATGCTAAGATTGAGGATACGGCGCATGATCCTATCCGCGCATATAATAGTGATGCTTGTTGGGATCTTTCTGCTCATGGTGATCATATGGTATCTGATTGGGCTATCATTCCCACAGGACTAAAGATTGATCTTCCCTATGGGTATTGTGGTCTTATCATGAGTCGTAGTGGTTTGGCTGCTAAGGATGGAGTATTTGTTCTGAATGCTCCGGGAGTTATTGACTCGGGGTATACTGGAGAAATCAAAGTAATCCTCGGCAACCTTAGTAATACTAATTGGGAAATTCAGGATGGAGAGCGTATCGCACAACTGTTCATCGCTCCAGTAGAGCAGCACTACTTGTTGAGGGATGATACGATGCGAGTGTTTTCTATGCGTGGAGAGGGCGGTTTTGGATCTACTGGCTATTGATACTGAGACTACTGGCGTAGGCTGGCATGATGAGGCTTTTATGATTAGTGTAGCAACACAAGACACTAGCCTTGTTTATGATAAGCGTATCTGCGAATCGGCTAAATGGGATGCTGCTATTTGTATAGTTCATGATATGCTAATTGCTGCTGATAAGATCATCATGCATAATGCTAAGTTTGATCTACAAAAACTTGCAAGGCTTGGGATTCCTGTTGATTTGATGTTGTCAAAGTTTGAGGACACACAATGTATTGCTCACCTGATTGATGAGCATCAGTCAACAGGACTCAAGTATCTTGCTAAAAAGTATCTTAGTGAGTCTACTGATGAGGATGAGGTCCTTAAAGTATGGCGACGTAAGAATAAGATGAAGAAGGATGATGGTTATTATCCTATTCCTCATGAGATTCTAGCGCCTTATGCTATTAAAGATGCTGAGTTTACGCTTGCTCTTTATAATCTTCTATGGCCTATGCTGCCAAAAGAACTACATGATCTTTATGATATTGAAAAGACACTTACTTGTGCCCTGCTTCGCATTGAGGCGCAAGGTATGAGTGTTAATCGTTCGTATGTTACACAAAAACGAAAGGAGTATGGTGATCGGATTTACAGGACTAAGCGCCGTATTGGGGAACTTGTTGGCGAGGAATTCAACCCACAATCACATCAACAGGTTCTACACGCACTCAATGAAAGAGGATTCGTGGTATCCTCTACCTCCAAGGACGCGCTCAAGCAAGTGGACGACGAACTCGCACGACTAATTCTAGACTTGCGTGAGGCTAATAAGATTAAGGCCACATATTTTGATGCACTCAATGAGGAGGCTAAGGATGGGATTCTACACCCTAATTTTCGTCAGCATGGTACTAGGACGGGGCGTATGAGTAGTGGGAGCGCAGAAGCATGATTAGTATTATTACACCCACATATGAGACAAATCCCGATACACTAGCGCGAACGTGGAATAGTCTAAAGAACCAGACGCACACGGATTGGGAATGGGTAGTCTGGGATGATTCGATTACACAAAATACTTGGCAGCAGGTCTACGGGTTTTGTGCTGATGAGCGATATACTATTAGTCTATTTCGTAGTCATGTGCATTCTGGTAGGATTGGGCAGGTAAAGCGTTGGGCGGCAATGGTAAGCGCGGGCGATATTATCGTAGAGTTGGATCATGATGATGAGTTGACTCCTAATGCTCTAGCAGAAATCGAACAAGCATTCGATAATCCAAATATTGGTTTTGCGTATTCTAATTGGTGTGAGATTAATGAGCAAGGAGAATCCTGTAGGTATCCTGATGGGTGGGCCTTCGGATACGGCTCTGATTATTATGATGATGAGTATGCTCTTTGGGTTATGCGCTCACCAGAACTAAACGCTACCACGATGAGTCATATTGTTAGTGCGCCCAATCATGCTCGTGCTTGGCGCGCTAGCGTCTATCGTGAACTCAATGGGCATAATCCTATGCTCAGAGTCGCTGATGATTACGAGTTTATGGTCAGGACAATTCTAAATACTGAAGCACATCATATTGACAAGTTGTTGTATAAGCAGCATATTAGTCCTAACACGGCACAACGAGTATATAATGCTGAAATCCAAGAGCGAGTAGCAGAAATCTCTATCCAATATGATGAGCAGATTAAGGCTAGGTTTGCGTGAACGTACAGAATATTCCACGAAGCCAAAAGGATGTGAAGCGTGCATTTGTACCGAAACTGGATGCGTTCCTATTTTTTGATTATAAAGCCATCGAAGTTAGGATTCTCGCATACTACCTCTCAAGGGCAGTTGGTGATGCCTCTCTGGCTAGTGAAATCAACAGAGGCGCTGATCCTCATCGAATCACCGCTCAGGGCCTATACCAGCGGGAGAGTGTCAGCGACGAAGAGCGTCAAGTAGGTAAGACACTAAACTTTAGTATTATTTATGGTGGTGGAACGCCTACCATTATGCGCCAGTTAGGCGTTAACTTTAAAGAAGCCAAACGCCTTCTCAACGCTTATCATGATACTAGGCCCGGAATTAAAATGCTAACACAAAGCATCGCAGAAACACTAGAAGCCAGAGGATATATCCAAAGTTTGTATGGACGCAGACTACACGTCCTAGAAGCACACAAAGCCCTTAATGCTTTGATCCAAGGCTCCGCTGCTGACCTAATGCGAGATAGTGTAGTACGAGTAAATAATCATCTATATGCGAATTATGCTACACATATAGTTAATATCGTACATGATGAGATTATTCTTGATGCTGATAAGAATGAGATTAAACAACTAGTTCCCGTTATTCCTACACTTATGGGGAATAATAATCTAGAGGAATACGTTAATATTGATACTGATTGTGAAATCTCGTATACTAACTGGGCAGAAAAGGAGGAGTATAATGGCAATTGATGATCCTGTGAATAGTCCTAAACACTATACACAGGGAGAGATGGAAGTTATCACAGCCATTGAGGGATTGGGACTTGACTATCACCAAGGAAATGTGCTAAAATATGTAGCACGTTATCGTTACAAGGGTGGAATGCAAGACCTTCTCAAGGCTAAGTGGTATATTGAGAGGCTCATTTATATTTATGAGCAAGAAGCAATCAAAGAGCAAAGGAGTTGGATTTGAGAGTATTAAGTTTGACTAGTCCCCCGATGAAGGGGAATGATGTGAAGGAAGCACAACGCTTGTTGCGTGATGCTAATGCTTGGACTGGTAAGATTGATGGTGTGTTTGGTGAGCAGACTGCTAGGGCTTGTACGCAAGCGAAGTGGCAGTTGGGTTATGCTGAGAAGCATATTCGTCCCACGTTCGGGACTGATCTGAAGGCGTACTTGCTGAAGCAGAAGAAGCCTAATATGCTTATGAAGCAGCGTGCGGCTAAGCGTAAGCCTAAGAATCTTGGACAAGCCGCCCTCGTCGTTGCTCGCTCTTATGTTGGCGTTAAGGAGAATCCTCCGAATAGTAACAAGACTATGTTCTCTAGTTGGTATGGTATCACGGGACCGTGGTGTCTGATGTTTGTAACATATTGTTTTAATTATGTTGGTGCTAAGCATTTTAAGCCCGGAGTTCGCTGGGCGTATTGTCCGTACATGGTTAATGATGCTCGTGCCCAACGTCACGGTCTGAATATTGTTCCTCGTGACAAGGTACAAGCGGGAGATATTGTTCTCTTTGATTGGAAAGGTGATGGCGTCTCTGATCATGTTGGTATTGTGAATAATCCGCCTAATCGTTATGGCGACTTTAAGGCGATTGAGGGTAATACTAGTCATGGTAATGATAGTGATGGTGGCGCCGTCATGATTCGTGATCGTAATGTAAAGCAAGTGATTTGTTTCGTCCGAGTTTGGGAGTAGAATATGATTCTAGAGTCGCATAAGAATTGGTTTGAGAATGAGCGTGGCATTACAGGTGAGACTCTTGAGGCTTTTGGTGTAGAGTCTACGAGTGATGAGTGGATTCGCTTGCCCTATGATACTGGTGATCGTACTCGTAAAATGGTAGGACAACGCGAGTTTCGTTTTACCAAGGGCGCTAAGGTTACTCTCTATCATCCACAAGAGATTGTAGACGAGTCGTATGCTGTATTGTGTGAGGGCGAGACTGACACTATGCGCCTATGGCAAGAAGGCGTCAAGAGCGTTTATGGCCTTCCCGGCTTTAACGCATTCTCTGATGATGTTCTCGCCCCACTACAAAAGTATGAGCGAGTATTCATCGTCCTAGATAATGATAGTGATTATAATGTTCGTACTACGGTTGATACTGCTTGGGGAAGGCTCCGCGGTATCCTTGGTAGTAAGGCTAGGCGCATCACACTCCCTACCGATGTGAAGGATATTTGCGAGTTCTTCGACTCGTATACCCTTGACACATTCAGGGATATTACTAGTCAAAGTCTTGCTGGTAATTTTCATTATAAGGCGCTTGATCTTACGATGCCTCCCCCAGAGTATGAGTGGCTCGTGAAGGGCTTGATCTGTAAGGGTGATACTACGCTTATTGTTGGTGAGCCTAATGTTGGCAAGTCGTGGATCAGTCTCAGTCTCGCAGTCGCAATGGCTGATAATCGCAACACTTGGGTAGGACACGAGGTAACCAATCATGGGCGTGTCCTCTACATTGATGAAGAGAATCCGCATGACGTGGTATATCATCGCCTCAAGCAACTAGGAGCAAACAACCTAGATAATCTACGCTACCTGCATCGACAAGGCGTCCGCCTTGATCGTAACTTTGATAAGTTGCTAGACGAAGCAATCACTTATGCGCCTAGCATGATCGTACTAGACTCTCTCACTCGTTTCCACACACAAGATGAGAATAATGCTGGCGAAATGGCTAGACTATTTAATGATTCAATCAACGTGCTATGCCGAGAAACCGGAGCAGCCGTCATTATCCTACACCATACAAATAAGAGTGATTCTACATCCTCGTATGTTAGGACTCGTGGCTCGTCAGACATTGGTGCAGCCGTTGATTGTGGTATTGAGGCTCGTAAGACTGGGCCTAACAAGTTCAACCTTGTCCATTTTAAGAGTCGCAGAACACAAGCCGGAGGCTTGACAAAGGTAGAAATCTGTGATACAATTGATGGGCAAGTTGATCTAATCGTGTCAAACGAAGCATTCTAAGGAGGTGAATTATGGAGACAGAGGATAATATTGTGGAGTTCACGGGAGAGTGGCAGGGCGATGAGCCTAACACGGCACTAGAGTACCTTCTTACCTCGTTTGATGAGGACACGCTTGGCGTTATTATTGCTGGCGTGCTAGAGTTTCTTACTGCTCGCTCCGTTCTTGATGGTCCGTTCTATCTTCTCACAGACGATGAGAAGGCTATCACGATCTTTGCTGCTAATGAGGATTGTGACACTATTCGTAGTATTCTTCCTAAGAACTTTCTCTCGTGGGATCAACGCGCAGAGGAGGACTTCTTGACGAATACTGATCCGGGAGATGAGCAGGATGAGTCTGCCACCGAATCGGAGTAAGCAATGGAAAGATTGGGAGCGTGAAGTTGCTCGTGATCTTGGAGGTACTCGCACAGGACCAAGAGGCTTTGATGTTCCTGATGTGATTGATCTACCCGGAGATTTCGCTCCGGAATGCAAGTATCAGAAAAGGCTCTCTCTCAAGGATGCGGACCTAAAGCAGGCAGCACATAATGCTAGAAGCCGTGAGTGGTCGCTATTCTTGAGAGAAGCCAAAACTGGTAGACGATTCGTAGTTGTTCCATATAAGACCTTCCTCAAAATGTGGGAGGCGTACACAAAGGAGAATGAAAATGAGTGAGTATATTACTATTGCCGGTATCGTGCAGTTCGATCCTCGCACTCGTCAGGCTGGCGACAAGCAGGTCCGTGACGTTGTGATTCGTGCCATTGGTTCTAACAAGAATTTTAGTGTCACGATCTGGCCCGAGAAGGATAATATTCCTGTAAACAAGGGCGATTTCCTTGTCTGTGATGGTAAGTATTCGCAGAGCGCTGGACAGAATAAGTCTGGTGAGCAAGTCACGTACCACAATCTCTCTGCTACTACGATTATTCGTTTGGCTGGGGATTCTACGGATACTGCTCCGAAGGCCACTACTGCGAGTGCTGCTACTGGCGACGAGTTCCCCTTCTAATGCTTAGTCCCGATGATAAGCGCATCGGGGAGTATGAGAAGATAGTTGCTACTGCTGCGTATCGTTTCCGAAAAGCCGCAGAATATGATGATCTGTATCAGGAGGGCATGATCGCCGTCTGGCGGTGTCCTCCTGATGCAGACACACAATATGTTAGTCAAGCCGTATATAATCGAATGAAGAATTGGGTAAGGTATATTAAGCGACTAAGACATTATCAGAGTGGGGATTATGAGGAGATTGTTGATGCAATACCCGAATGAAATGGTAGAGAATATGCTCCGCGCATATTACACGCTACAACAATCACCCGACCCAGAGTATTCTGACTTGTTCATTGATTTGTCTCGCGGACTAAAAACACTAAAAAAGAATAATAAAACCTTATATTATACCGTTGTGAATGTATTCGTGAACGGTATTCCTATTCAAGATTATGCTACGGATGATGGCGTTACGACCCGCATGATTACATATAGGCTAACAGATGGTTTAGAATTATTAACACGTATTATGAATGGAGATACTAATTATGAGGGTTGATACTAAAGATAAGAATAGGTTTGAGTTCGGATTGGATAAGCCCCTAGAGTTGAAAGGGGATTGGGCAGTAACGGCTGATTGGCACGTACCCCTCTATGATGCTAGTCTTGTAAATGATTTCCTTAATGATGCTATTGAGTATAATAATCTACTTATTGCTGGTGATTATCTTAATGGTGACTCATTGAGTGCATATTATCCTAAGCAGAAGAGTGCTGGGATTGAGAAGGAGTTGGAGGAGGCGAAGAGCCTCATGGAAGTATTGTGTTCTAACTTTAAGAACATTATCTTCCTTCGTGGTAATCATGATTATCGGTATACTAAGGCTGCTGAGTATCGTGAGTCTTTTGTTGATTCTATGACGGAGGTGTTTCGTGAGGTTCCTCGTCACGGCTGCAAGTTGGTGTTTAGCAATTTGGATCATTGTTACATTACGAGTAATAAGGAGCGCTTCTTTATTGCTCACCCAGACTCGTACTCAAAGAGTCCGTTGAATAATCCTACGGCTATTAGTGCTGTGAAGAAGTGTCATGTGCTTACGGCTCATACGCATCATTGTGCTATGGGTTGGGATCCTAGTGGTTCGTTTATTGTTGGTGAGTTGGGGGGCTTCTTTAATATTCCTCAGACGGAGTATTTGCAGGGTACTACGACGTATCCTAATTGGTGTAATGGTTATTGGTTTATTACGAATGGTAAGCCTGATATGGTTTCGTATGGGGCGCGTGGTATGAAAATTACTTCTACTGCAAAGTAAAACTAATGGGGCCGTGGCGGAATTGGTATACGCAGCGGACTTAAAATCCGTAACCTTAGGGTATGTGGGTTCGACTCCCACCGGCCCTACCTATGGAGGTAAAAATGGAGTTTCCTAAAATGGATACGTCTCCCGGTAAATTTATTGCCGATAGTTTTCAAGAATATGCTAAAGACTTAGAAGCGTACTTTGCTCAGTATGATGTTCCGTGGGCAAAGTTAGATACACTAAATAGCAAAATTAATGATGCTCATGCTAGAATTGATAGGCTTATGGATGGGTTAGAGAGTAATTGGTTTGATTTAAACAGCATTGAGGATAATATTCGTGATCTTCAAAGGCGTGTGACGGCGCTTGAAAAACATAAGAATACTATTCAAATTATTATCGACAAGGAGGATTAATGACGCTACCTACAGACTATCAGACGTTTATTGCAACGTCTCGTTATGCTCGCTGGCTTGAGGATGAGAAGCGGCGAGAGTACTGGCCTGAGACTGTCAGCCGGTACATTGAGTTTATGGATAAGAGTCTCCGGGAGAAGCATAATTATAAGATGGAGGCTACGCTGAAGGCAGAGTTGCTTGATGCCATTATTAGTCTAGAGGTTATGCCTAGTATGCGCGCACTCATGACTGCTGGGCCTGCCCTCGCTAGGGAGAATGTTGCGGGCTATAATTGTTCGTATACTCCTGTGAATCATCCTCGTTGTTTCGATGAGATTCTCTACATCCTTATGAATGGTGTTGGTGTAGGCTTCTCAGTAGAGCGTGATGATATTAACCAGTTGCCTATCGTAAATGAGCATTTTGAGAATTCGTCTACTATTATTACGGTGGCTGATTCTAAGGCTGGTTGGGCTAGAGCATTGCGAGAGTTGATTGCTCTCTTGTATTCTGGTCAGATCCCATCTTGGGATATGAGTAATGTGCGTCCTGCTGGTAGTCGCCTTAAGACGTTTGGTGGGCGTGCTAGTGGTCCTGAGCCTCTAGAGGACTTGTTTAAGTTTACTGTTAGTATCTTTAAGAATGCTGCTGGTCGTCGCTTATATGCGATTGAGTGTCATGATCTTGTGTGTAAGATCGCTGAGGTTGTCGTCGTTGGGGGTGTTAGGCGCTCAGCACTTATCAGCCTATCAAATCTCTCTGATGGGCGTATGCGTAATGCTAAGTCTGGAGAGTGGTGGAATGAGAATCCTCAACGAGCACTCGCAAATAATAGTGTCGCATACTCTGAGAAGCCGGGTATGGATGCTTTCATGGAGGAATGGTTAAGTCTCTACCAGTCCAAGAGTGGTGAGCGTGGTATCTTTAATCGTGAGGCTGCTCGTAGCCAAGCCGCTAAGAATGGACGGAGGGACTATAGTTTTGCGTTTGGTACTAATCCATGCTCTGAGATTATTCTACGCCCGCACCAGTTTTGTAACCTTACTGAGGTTGTGGTTCGTGCTACAGATGATTGGAATTCACTTAAGCGTAAGGTACGGTTGGCTACGATTCTTGGGACGTTCCAAGCGACTCTTACAGATTTCAAGTATCTGCGTAAGGTGTGGAAGCAGAACACGGAGGAGGAGCGTCTGCTCGGCGTGTCGCTCACGGGTATCTTTGATAACAAGATCATGACTGGTAAAAGCGCCTATCAAGTTGGACCTAACGTTAGAGAACTCAGACAAGAAGCGGTGATTACTAATGCGGAGTATGCTAAGCAGATTGGTATTCCTCAGTCTACTGCCATTACTTGTGTCAAGCCTAGTGGTACTGTCTCTCAACTTGTGGATTCCGCTAGCGGCATTCATCCTAGGTATAGTGAGTATTATATTCGTCGTGTACGTGGTGACGTCAAAGATCCGTTGACACAATTCCTTATGGATTCTGGTATTCCTCATGAGCCGGATGTTATGAATCCTGAGAATATGATGGTCTTCTCTTTTCCTCAGAAGTCTCCTACGATTATGAAGGGAGAGTTGACTGCTATCGAACACTTGGAGTTATGGCTTGCTTATCAGGAGAACTGGTGTGAGCATAAGCCTAGTATTACTGTGAGTGTGGCTGAGCATGAGTGGATGGATGTTGGTGCTTGGGTATGGAAGCATTTTGATGAGGTTAGTGGTATCTCTTTCTTGCCTAAGTCTGATCATACGTATCGTCAGGCTCCGTATGAGGCTATTAGTAAGGAGGAGTATGAGGAGTTGGTTAAGCAGAGTCCGAAGAGTATTGACTGGGTTGCTTTGGCAGAGTATGAGTTAGAGGATAATACTGAGTCTAGTCAGACGTTTGCTTGTACGAGTGATGCGTGTGAGGTTGTGGATATTAAGGCATAAAAAAAGAGGGAGCGGCAAAAGCCGCTCCCTCTTAACTAATCCAATTAACAGGATACCCAATACTGTCCGCCAATCTTTTAGCAGTATATCCCTTGTATTTTGCAAACACCTTATTTCCACTATTTGCTAATTCAATCATATAATCTAATTCTTGTTGTGGTGTTTCTAAATTAATATTATTTTTACGCGCTATAGTGTGCGCTTCTCTTGCTAGTCTATTAGACTCTCCACTTCCATACGCCATACTCTTATGCATATCTGCAATAAAATCTCTAACCTTTGGTTGACGCAGAATTTCCATCCTATCCATAGTACCATAAGAATTAAATAATCTACTTAAGGCTTCCATATCTTTACCCGGATAATGATGCGCCTGAATAGCGTCTTTCTTTGCCTTTTCTTCCTTAGATAATCTTTTATACCAAGATGTTTCTAATAACTCTTTAAGTCCCATATTATTAATAACATCATCCGCTTTTTTACCGGCAGAACCCTCGTCAAGGATCCTTTTAATTTCTTCCTTAAAAGGCTTAAGTTGCGCTGCTTTTTCTCCTCGCCCTTCTTTTTGGCCGAAGCCAGCAGCAAGTTCGCCATAACGTTTATAAGCACCATCTGTATTAAGTGCTCTTGCGATTCGCCCCGGCTTATCTGAAGTCGTAGGCTGATAACCAGAGTATACGCCCTCTGCACGATCACCACTAAGCCTAACAATATTAGGCCCACCAGTAACACCAACTTGTGTCCCAGCCTTAAAACCAGTCTCATTAGGGAAATAATCCTTAACCTTATCTATAATATTAATAGGATTTCTAGTCGATGCTCCACCTCCGGCTAATGCCCCTAACTCTTCAAACTTTGTAATCTTTGGAGCAGAACGAGCCAGAACTCTTGCCAAGGCAGAAGCACTCTTAACAGCAGCGCCAGCAGGATTAGGAATAACACTAGCCACATTAGCAATATCCATAGGCGTAACCTCGCCACGCATAGAACGACCAGCATCCTCATTAATAGCACCAAAAGCCTTAGACAAATAATCCTTACCAAAAATAGCACCACCGCCACCCTGATTAGCACTCTCATTAACAATCTGACCAGCACTAACAGCAGTATCACGAATAATATTACCTACAAGACTAGCAACAGCAGGCGTAATAGTATCATTATAATTCTTCTTAATCTTATACTTTGGCTTCACATTAGGGTTAAGAAAAGCCGTAAACAATCCAGCCATAATGCCTCCTACATAAAACCTTGCTCAGCAGCATCAGCAATACGCCGATACATCCTCTCAACAAGAGCCTCCTTAAAGCCCTTTGTAGTACGAGCCATATTCTCTCCCATACCTTCCATAGCCTCAAAAGGATCATCAGCCCATTTAGCAAAGCCCTTTAAACCTCTAGTGGCTGTTTGGCTCGTTACACCCATACGCTCCCACTCACTAATAATTCTAAACAACTCATCTTCTGCCGCGCGTCCTGCACGAGACACACCGCCCTGACCAAACCTAACTCCCTGAACAGCAGCATCCTCTACAAAACCACCACCAATACGCTTACCTTCCATAGCAGCCGTCTGAACAGCCCTCTGTAACACAGGAGTAGGAATCTGATCAATAAGACGCACAGCCTTACCCTTACCACCACCAGCACCAGCAACGCCCACCATAGCCAGAACAAGCGCCTTACGAGGATCCTTCTTAGCCTCCTCCGCAGTTCCCATAAAAGGATTCATCTCATTCTTAATATAATCTCCCAAATAAGAAAAACCAGTAGCATAAGGATTAACTGTAGTATTAGCCCTTTTAGTACTTCTATTCGCTAACCGACGCTTATAATCATCATCAGAAACAGGCATAATTACACCGCAAAATCTTGTTTCTTAAACTTCTTTTTCTTAACAGGAGGCTTTATAGTCGGATTATCCGGCCAGCCACCCCTAACAGGAGGAATAGGTTTAATCGTACGAAGAGGAGGAGTTACACCAGTATCAGGCTTCTCCTCCTCATCATCATACATCCACCCCATAATCCTATTCGCTAAATTAGTACGAGCAATATTAAGACTCATAATTACTCCTCCCAACCCTTAGAAGACTGATACTCACGAACAATCCTATACAGCATAGACAATAATGCGGCAACAGCCGCAATCCCAGCAGGCTGCAAATCCGTCCAACCATCAATACCATTCAAACCATCCACAAGAAGGACAGCCAAGAATGCTTGCACAAACGTAAGCAACGCTCGTGTACCCACTTCACGCCAATTCACAATACTACCTCCTCTAGATAGCCTGACTAACAAACCAAACAATACCAGCAAGAATACCACCACTAATAACACTCGTAGCAACCATAACCTGCATACGCTTACCCTCGCGCTCACCCTGCCAATGAGCCTCACTCATCTCCAACTCAGTCACACGTCCATTAGTACGCCTAACCTCATCATGAATCTGACACAACCTAGCATCCAACTCATCAAGACGATGAAGGATAACCTGAATATCACCCTCACTCACTTCACATCACCCTCCAATCATCGAATTAGACAAATCCTTAGCAATACCACGCTTAGGCTTCTCATCCATAATTTTACTCAACACAAGCCTAATTTGATCCGGCGGCAAACCCTGCGCCTCAGCAGCAGGCAACCAAACCTCCATCACATAATCATACTTACGCTTCCACTCAGTAGCACTATTAACAGCACTAGCCGCATCACTCCGCTTATTAGCATCATTAAGATACTTCATAACAATAGCACCAACAGCATCCTGACGAACACTAGGCGCTAAACTATTAGGATTCATACGATACGTCCTAATACCAAGAGCACTAAACGCTCGCTGAGTAGGATCCTGCGCCTCAACCGCACGCTGCTCAGGAATACTCAACTTCCAAGGATCCTCAGGATTAGTAGGATCATAATTACGAAGAATATCAGGAGCATTATCAATAGCAGCATACTGATTAGCAATAGCATCCTGCTCATACTCTTGATACTTAACCAACTCACTAAGTTTATAAGGATACGTCGCCTTAAACACACTAGTTCCAAGCGTCTTACCCATACCAATAAGCCCCTCAGGAGCAGCACCATCTTCACGCAAACGATCCCAATTAATAGCACCAGTCTGAGGATTAACACCAAGCGTATCCTGAATAAGAGCATTCAAATACGGATTAGTAAACTCAAACACATTACTAGTAGACTCGGCACCAGTCAAAAGACTCATAGCCGCCTGCCCCATATCACCAGTCGTACCAAACGGTGTCATAGCACCACCATCAATACGAAAATCATCATCCGTAATATCAAACAAATCCTTAATCACTTGAGGAACAGGAATAGTCTGCATCATCCACTCCGGAACACCCTGCTCAAGATTCTGCTGATACCCCTGCTGACCAAGATGGAACAAAGCATTCGTCGTAATAGGACGATCCACAAGCATACGATACGAGAACGTAGCCGAATGCCGCTGCCACGAATAGAAAGGCATAACAACATTACGCATCAACTGCTCAAACGGAGCAAAATAATGATAATTACCACTAATCGTATTCGTCATATAACGCATACGATGCTTAAGGTTAGCATTAAAGTTAGGGCTGGAACGATCAAGTAGAAGGTCTACAGCAGCCTCAAACGGTGTGATAGCATCATCACCCGTACGAACATTACCATTCCAATCAATACCATCCTCGATATACTTACGAACCTCAGGCCCACGCATGAAT
>Ga0129333_10003802_pt1 | contig 14164 bp, 14 predicted proteins | sample CPB6_08_DNA_FD_94474 | JGI IMG/M metagenome (GOLD analysis project Ga0129333, IMG submission 94474) | Freshwater to marine salinity gradient microbial communities from Chesapeake Bay, USA - CPBay_Sum_0.6_0.8_DNA | ecosystem: Environmental > Aquatic > Marine > Coastal | place: USA: Chesapeake... | reverse complement strand
TCGCTGCTATGCCCCGCACGGGGTTGGACTGGAGTGCGAAGCCTACCCGATCCGTGGCCGCCCCGTCACGCTCTCACTGCCGCTCACCTGAGAGCCGCTCAGCGGAGGTCAGTCCTTGACCCCACGCTCCTCCCCGCTTGATGGCAGGAGGCTCCCCAGAACCGCAAGCCGAGGGTCGACTTCTCGCTCTGGGCAATCCTGGGTGAGGTGTGGGGCGCCGCAGTGTTCACACCGTTCTTGGCAGAGGGGGTCACAGTGCAGGACCAGTCGGCGAACGAGATCGAGGCTTTCCACGGCGATGCGCCCGAGGTCGATTGAATTGCCACGACCGAGTCTCTCAACATCACCCTGTGCGTGACGCTCTTCAAGAACCTCCTCATCAATGTGTGTCTCCAGGTCAGCATGTGCTGGGCTCAGACATCGAGCGCACGCGCCCTCTTGCACACCGCGAACCTGGGCGATCAGTCGAACTCCACGGTTCGTGCGATCGACGCGCGCCTCAACGGTTGCCTGCATCAGCTCGCATTCCAAGGTACTTGTCAGCGTGAATTCAGGGACCTGAAAGCTCGCACCAGGCGGCTCTGTGAGCAACGGGGAGCAGTCAATGAGATAGAGCGCAGGTGTCGCTGCGTCAGTAACGCCCGTCGCCTCGTTCAGCTCACTCACCCGTTGACGTCGGCACGCCGTCTCGCCGCAGCGGTCAACACTGGAATCACCGCATGTGGAACGAGACGCTCCAGTGGGCCCCCATAGCGAGCGATCTCACGCACCAGCCGACTTGAGGTTGACGCATGTTCGGGCGCGGTCATAAGGAAGAGCGTTTCAATTGACGGTGCAAGGAGTCGGTTCGCGTGTGCCATTCGAAGCTCTGCCTCAAAATCTGAACCGGCACGAAGTCCTCGAATGATCACACTCGCCTTCGCATCTTCAGCGATGCGCACCGCAAGATTTGATGCAGAACGTATCTCCACGAGGCCGGCCGCGTCACCAAGTTCCGCACTGATCACTGATCGAAGCAGGGTTTCACGCTCTGCGAGTGTGAGTAGTGCCTCTTTCGTCGCGTTCGGCAGGATCGCAACAACGAGCCGGTCCACCACACGAAGGCTGCGACGAATCAGGTCAAGGTGACCGAACGTCACTGGATCAAAGCTGCCCGGATACAGTCCAACACGCTCGCTCATCTCAACTCCTCCGCCGCGACTCTCTCGTATAGCTCAATTGCAGTCTCGCCAAAGGCGAGCGCGCGCACTAATCGTAGACCCCTTGGGGCTCGCTGTGCCGCCGAACCTTTGACCCTTCTCCCAGAGAGGACCAGCAGCCCGTTTGTGGCTAACGGGCTTGGGTTGGCAGCGACCAGCTCGAGGATTTCGTTGCGCACGGCAAGATCATCATACGGAGGGTCGGCAATGATCAGATCCGCTGGGGCGACGTGCGCGGCGTGCGCACGCAGCGCGGTGAGGGCATCAGCGGTCTGTATTTCCACCTGCGCATCAAGTCCGAGTGTGCGCACATTGCGGCGAATCACCTCGGTTGCACTTCGGGAAATCTCAACGAATTGCACATGTTGGGCGCCGCGACTAAGTGCCTCAAGGCCGGCCGCACCACTCCCCGCGCATAGATCGAGCACTCGCGTGTCGGGGAGTCGTGGTTCAAGGATCGCGAAGAGGGCCTGGCGAACTCGGTCAGCGAGCGGACGTGTCCCCTGCTCTGGCACCTCAAGCAGACGCCCCCCAAACTCCCCCGCAATGATGCGAATCCGTTGGGCCACCACTCACGCCTCCCTGGAAACGAGGACGGCGGTCGGCCAACCGCGGAGATACGACTCGATGAGCGGACGTGACAACGGAGTCGGTCGACCAGCAGCGTCAAGAAGCTCTTCTGCCTCCCCACGCGCCACCACAGCCAATGCACGATCCTCCGCACGCGAGAGCGCCGCGACTCGGAGAGGAGGGAGACCACTCTGGTCGGTCCCGAGTACATCGCCCTCTCCGCGCAGTTCCACATCGCGCTCTGCGAGAGCAAAGCCGTCTCGCGTGCTCTCAATTGCCTCAAGTCGCGCACGTGCCACCTCGTCCTCGCTATCGCTCACCAGCACACACCAGCCTTCGCTTCCGCCGCGACCGACGCGACCACGCAGCTGATGGAGTGTGGCAAGGCCGAATCGGTCGGCGCTCATGATCACCATTACGCTCGCGCGCGGAACATCTACCCCAACCTCAACCACCGTGGTTCCCACGATCACGTCCAGATCGCCGCGGGTGAACCGCTCCATCACATCGGTGCGAGTGGCCGTCGGCTGGCGTCCGTGTACCACTCCAATTCTCAGGCTCGGTGCTGCGGCAGCAATTCGCTCCGCCTGCTCTAGGACGCCCACTTCACCCGCCACCTCCAGCGCATCGCCTGCCGCGTCCCCGCTCGGCTCCTCACCCGGATCCCCATCGCCGATGCGTGGCACCACCACGAAGGTGCCCCTCCCCGCGCCAGCCTCCGAGGCGATGAAGCTCCAAAGGCGATCAAGCTCTGCACCGCTGCGAATCGCCGTGCGGATCGGACGTCGACCGGCCGGGAGTGCGCGCAGTTCTGACGAGGCCACATCCGCATAAAGAAGTTGCGCGATCGTGCGTGGAATTGGGGTTGCGGTCATCAGGAGAAGGTGTGGCTCGCCCTCCCCTTTGGCGGTCAACTGCGCTCGTTCTTCTACACCGAAGCGGTGTTGCTCATCCACAATCACAAGTCCGAGGGCAGCGAACTGCGTCGCTTCAGAGAAGAGCGCGTGGGTGCCGATCAGAAGCGCGGTACTCCCGTTGGCGGCGTCGGTGCGAACCCGCCGACGCTCAGCGGTCGAAAGACTGCCGACCAGCAGGTCAACTCGAACGCCAAGCGGAGTCAAGAGTTTTGATGCCGTCGCTGCATGTTGTCGTGCCAGGAGCTCAGTGGGCGCGAGCATCGCGCACTGCATGCCGGCGCGAGCGGCAGCGGCTGCGGCTACAAGAGCGACCGCTGTTTTTCCTGTGCCAACATCTCCCTGTAAGAGGCGCAGCATCGGTTCGCCCGCCGCAAGATCCGTCAAGATTGCGTCGATCGCCGCTGCTTGATCAACCGTCCACGACGGCGTCAGTGCGGGCCCTCCCTCGCCCCGGAGGCCTCCACAGATGGTCGACTCAATCGCGGCGCGATCACTCTCTGAGAGGCGGATGGCTGGCGCGGAGCCTCCGATTCGTCTGCGTCGTCGACGAACAAGTGAGAGCTGCACCGCGAGTAACTCATCGAAGGCGAGACGTCGAAGCGCGGCGTCACGCTGATCAAATTCACTTGGCCAATGCGCCTCTGTCAGTGCTGCGGCGAGAGGCATCAGTCGGTGTCTTGCACGCACCGCGGCAGGAAGTGGGTCTGCGAGCACTTCGCCGAACTGGTCGATCAGTTGGCGTACCGCTCCACGAAGGCTGAGGGCGGTCACACCCTTCGTCAACCGGTAGATCGGAACGATACGACCCGCATTTACGCTTTCGCCTCCTTCGAGCGGGCTGAACTCAGGTGCCTCAAGTTGCGTCCTCCACCCGATCGCCTTCACGCGCCCAGAGGCAACGATCTCAGCGCCAGAGTGGAGTCGCCGTTCAATGAATCGACGTCCGTACCAGACTGCCTCCACCACTCCGCTCTCGTCGGCCAGTGTGGCAATCGTCCGCTGCACACCACGTCGCCACGTCTTCTCAACTCGGACGTCTACCACACGGACACGAACGGTCGCGTGACTCCCACCGACAAGTTCAGCGACGAGCGTGATCGCGCGACGGTCTTCATAACGTCGCGGCAGGTAGAGGAGCAGATCGCCAACGCTGTGCACCCCGAGTCGAGCGAGTCCACGCAGGAGACTTGCCCCTCCTGGCAGGCCGAGCCCCTTGAGCGGCAGGCCGCTCGGGTCGGCGTTCACTCCAAGCTCACGAGCACCCGCTCGATCGGCTGTTCACCGCGCGCGAGCTCCACTTCGACTCCCGGGATTACGCGTCGCGCCGCAGTCGCCATCCTTTCGCCAGCCGCCGAGTCAACGCCAGCCCCCAGGTACAGCGTAATCAGCTCTGCCTCCTCACCCTCCAACGCCTGGGTAAGGGCCTCAATGTCATCTCCTCCAGTTGCAACGATCCCGTCGACTGGGTCTAACGCCATCACCTCGTCCTTGCGGACGCTCACCCCCTTCACCACGGCGTCACGAACCGCCTGCACGATGCGGAACGTTCGGGCGCCGACTCGCGCAGATTCAAACTGCTTGAGCGCCGCGTCCAACGAAAGTGATGGATCCCATGTGAGTAGCGCGGCGATCCCCTCTGCCGCGTTCCGTGTAGGCACCACCGTGACGTTCGCCGCCACAAGCTCCGCCGCCTGACGTGCCGCGAGAACGATGTTGCCATTGTTGGGCAGGACAATCACGTCGCGTCGCCCTGTCGCGCTGATGGCAGAGGCGATCTCAGCCGCAGAAGGATTCTCCGTCTGTCCTCCATGAACAACTTGCGTGGCGCCCGCCGACTTCATGATCGCCGCCAGACCACTACCCGCCGCTACCGCGACGATCGCAATGCCAGGCGACGGCTCCCGCTCAGGTGACGGGCTTGCGACTCCTACTCGTGTTGATAGATCGGTAAATGCGCCGTGCCCGGTGGCGCGTTCGGCACTCTGCTGGTCGAGGTTTTCAATGGTGACTCCGCGTACATCACCTCGCGCGATTCCGTAGGCCAGGACCTGATCTGGCTGAAGATTATGCACATGCACCTTGCAGACCGATGCATCGCCCGCCACAAGGACACTCTCGCCAATCAGCTCTAGGTCAGCCCGGATCTTGACGAGGTCAAGTAGTGCGCTAGTGGCGCGCAAGATGAACACGGTCTCGTATCCGTATTCACCGGGGGTGGCGTCGCCACCGCTTGCTGGGAGTGGCGCGACTGGCGCAACCGCGGCTCTTGCGGGCTCGGCATCGTCACTGGTGGCAGAGGGTGCAACCGATGGTACGTCCGCAATCCCTTCAAGAATCAACTGAAGCCCAGTACCTCCCGAGTCAACTACGCCAGCCTCACGGAGAACAGCGAGCAGTGTCGGCGTTTTGTCGACCGAGATGCGTGCACTTTCGGCGACACGGAGAAGAAATGGGCGAAGTTCAGTCGCACCTTCCGCGTCGGCGAGCGCACTTGACGCTACCTCGCGCGCGACGGTAAGGATCGTCCCTTCCGTCGGCGTTGCAACGGCACTATACGCGTGGAGTACTCCGATCGAGAGCGCATTGGCAATCTCTCCTGCTCGCGCGCGCTTCCTCCCTCTCACCGCCTGGGGCAGTCCACGAAGAATTTGCGAGAGGAGTACCCCTGAGTTGCCCCGCGCGCCAAGGAGGGCGCCTCGGGCGACCGCTTCGCTCACTTGATCAATCGCCGTCACACCGGATGCCAGCGTGGCCTCACCCTCCGCGATCGCCGCCTTGAGGGTGGCGAGCATGTTGGTACCTGTGTCGCCATCAGGGACAGGGAAGACATTGAGAGCGTTCACCTCTGCGACGCGTGACTCAAGTCGATCCGAGCCTGAACGGAGAGCCGCCATAAGTTCGACGCCATCCCAGCTCTTTCGGCTCATCACTGACCCCGTTCAGAGACGCAGGTCTCGGCGGCAGCGTCCAGATCGGACCTGGGGGCCGTGGGCGGTTGGCTCGTTGCCCGTGCTCGCTGAGGCTCGCTCGGCGCTCGCTGTGGCTCGCTCGGCATGATCCCTCCCTCAGCCGGGGGCTCGCTCAGCCCTCTGGCGTTCCTGCTACGATACGGCACCAACGGCGCGGCGTCCCTCTTGGGCATCAAGCACAGCAAGGAGAAGGTCATGGCTCGCTTCTGCGTCCTCTGTGGAAAGGATTCGATCTCTGGGTTCAATCCCCAGTCCGTCGGGATGAACCGCGTCCGTGCCCACCGACGCTTTCGAGCGAACCTCCAGCCCACCATGGTTCTTGCCAATGGGACGATGAAGCGCGCGCTCGTTTGCACCTCGTGCCGACGAACCGCAACAAAGGGCGCGTAGCCCTCAGCTACGCCTTCGGGCGTAACCCTTCAACCGCTAAGCGCATATCTTCCGCGCCGAACAGCGCTGTTCCGGCCACCAGGATATCCGCGCCCTTCGCCACCGCATCCGCCGCCGTTCCCGCACGAATGCCTCCATCAACATGGATGAGCCGATCCGCTCCGATGGCCGCTCGAATCTCTCTGATTCGTGCGGCCGCATCAGGCTGATAGGACTGGCCACCAAAGCCTGACTTGACGGTCATTACGAGCGCAAAATCAAGATGCTCATGGAACGCAGCAATGGCCGACGCCGGTGTACCTGGATCTGCAGCAAGTCCAGCATGCGCCCCGGAAGCGCGGATGGAGTCAAGCGTGCGCTGATGCTGCTCCGGGACTTCAATATGAATTGCGACCGTCTGACAGCCAGCAGCAGCGTATCGAGGCGCCCAGAGCGAGGGGTTGCCGATCATCAGGTGTGCATCAAACGGAAGCGAAGTAGCGCCACGGAGCGCTTCGACGGTTGCAATCCCAAACGTCAGATTCGGTACAAAGTGGCCATCCATAATGTCTAGGTGGATTCGATCGACACCACCTCGCTCCGCCTCCTGAACAGCCTCGCGGAGCGCACCTAGATCCGCATTCAAGATGCTCGCTGCAATTTGAACGGTGCGCGTCACTGCCCGGTCCCGCCGAGTGGTCCTGATGGCGCGAGTGGCGTTGGCGTACGTTCACCCTTCAGCGCAGCCGCACTCGCCACCACAAGCAGCTCCCGTCGGCGCGCTACAGCGGCGGGCGGTGGGGCGCCAGCGCGCTCAGCCGCAAGTTGTCCGCAGGCGGCGCCCGCTTCACGGCCTCGATTTCGTCGGACAGTCACTGAGAGCCCAGAGGCGCGCAGCTGCTCAGCGATCTCCTCAATGCGCGCAGCGGGGCTCTCCTGCCAGGGCGTATGAGCGACGCTGTTCATCGGGATCAGATTTACGTGGGCACCACTCCCTCGCAAGAGGTGCGCAAGCGCCGCAGCATCCTCGGGACCATCATTGATGCCATCGATCATCGTCACCTCGTACGTGGTCCGTCGACCCGTTGTTCGAGCATGTGCGGCAGACGCTGCGATCACCTCTTCAACGGGCCACTTGCGGTTGAGTGGAACGAGAAGATCGCGAAGCGCATTCCGCGCGGCGTGTAGCGACACGGCAAGCGTGACCTGGGGTCGTACCTTCGCCAGCCTGTTAATGCCTGGAACCACGCCACTTGTTGAGACCACGATTCGGCGCTGTCCGATCCCGCCGCGAAGTGGATCGGTGAGTCCGTCAATCGCGGCTAGCACGGGATCGAGGTTCTGCAGTGGTTCGCCCATCCCCATGAAGACCACATTCGTCAACTCACGTCCTTCCGAACGGAGGATTTGTCGTGCACGGCGTACTTGATCTTGGATCTCACCTGACGTGAGGTTTCGGGTAAAGCCGAGTTCCCCCGTCGCACAGAACGGGCATCCGACCGCACAACCGGCTTGGCTTGAGACGCAGATCGTCGCACGCTCACCGCGCCCGCGTCGAGGATCTGGCGCATAGCGCATCAAGACCGCCTCGACCTTCGCCCCGCCGCTCAACGTAATCAGGAGCTTAGTCGTCGCCCCGTCCTCCACATCTTCGCGTTCAAGCTGCTCAGCCGAATAGAAACGAGCCACGCCAGCGAGTGCCTGCTGCGCACGCCGACTCAGGGTGGTTACCTCCGACCAATCCGTAGCATCAGAGCGCCAGATCGCGTCGAGGATTTGCGCCGAACGATACTTCTCAAGCCCGAGTTCCGCGACGAGTTTCGCGACTCCCTCGGGATCAAGGTCCGTGATCGCTGGGAGGGGCTGGGGTGCAGTACTCATCAGCGGATTCTCGCATGTGGCCCGAGAAGTTCTGGTCGGCCATGAATCAGTGCCGCTCCGCTCATTCGTCGTCCGCCCATGGGCGTGACCTCGTGCAGCGGAATCGCGCCGCCGCCCAGCCCAAGCAGCAGCACGCCGCCATGGACTGCCAGGCCGCCACGCGGAACAGGGACCTCAGGGATCGGCGTCCCTACCACGTCAAGGTTTAGCCGCTCCAGTTCTGGGGCGAGGCTGATCCAGACCCCGGGCCATGGGCGGTATGCGCGCCAGGCTCGATACGCCAGCTCTGTTGTCCAGGCTGCCTTGATTTCGCCATCAGCTCGTCGCAGTCGGCGCGTGAGCGAAGCTCCGCTCTCTTGTTGCGGCCGTGGGGCTATCTCTCCTGTCAGGTACCGATGCACGGTTTCTACAATGCCTTGGGCGGCCAGTTGCGCCAGGTTCGCCTCCAGGAGTGGCGCATCCTCGTCACCGCGCAGCGCGTAGCGTTGTATCGCGAGGAGAGGCCCGGTATCCAGTCCATCATCCATGAGCATCGTGCTTACTCCGGTCTCCTTATCGCCACCGAGGATCGCCGCAGGGATGGGCGTAGCGCCTCGATGAGCCGGAAGCAGCGAGGGATGGAGGTTCAAGATGCCGTGCGGAACTGCGTGCAGCATCTCACCGGGTATCAGTTGACCAAAGTCCGCGAGCAGCCCCAAAGTTGCGCCAAGAGAGGCGATCGTCTCCTGCGTCGACGCGTCACGAGCTCGTTCAACCTCGAGGAGTGGCAGATTGTGTTCGCGTGCCCACGCCGCCACCGGCGTCTCAACGAGCGCTCCGCCTCGACCAGCTGGGCGCGGCACAGTTGTAACGACGCCGACAATGCTCTGTTCGTCGTGAGCGCGTAGCGCATCGAATGCTGGCACGCCGAAACCACCACTCCCAATGAGCAGGAGCCGCAGATCAGTGACTGTGTGCCCCTGCGGCGCGCGCCGCACGCTTCGCGCGTTTCCCCTCGGGGCTCTCAGGGTCAATTTCAGACCCTTCGCCACCTTCGTCTCCGCTCACCGCGATCAACTGATCAAGTGAATCAAGGTAATCTATGTAAAGTGTTCCCTTGAGGTGATCAAGTTCATGCTGTACTGCCCGCGCAACAAATCCATGTTCACTGAATTTATACGGACGACCGTGGCGATCCTGGGCTTCAACCCAGACCCGCTCGCGACGCGTGATGTCGGCGACGTAGCCAGGAATTGAGAGGCAGCCTTCGAGGTCTGTCACGTCACCCTTGTCGCGCATGATGCGGGGATTCACGAGTTCGTAGGTTCGTCCCTTCGCCTCGACGACAGCTACGTTGAGCGGTTCACCAAGTTGCGGGGCGGCCAGCCCAGCACCGGGAGCGGCGCGCATCGTGTGCACAAGATCGTCAAGAAGGCTGTGCAGCAACTTCCCAAAGCTCTCCACTGGCTCGCCAGGCATGCGGAGGCGCGGATCTCCCAGGAGCAGGATCGGCTTGACACTCATGTGGACATTCTAGCAATCGTTGGGACGGACCCTACAGAAGCGTCTCTGGGTCCATGTCGACAACGACATCGCGGCCACCGAGTCCCCGAACGAGCGGAAGCGGATCCACCGATCGCAGAATCACGTTCTCCCTCCAGCGACCAGCGCGTTTTGGGACCCATGCAGGTATCGGTCCGAGGAGGCGCGCATCTGAGGCTTGAGGCAACTGAGCGCGCAACCGATCTGCGACGGCCACCGCCCGTGCATGGGTGCTCGCGCTGCTTGCCCCTATGATAGTGATCTTCGCTGTGCGGAGGAAGGGCGTGCCGCCCGCCCGCTCACGCATCAACATTTCGCGACGCCGCCACGCGCTCACATCACCGCCACGGGCAAGCGCAACTGCTGCTGCGATTGCTGGATCCTCTGGTCGATAACTCTGCACCCATGCGGTTCCGCCATTCCCGCCCCGTCCTAAGCGGCCACTCGCCTGCACGATGAGCGCCACAACCCGCTCGGCAGCGCGCTCGTCGGGGAGGAGGAGGCCTGCGTCCGCAGAGGCGATCCCGACAAGTGCCAAACGTGGAAGATCTAACGCCTTGGCCGCAAGAGCCGTACCGATCAAAAGTTGTGTTTCACCCTTCCGGAATGCGTCCAAGATGCGATCGCCCGCACCGATGCTTGCAGTGGTGTCAGCGTCCAGGCGGCCGATGCGCAGCTCCGGCAGGAGCCGCTTCACCTCGCCCTCTAGGCGTTCAGTCCCCCCTCCGATCGCACGAATTCGTGCACCGCTGCACGATGGGCAACGCGCAAGCGGCTCAGCCACGAGTCCACATCCGTGACAGCGCAGCAGCGAGCCAGCGCTGTGGAGTACGAGAGGGCGCTCGCACGAGGGACATGACTGGGCTGCGCCACAATCCCTGCAGAGCAGCGCCGACGCGAGTCCACGCCGATTCATGATGAGCAGCGCCTGGTCTCCCTCACTCCATCGAAGCCCCTCAAGAGCCGCGAGAAGAGGCCGACTGATCATCGACTTCCATCCTTCCTCCAATTCACGTCGCATATCAACTACTTCAACCCTGATCGCACCACTGCGACGCTCAAGCGTCACGTGTCGCCAACCCTGTTGCTGCACACGCGCGAGCGTCTCAATAGACGGGGTGGCGCTGATGAGAAGCACTGGCGCTGCTGCAGCGCCTCCGAGCATGATTGCCGCATCGCGCGCATGAAGTCGAGGTGTGCGATCAGACTTGTATGCCGACTCGTGCTCCTCATCCACTACGATCAGCCCCACTTCACGGCTCAACGCCCCGAGTGCGACGCGTGTGCCCACAACCAGGTGCGGGCCACTCGCACCTAGTCGCGCGTGAGCATCAAGCCGCTCACCCTGGCTCGCACCTGAGTGCACGAGCTCAGGCTCAATCCCCGTGATGCTTCGAAGCACATCTGCCGCGAGGGCAACCTGCGTTGCTTCCGGAACCAACCAGAGAACCGAACGACCCGCCAGAATGGTGCGCGCGGCAACCTCGGCCGCAAGGCGACTCTTCCCAGAGCCTGGTGCTCCGTCGATCAGGGTGACTCGCTCGAGTTGCTCAGCCTCAAGAAACGCGCTCTGTGATGGACTCCAGACAGAGACCGAAACGTCATGTGTGACGCCGTCACGTCGATCCGAGTGGCGGCGTTGGCGACGCCGCATCTCGATTTCCACAAGTCCGAGTGCTGCAAGCCGACGCGCAGCGGCGAGTCCGCCTGGAAGTTCAGAGGCGCGTACCAACCCATCACCCTCGTCTGCGGCGCGATCGAGGGCGGCGAGCAGTTCACGCTGGCGCAACCCGAGGCGGGCGCGAGCATCTGGAAGTTGGGCCGCGCTCGTTCGCATGGCATACGGCTCTTCGATCAGTCGACCGTGTACTGCACTGAGCCTCCAGCCGCGCTCAAGGCGACCCTCCCGCTCGCCGCTACGAATGAGCGTCAAGAGAGCACTACGTCCGGCACCGCGCGCCCCTACGAGTCGATCGACCGCAACCCACGATGAACCAATCCCCGCCTCCGCCTCCGCGACGCTCGGCATTCCAACGGAACGAATTGCAACCTCAACTTTGTCGAGGAGTCCCGGCGGGAGGAGTGAGCGAATCGTCAGCGCGAGTGGGGCAAGCCAGTGCGTAGCAACAGCCTCTGCGAGCTGCATGCCAAGTGGGCCGATGAGGGGGGCATCGCCAAGTCTCGCCTCGGCACGCTTGAGCGTGACACCCGGTGGAGGTGGGAGCACCCCAGCGTTCGAGGTGACAATCCCGATCGCACGACGCCCGCCGAATGGAACCACCACCGCATCACCAATGCCGACCGCTCCGAGTTCTGGAGGCAGGTAATCGTAGAGTCGCTCCCCTTGGGGGCCGGGAAGATCAACAGCAACGCGAATCGTCTCGGGCGGCTCACTGGACCGCTCGCCCCGGGGCAACCCGCCCCCGCTCACACTGTGATCCGACGCTCCGGATGCTTGGCGCGTTCCGCAAGCACGATCTTTTCAACTTGCGCCGCCGCCTCTTCCGGATAACCGGTCTCATTGAGTACGAGGTAGTCATACTCCTTGGCGCGATCCATCTCCACGATCGCACTCCTCGCGCGTGTCACGAGCTCCTCTGCGGTCTCCGTCCCGCGGCCCGCAAGTCGCGCGGCAAGCGCTTCGGGTGACGGTGGGGCGATAAAGATCAGGAGCGCTTCGGGAATCTCTTTGCGCACGCTGCGGGCACCCTGCACGTCAATTTTTAGGATTGCATCTTGTCCTCGCTCAAGGGCCTCGCGAACTTCGCTCCGCGGCGTGCCGTAGGAGCGCCCATGCACCGTGGCCGATTCAAGCAGACCGCTCGCCTTACGCAGCGCGTCAAACGATTCGTTCGAATGAAAGTGATAGTGCACTCCCTGCATCTCGCCTGCGCGCGGTTCACGGGTGGTGCAGGTCACGACGTAGTGGAACGTTTGCCCGATCGGTCGGCGACGCAACTCGTTAATGATCGTGTCCTTGCCCACGCCGCTCGGGCCCGAAATCACAATCACCTGCGCCCCTGCCGCGCCGTCACGACGCTGATCTGACATCAGCCCTCCGATCTATCTGCGTGCAACCGTAGCGTATCGAGCGGGGCCTGCAGGTCAGGGGGAAGCGGTGCCTCAAGGCGCATCAACCGTCCATCACGCGGATGCGTGAAGGCGATCCGCCATGCGTGCAGAAAGAGCCGCGTTGTCCCCTCAGGTCCTCGTCGGCTCGTTCCGTTCCCATAGGTAGGGTCGCCCGCGATCGGATGTCCAATCTCGGTCAAGTGGACGCGGATCTGATGCGTCCTCCCTGTGATGAGGTCAACCTCGAGGAGGGTCCAGCCAGCGAAACGCTCGCGTACTCGGTACCCGGTCGTCGCGGCCCGACCGCCAGCAACGACCGCCATCCGCTTTCGCTCTGACGGGTCGCGACCGATCGGAGCCTCAATCCGCCCCACCTCAGCAGCGACCGAACCTTGGACGAGCGTGATGTACGTCTTCTTCACGCGTCGCGCCTTCAGTTGAGCCATCAGACTCGACTGTGCGAGGTCTCCCTTCGCCACCACCAACAGTCCTGAGGTGTCTTTATCAAGTCTGTGGACGAGACCAGGGCGCGCAACTCCTGCAATGCCGGGGAGGTCTTCTACATGGTGCAACAGCGCGTTCACGAGCGTCCCACTTGCGTGACCGGGTGCTGGGTGAACCACCAGACCCGCAGGCTTATCGACGACAAGAATGTCGTCATCCTCGTAGATCACACTGATCGGAATCTCCTCCGCGATCAGCTCCGCGTCGGCGACCGGCGGGATAGAAAGATGCAGCGTGCCACCCGGTATCAAGGTACTGCTCGCACGAACCGCAATTCCGTCCATCGTGAGCCGCCCTTCACCTATCAATCGCTGGACGAAGGATCGTGAGAGCCCACAGCGATCGGCAACAAATCGGTCCGCACGCTGCCGCGCCGCCTCAGGTGGGATGGGAAGGTCAATCTCTCGAAGTTCGCTCATTGGCCCGAACGCGCCGGATCAACCCTTGATCGAATCGCCGCGACAAGAATGATCAAGATGCCGAAGCTTATCCCCATGTCTGCAACGTTGAAGGTCCAGAAGCGCAGCGCCCCAAGACCGAGATCTATGAAGTCGAGCACGTAGCCCATGGTGATGCGGTCCAGCAGATTCCCAAGCGCCCCACCGATAAGAAGTCCGGTGGCGAAGGTAAGCGGCGACGGACGACTCTCCCCCTCTCGCTCGTGCATATACAGGAGCAGTGCAACGACACCGAGACTGAGAAGTGCCAGGAGTGGTGCGCTCCCCTGAAATAAGCCGAAGAGCCCACCGCGATTCTCACTCCGGATCAACTGCAGCGTGTTTCCAAGGATTTCGCGAGGCGCTCCTTCACTCAGGAGATCAGGGAGCGCAAGTTTACTGACGCGGTCCAAGAGGAAGACGGCGCTCGCCACGGCTACCAGAAGTATGCGCCTCATTCGGCTACGCGCCGAACAAAGAGATCTGCTTCGCCCGCGGAGAGCGTCACGCTTGAGCGCGCCCATCCGACGAGTGCCGCAGCACTACGGTCAGCAAAGGCACATCGCAACGCACCGACAGCATTCACGACCTCTACCCGGTGACTCTCAAGTTCGGCAGGTGCGCCTCGAATCTCTATCTCCACGCGGTCCTCTCGCTGGAGACCAGCGCTCTTGCGCGCCTCTTGTACAGCGCGGATTAGCTCACGCGCGTCACCTTCCACGATG
>Ga0129333_10003801_pt1 | contig 14164 bp, 28 predicted proteins | sample CPB6_08_DNA_FD_94474 | JGI IMG/M metagenome (GOLD analysis project Ga0129333, IMG submission 94474) | Freshwater to marine salinity gradient microbial communities from Chesapeake Bay, USA - CPBay_Sum_0.6_0.8_DNA | ecosystem: Environmental > Aquatic > Marine > Coastal | place: USA: Chesapeake... | reverse complement strand
ACCCTGTCACGGTGGAGGTCGACAGTTCAAGTCTGTTCAGGATCGCAGCACATTGGAGCAGTAGCCAAGTTGGTCAAGGCACCGAACTCATAATTCGGCTATCGTAGGTTCAAGTCCTACCTGCTCTACTCGAAATAACATCTGAACAATGTTATTGAGATCGTTACTACTGAAATTGAGTGCGTGGAAGCATCATACGAAGGTGTTCAGACCGAAGGAGATTGCTCTGCTAAACCACTAGGTAGTAACAGCCAGCAGAGACTTCGTGGCTGGCGCTTGCCTCCTTAACTCAGGGGTAGAGTACCCGCCTTGTAAGCGGGTTGTCGTAGGTTCAAATCCTACAGGAGGCTCGTGAATACAAATATAAATGAAGAAAAGTATTGGAAAATACTTTGGAAGAACGTTAATATGTCTTCTACTAATGGCTCTGCTGGTGCAAGAGTTGAAACTAATCCTAAATTAAAAGGTAGGATTAGAAAAGGTAATCAGTCTACAAGTAGACATGATATTGATATTACCTTAAATGATTTAAAAGAACAATGGGCAAAACAAAATGGAAAATGTTATTGGCTTAATATTGATATGAGCCTTGAAGATCTTGCAATAACTAGATCTCCTTTTGCTCCTTCTGTAGATAGGCTTGATTCCGCTAGAGGTTATCACAAAGATAATATTGTTTTAACTACCCGTTTTGCTAACCTTGGAAGAGGAGCATATGACAGACCAGACTTCAAAGAAAGACTAGATGCTTTACTAAGCAATAGAATATCCTCTGATATAATTGAATAAAGGGGTAATATGGCTAAAATTGTTTTCTTGGGTAACTTTAGTGTTGATTATAGTAGTGAAAGTCATCATGCTAAGTCATTAGAGTCTCTTGGGCATACCGTTATTAGAATGCAAGAGCAAAAGGCTAAGAGCAATGTTATTCTTGCTGAAGCATTACAAAGTAATCTATTTGTCTGGGTGCATACTCATGGCTGGAAAACTCCAGGATCACCTTCTATGGATGTAGTTTTAACTGAACTAAAGAAGGCTGGCATACCAACAATGACCTACCATCTTGATCTTTGGTTTGGATTAAAACGGCAAAAAGATTTAGAAAATGATAATTTTTATAGAACAATTGGTCATTTCTTTACTGTGGATAAACTTATGGCTGATTGGTTTAATGATAATACATCAGTGAAGGGGCATTACCTACCTGCTGGAGTGTATGGAGAAGAGTGTTATCTAGATAATTCATATGGAAATGGTTATGAGCATGACATTATATTTGTTGGAAGTAAAGGCTATCACCCAGAATATCCGTACCGCCCAATGTTAATTGATTATCTAAAACAGACTTATGGTAAAAGATTTTTACATGTTGGTGGAGATGGCGATACTGGAACTGTACGTGGAGAAAAGTTAAATAGAATTTATGCTAAAAGTAAGATTGCAATTGGAGATAGTTTAAATTTAAACTTTGACTATCCATACTATACAAGCGATAGATTATTTGAAAGCACTGGTCGTGGAGGTTTTACAATCTACCCTGATATTAAAGGGCTAAGAGATTTATTTGTGGATAAAGAAGAAATTATTTTTTATGAACATGGTAACTTTAAAGATCTAAAAAACAAAATAGATTATTATCTTGAGCATGATGAAGAACGTGAAAAGATAAGGCTCGCTGGACATGAAAGAACCAAAAAAGAACATACATATGTTCATAGATGGCAGACTATTTTAGGAGAACTTGGGTTATGACAGAAATGATAAAGGCAGTCATTAATGGTGAATTTGAAATTATATTACCAAAACATCGTGCTGATAGACCAGACTGGTATCAGCCTCATGGTTGGGAAAAACCTAGACTAAAATCAATGCATGAAAATATTAATGAAAACGATGTTGTTTACTATGTTGGTGCCGAAGAAGGAGAGATGCCAGCATTATGTCAGATGTGGGGTGCTGAGGTTGTTTTATTTGAGCCTAATCCAAAAGTTTGGTCACACTTTCCATTACTTTGGGCTGCTAATAATTTAAAAATGCCACTCGCTTGTATTCCTGGATTTGCATCAGATAAAGATAATAAGTTAGCAAGAATTTATTACAGCGAGTTTCCACCAGAGGCTGATGCTCCTATTGAGGCAGCGCATGGATTTAAAGAACTTCAGTATGAAGCAGATAAATATGGACAAACTAAAATTGATACTCTTGTTTATGAAAAAGGATTAAAGCCACCAACAGTAATTTCTCTTGATGTTGAGGGAAGTGAGTGGCGTGTTCTTGGTGGTGCAGAAAAAACAATGAGAGAGTTTAGACCAAAAATTTGGTTATCTGGTCATCCAGAATTTATGATGATGTACTGGAAAGAATATCTTTATGATTTAAGACAGTTTATTAAAGGTATTGGATACAAAGAACATCTTTTAGATTATCAGCACGAGGTTCATTTTTATTATGAACCAGCCTAAAGCATATATTTTTTCTATTGATCCTTTAGATGCTGCTGATGGTAAATGGGACTATGGATTGCTTAAAGAAACTTTTGAGCGTCATCATGTTGATCAGGTAGTTGTAACAAATATACCTAAAAATAAAAGGGCATTTGTAGTAATTCCTGGACAGGGTAATGCAGGTAAAGAAAAACTAATTAATAAAGAACTTAATAATCTTGATAGAGTAGTACTATTTATTACTGGAGATGAGTCTGCTAGATTTAATGTAGATCTTATTAGTCATCCTAATATTAAGATATGGGTTCAATACCCCCACAAAAAACATGAAAAATATCAAAAGTTTTTTATTGGTGTTCCACAGCATTTAAAGGCTGAAAAGCCAGATTATCCTAGCAAAGATTATGACGTTTATTTTGGTGGACAGGTTACACATCAACGTAGAAAGCAACTAGGAGAGGTCATGCAAACCCTTCCAAATGCCCTTTATAAGCCCACAAAAGGCTTTGCACAGGGTGATACACCAAAGGAATACTATAAGACGCTCTCAAAGGCAAAGATAGCCCCTGCGCCAGCGGGTGCTGTAGTAGTTGATTCTTTTAGATTTTTTGAGGCTATAGAAATGTTATGTATGCCTGTTGGAGATGGAAGAAACTCTCAAGGAGAAGTTGATAGTTATTTTAAATATATTTATCCTAAAGATCTACCTTTTCCAATAGTAGATAATTGGAATGAATTAAATGAACTTCTACCAGATCTTATTTCTAACTATCCTAATAATATGCATCAAGTAGTTTGTTGGTGGTTAAAATATAAAAGAGATTTTGGTTTTAAGGTTATGAGGCAACTTCATGAACAAGAGTGATATTACGGCTATACTTGTTACCTCTGTATTGCCAAGTCATCCAGATACCCGCATACTTGATGAAACACTTGCTTCTATTCGTACCCATTTGCCAGAGAATGAGGTTATCCTTCAAATTGATGGGCTTAGAGAAGAAAGAGCAAGCCGCAAAGAAGATTACGATGAGTTTAAAAATCGTGTACTTTGGAAATGCATACATGAATGGAAAAATGTTTTACCAGTAATATTTGACGAACATTGTCATCAGACTACAATGATGAAAAGAACTATTGATATGGTAAACACTTCAGCACTTCTATATGTTGAGGGAGATGCACCGCTTACACCAGATCAGCCAATTGATTGGCAGAAATGTTTAGACATGATGGAATACAATAGTGCCAATACTATTAGGTTTCATTTTGAAGCATCCATTCCTAAAGAACACGAACATTTAATGTTTGGTATTGAAAACGGTTTTATGAAAACAAATCAATGGAGCCAAAGACCACATCTTAGTTTAGCAAAATATTATAGAGAAATAGTTCTACCTTTCTCTGATGAAAAAACTTTTATTGAAGATAGATTTCATGGGAAAGTTCAAGACGACCCATGGTGGAAACATAAACTATGGATCTATCATCCTGAAGGTAACATAAAAAGATCTTATCATTTAGACGGACGTGAGGGAACAAGAAAATTTACTGCAGATGATGAAGTCTGGGGATATAAAGAGTGAACCTAGGAATAATTGTAAGATCAGATAATACTGGTCTTGGGAATCAAACAAGAGAATTAACTTATATGCTAAATCCTACAAAGGTTATGCTTATCAACTCTCATTCTTTTAATAAAAATAAACAGCACCCAGAGTGGTATGATAAATATAATATTTATCCTGTAAGGGGTTTTCCAAAGGCTGGAGATATATCTGCATTTCTAAAAGGGCTTGATGTTGTTTTAACCTGTGAAACATTTTATAATAATCAGTTTGTAGATATTGCTAGAAAGATGGGCGTTAAAACAGTATTGCAATATAATTATGAATTTTTAGATATGGTTGTTAATCCTAGAATATCTGTACCAGATATTTTGCTTGGTCCTAGCATGTGGTATTTTGATCATATGCAGGAGTTATTTTCAGATAAAGCAAAAGTTTTGCATTTACCGCCACCAATTGATCACACAAAATTTAATGAGGTAAGAAAAGAAAACATGTCTAAAGATCATTTTAGAGTGCTACATGTAGGTGGAAAGGCTGCATCTGAAGATAGAAACGGCACTCATTCAGTGCTGGAAATGTTAAGATACTCAAAAACAGATTACGAACTTGTTATCAAAACCCAAACACATATTAATATTTCTACCAAAGATTCTAGGATTAAGGTAGATCATAGTGATGAACCAGTTAGAGAAAATCTTTATAAAGGATTTGATTTAGTAATTATGCCAAGAAGATATGCTGGCTTATGCCTGCCAATGAATGAGGCATTAATGAGTGGTTTGCCAGTGTTTATGACCAATATATCTCCTAATAACTATGTTCTACCAAGGGAGTGGCTTGCTAATTCTGAAAAAACTGGAACATTAAAAACTAGAATGATGCTTGATGTGTATTCTGCAGATCCAAAGCATTTAGGTAAAATGGTTGATAGGTTTATGAATCAAAGAAGTAGATATAAAGAAAAAGAACATGCTTTTGAAATTGCCATGAATAACTTTTCTACTGAAAAACTTAAAGACAAATATCTTGATATATTAAAATAAGGCGAGTCCATTTCTAGACCCGCCTTACTTGACTAACTAAATTACTTGTCAGCCTTCTTAGCCTTCTTAGGCTTTGCTGCCTTTAGAGCCTCTTCAACTACAGAAGCCTTTGGCATACGACCAAATGCTGGATCGTTTGGATTTACTGCACGTGCTGCTACTGGGATAAGCGCACCAACGAGTGCTGCCCATAGATCCTTTGGATCTGTTACTCCAGCAACATACAATGCTGCTACTGCACCAACAATTGAACGACCATATGATGCAAGCATCGCCTTATGTTTCTTACTTAGTTCCATTTTTTCCTCCTAGGATAGAACCTTAATTAGTATAGCATAGCCAGCCCACAGCCCGATTATTCCTGCCACCCCTGCAAATACTGGCGGTGCTGGAACTGGCAATTTGAATGCTGCGAATACTACGCCACATCCAAAACCTGTTAACACTGATAACAATATATCTTTCATTCTTTTATGCCCCTATTCTTATCTGGATTCTCTGGATGATCTAGTGGTGTTGGGGCAGTACAAAAAGCACCACAGTCATTACATTGAATATCTAAATGATACATACCAACCATATATGTGTCTGGATCAAAAGATACTAAAGCCCTAAACAAATTGCTTCCGCAGTTTGGGCAGTTACATGTAGGGATACCCCTAGCGTCTATCATTAGTATCCTCTGGCAAAAGTTTCTTTAATTCATTAAACTCTTTTGAGATCTTCTTTAGTGCCTTGTCATGTGGAGCAATCATACCTTCAACAGCACCACCATATGTATCGTAATACTCTATCTCAGGGCTAACTTCTTCAATAAACTTTTTAAGACCAGACTGTACTTCTTCTATATAATCAAATGCCCAGTCACGGGAATCAGAAAGAAACTTAATAAAGTTTTCTTTATGAACATCGTGATCATCTGCAGACAAGAATTTATTTTTATCCTCAACGTCATCTAGCATCATGTTATAGGTCATTAGAAGTTTAGCAAATCCTTCACTGACTGTATTTAGCCTTCTTACTATTGCTACATAGGCAATCATGAAGGATAGAGAAATAATGCTCAGTACTACCAATGCTATTTCCATGTTAATTCCTTTGTCCAAATACTATTGTATCACTAGAGTGGTTATACATTTTTTTAAAGTCTATACCCGTCATTTTTTCATACAGTCTTATATGCCTATAGTTGCCAAGTCCAAATATTCCTTGCTCAACACCACATAAAATATTTTTTTGTTTTGCTTTAGATATATCCTCAAGTTCTTTCCAAGATACCTTACGGATATTACGATCTTTCCATATTTTGCTATACCCTTCACGATTATAAAAGTGGTATACAAGAGTTATTGATGGTGAATATATATCCCATCCTCTAGTCCATGCCCTGACTGCAAAGCATAATTCTTCTCCAAAGAAACTAATTTCTGGATCATACGGAACCTCTTCTACAATCTTTCCAGTAGTAAAAATAAAACCTGCAAGAACTGTTGTTGACATTTCTGGCAAAGTTCTTTTCTTATCATCAAACTCTACTCTTTCTGCCGTCCACTCATTACGCTTTGTTAATTTTGGCTTTTGTTTTGTTGGATAAGGTAAATGTGTCTTTGATCCAGTAACCAAAGTAATCTTTTTATTTTGTTCAATATGAAATGGCGGTGGAAAATATGAAAGAATAATCTTTTCATTCTTGGCTACTTCCTGAGCCTTTTTAAGTTGATCTATTGCCTTTGTATCCCAGTGCTTTTCAAACATGGTATGAGAATCAATTTGTAAATAATAATCTTGATTATCATATGCCTTCATTGCTTCTGCCCTTGCAAAACCAGCGCCTCTAGCAAACTTGGGATGCATTGCATTAAGGCTAAGTCTAGGAACCCACGACAGGTCTGGCTGAAATCTTTCAAACTCTTGAAGAACTACAGAGAAGTATAGTTCTTCTGGATGTGCAGCATTATCTATAGCAGACTGTATAGTTCTAACTAATTCTGGATCACGATAACTTGCTATAGATATAAAGATGCTCATTGCTTATCGTGTGTTACCCAGTAATATTTACAGGTGCTACAGCATGGCTTGTTATAAAGACTATGTTTTGCATAGCCAAAACTTGCATAGTACGCTGGATCTTTGTCAAATAAGTTTGCTTTGTGTGTTGTAATAACACGCATAAGTTTTGTAGTGTCGTCCCAGAATGATGGCTTTTTGTCTCCCCACTGATCCCAACACATACTCTTTAGTCTATTTAGATTAGCCTCATTGTTTTCTGTACGAATGCCACGGAACTGAGCCTCACGCACCATTGCCTGTATATACTGCCACAGACCACGCTCATAACCTTTCCACATTAAGACAGCAGGATGGTTACGCCAACCTCCTGTAGGTGATTTGCCAGACAACACATTAAGTATCTGATAGCCCTCTAGGATCTGTTTGTTAAGCCTTTTATTATCAAGCCAACGAGCAGACGTAACTGGATTTGATGATGGTAAAAATGTTTGCATTAGCGTAATGGCTCCCTTGTAACTAACACGATTGCGCCTTCCATTTCTAAAGCCTTCTTTACTAAAGCAACGTATTTCACTGCCTCCAGTTTTTCGTCATGAGTCATGCGAACAAAAGACTTCTCATCTAATTTTATCGTAAGGAAGGTTTCATTGTCAATAAGGTTTACACCAAAGTTTTTAGGAGCAGGTATAGAATGAAAAGCCATACGCATTTTATCTGTATACATTATTACTCCATAGTTAATGCTTGCCATGTATAAGACCAATCTTTTTTAGTCTTATGACTGTTAAACTCTTTTGATATTTCTCCACCCTCTAAATAAATACCGCCCCATATTCCCCACTCTTTGCCAGATACACCAACGGCAAAACAGGTTTTTGAAACTGGACAGGTTCTACATAAGGAATCTACAAATTCTCTTGTTTCTGGTTGTTCTTCATATGTATCAAAGAACACATTTGTATCAGATCCTAAACAGAGAGCATCGTCTTTCCACAGATGCTGTTTCATGTTTAGCCCCTATACTTGTTTGGAATATCCCATCCATTGCGGGTAACTGGATAAATGCGCTGTAGATACCAGACTCCATTTACTCTAACCCCATTGACGGCTGTACGACCTGACTCTGATCGTTTGCGATCTGCAACATCCCAACCTACCCAAGATAGATTGTTATTGCGAGCAACGATCTTTTCCATTTTTTCTAAATTATTTATAATCATTTCTACCCCTTAATATCTGAAGATTCCAACTTCAATATTTTTTAATTCTGCCTCTGCAACTAATTTTGACACAGGCTGTTTTGGTTTACTAAGAAAAGCAAAGTAGTTTACATATTCCATATTCTCATAGACCCATTGTGTAGGAACTTTGTAATACTTTATCTTTCTTCCCCTTGCCTTCATTCCACGCTCTGAAAGATTACAGAATTCAGAAACCATAGAATTAATTCTGGCAGGTCCAGCAGAATAGACATGAAACTCTGTATCATCTTCTTTCATGCCAGACATAGCAACGCCCATAGCACGAATGAAGACATTGTAATCGTCAAAGTCACTCGTTCCCTGTACTACTACTATCATCTCTACTCTTTCCCTTACCTAAATTATCCAATATAAAAAGCATTTTGTCAATATCCTTTTTAGACATATCAGAAGTATTAACTGGCTTTGCCGTTTCAGGAATGACAGTACCATTGTTAGTTTCTGCGGTATAAAAGATATTATCCTTTACCCAATATGCCTTATTATCTATTACAATAATCTTGATCATATGCTCTTGCACATGTCTCATAGACTGTGAAAGCATTACTGACTCTTCATGCTTATGTTGTGGCATAAAGTGTCTAGTTTTCTCATAGATATGCGACTGACTATATTTAATTTTTTTAATGCTCTTTATACTTCTTTTTATACTAAACTTAATTATAGCCAAAGACAACACAAAAGTCAAGCCTATGGCTAAAATATATTCCATTTATTTCCTGCTATTCAGATTTTGTTTTTGTTACTTTAGTTGCAGGTACTGGCTCTGCTTGTTTCATCATAAGTTTATTAAACTTAAGTTGTGTTTGTAACAACTGAAACTCTGTATCAGAAGCCTTTTGACGATAAAAATTGATTAACTGTTTTAATTCCTCTACCCCAAGTTCTTCCATGACTTACCCCCTTTTTGGACTAAATGCGCTACCTTCCCAGACTTTCTGAGACTTTTTCTTTTCACGCTCTACAATTGCACGGGACCAAGAAAATCCTGCATCTCCGCCCCAAGCATCCCACATAATTCTTCCATTAGATGGGTTACTAGTATTATAGAAGTCTTTGCCTTTCTTGTCAACTTCATGACGAGAGAAGAAAGAATACATACGCTTAACTGTATCTAAAGATAAAGCACGACCAGCAACAATATCAGTTGCACGACCCCAACCTACTGGAGTTCCTGCACCAGTTGCTTTGCCTTCTTCTTTCCAGCGAAGAGCACGACGTGCTGCTGCCTTCATACCAGAAGTTGGTGTATATGTTTCAGCCTTGTGTAGATCTGAAGGCTGTACAATCTTTATTCTACTTTCCATCTTTTTTATACTCCCCGTATTTTCCTAGTACTGCTTTTACAGTTCCATCTTTACGAAGACGAACAATCATTCCATCCTTAATTTGAACAGGATTAAAACTATCGTGTCTTTTATATTTTCCAGATGACATTATTTTTTAAATGGATTTAGATCAAAGATTGATCCAGACCATTCGCCCATGCCCTTTGTAGCCTTATTACGCCAATCTTCTGGAAGCATATCCATTGCATTTAGTGCACGAGCACGACGAATAATATGTGCTCTTGCTGCACCGTAATCTTTTGCACGACCAACAGAACGAATAGCATTCATAAGATCTGCACGATTTGCAATAGGGAACGATCCATCTGGCATTGCAGTTCCTGATTCTGCCATTCTTTCACGAGTAGCACCTGAGAATTCACGCTTGTCCATGTCTTCATCATACATCTTGTATGTTCCACCACGACGCTTATATTCTTGAACTACCCATCCATTTGCAACTGCTGATGGATATACATCAAACTTATCTTTTGCTGCTTGAACTACTGCAGCATATAGTCTTGGATTAGCAGGAGTTGATCCTCCACGACGTGGTTTAATCATATCTCCATAATTAGGTTTAGCAGCCATTTCTATTTCCGCACTGTCCTCTCTATCTAGTTGTGCATCTTGGTAAGGTGCATTTGCCATTCTTGTCTTTGACATATTTGAACAACAAGTATTTTTCATACCACCAGCAAGACAAACTGGACATTGATCACAATTAACATTTAGTTCTTTACATGTTGGACAGCCACAGCCTTCATACTCTTTGTCCATTTCTTCATCATCTTCTTCATCTTCCATTTCAGAAGATTCATTATGCATGGACTTATCCATACCAACATTAGATTCAAGAGATGGCATAGGCATTACTTCGGATGCCTTGTGTCCCATAAAATATTCTGTTTCTTCTAATCCGCCCTCTTCCATTTCAAAGAGTTGCATTAGTATTGCTGGATCTTCGGCAGAAGCAACAATAGCATATTCTGATCCTGGGAATCCAAGCATCCCATCTGTCATTACATGAACAACACGACCAACATGAATTTCATCATCATGTCCAGCCATAACCATGTCGCCTTCTTTTACCATAGATTTTCCTATCTTTCCTTCAGAGCGATTGATTGCATAAATTTGCCCTGCTGCCTGTGCTCTTGTTTGATGGCAACCCATTACTGTACCGTCTTCTTTTACGGCTGGGTAGCCCGAACAACCGTATGAACCTTTAGCACCTACACGATATGGCATACATAGATTATATCAGAAGTTTCGCTTCTTCATCAGGCGCTTCATTTCCTCCAAAGCCCACTGATGATCTTTTGACAGGGTAGCAACATCTGAAGCAATAAAAGCCTTATCTGAAAGGGTAACAATAGGATTATCTGATAAAAAATCTACATTAACAAACCCTTTTTCCCATAAAGCCATGATTTCTTTATTAACATGATTTATGTGGGCATCATAAAGGTCAGGCATTAACTCTTTTATTTTAGGGGTAAATGAATATAATAGTTCCCCTGTTTTTGAGTCTACCCCAACTACCTCTAGTCCTTTATTTAGGATTAAGTAGTCAATAGCATCTTGATCTTCTGGAATCATATTTTTCCCATCAGGATTGAATATCATCTTGAATAGTTTTTTCATAATTAATAAGTTCCTCTAATTGCTCTCTTGTTTGTGAACCAATAACCCTTTTCTCTTCTACCCCGTCATTAAATAAAATAAAAGTAGGAACAGACTGAATACCAAAATTCTTAACTAAATCAGGATTATCATCAACATCAATGATTTGAAACCCAGCAGTTGTCTGCTCACGATTTAGTTCCTCAACAATTGGTCGTGTTCTTTTGCATGGCTGACACCAATCAGCCGTAAAGTAATAGATTGTTTTCATACGAGTTTTAGATCTATTGTTGACTTGGCTAGTTCTTCTGCTGTCCAAAGTCCAACCTTCGAATCTCCCCCATATGATTTTGCTAAGTTTGCTTTAATTAGTTGCTCATTAATGCTTACTGTAGAATCTTTTAGGAATACCGTTCCTAAGTATCTACCATATTTATCTGGCTTACTAACCTGAAGTCTAACCATCTTGCCTTCAAGATTTTCAATTAAAAAAACTTTAAGCGCTTTACCAAGCGGTGTATTTTTCTCCGCCGTATCAATGCCAGAAAGACGTATGCGTTCCTTGTGCCAAACGCTGAATCCAAGATCAATAAAAACGTCGACAGTATCGCCGTCAACAACTTTGTCAATTTTTGTGTAATACTCATACATTAGTAAGACTTCCCTTGTGCTCTATTTTCTACTAAACGATCACGTTCATCAATTACTTCAAGCATGAAAGCCATCATCTTAGTATAAGCATCTGGATTATTCATAATTTTTTCATAGTGATGACCACAGAACATTAAATCTCCTGTAGAACCTTTTACCTGAACATATGCCTGTGCGCCACACTTGTCACAACGATCAATAGCCTTTAATACATACTCTTTTTCTTGTACGCTGGGATGTTCTTGAACGACGTTAGTCATAATTTAATTATACATCTACTTTCTATTATCCGTTGAATAAAATCCAGAGCCATTAAAAACAACTCCAGGAGACGACCATTGTCTCTGCATAGATTCTCCACAGCATGTTGGCTCTCTATCTTCGCCAAATCCACGCTGGAACTCTATTACTACAGAGCACTTTACACATTTATAATCGTATACTGGCATGAATTAAGTATACCTTATGCTGTTCTCATTGTCAATCTAGCATAGGTTCTTATCCTATGACAGTTAGCACAAACAACTTCACACTTTTGTATTTCTTTCATAATTGCCTTCCATGAAAATCCATCATGAATCATTCTAGAAACATTATACTTTTTGTCTCTAATATGATCAAAGTCAAGTACTATATGGTTGTTTTCTCCGCAGTCGACGCATCCGCTGGCTTGTTTTATCTCTACCAGCCGTTTTTTATACTGCTGCTTCGTTTTATGTGCTAATTCTTTTTCAGTCATAGCACATTTATTATATCAAAATATAAAAGCCCCACACAGGGAAATCCAGGCACGAACGCCACGGAATATAAAGTAGGTAACTAATCCACCCTAAGATCCTGTGTGGGGTTCTACTATTCTATCTTACTTTTTAGCAACCTTGATTGCAATTTCCTTTGGCTTTTTTTCCTCTGGAACAATGCGATCAATGTCAATATGAAGCATTCCATCTTTCATCTCTGCTCCAGTTACTTCCATATATTCACCAAGAGCAAATGTGCGGGTAAACTTGCGTGTTGCAATACCTTTATGAATTGCCTCCCCTTCAGTTTCTGCAGTAACTTCTCCCTTTACAATAAGGGTTCCATCTTCAACAGTTACTTTTACATCATCTTTTGTGAAGCCAGCAACTGCTACAGATAACTTATAGGTATCTTCATCTACCTTAATTAAGTCATAAGGTGGATAAGATTGACGTGTTGCAGCATTGTGTACATGATTAAAACGGCTCAATTCACGATTGAAGCCAATAAAAAAAGGATCTTTGAAAAGATCCAGGGTATACGAACTTACCATTTTTTTCTCCTTTTCAGCGAGTAAGTAGTGCACCCCCATTTGGCAGGTGCACTACTATTATATCACTAACTTAAAGGAACTACAAGTTGCTGGCTAAGAGACTTAATATAGTCATAGGTAACCTGATAGGATCCTTGATATGACTTAGCCCAAATTGCTGCTAGGGCTGCTGTTGCACCAGAAGTACCAATTACCCTGCGATTTAGAACATCGTGTGTGCCAAGAGTATAGAAATCTAGTTCTGCACCAGAGTTGCTATAGTTCTCTACATTGCCACGCTCACCTACTGATCCAACTGCCACTGCTTCTGAAATACATGCTGGATAGTCAACACGAGTCTTATCATAGCGATTTCCAGCAGCAAATAAAGATGCTACTCCCATTGACTGCAATGTAACAATTGTGTTACGAAGATTTTGATTTATAGGACAGTAGTGCCCCTTCTTTGTAAATCTATTTGATCCAAATGAAATAGATGTTGCAACGATATTAAACTTAGTTTTATTTGCAATAACCCACTTCATTGCTTCATTAATAGTATTATCTGTATAAATACCAAGAGTTCCTTTATTAGTTGCAGGAACAATACGAATAAAAATAATATTCATATTTGGATTTACTTTTTGTGCAATGGCAGACATGTGCGTACCGTGCTCAAATCCATTAACTGGATTAATCATTGTTGCTGCTCCAGTACCTTCCATAAATGACTGCTTGTTTGGACAACGTTTTTCTTCCATTATGCAGACTTCATATGCAATATTTACTTTGGTTGTATCAACTGCTGTGTCTAAAATTGCAATTGCTGGTTTTTCATTTGCTGATACCGCTGGCAAAAATGCAGCAGTAAATAGAATTGCTAGTAACCCCACTACCTTTTTCATTATTCTCCTATATCATTATTCTAATGACGTGTTGACATGGGTCGCCTCCTGCTT
>Ga0129333_10003800_pt1 | contig 14167 bp, 19 predicted proteins | sample CPB6_08_DNA_FD_94474 | JGI IMG/M metagenome (GOLD analysis project Ga0129333, IMG submission 94474) | Freshwater to marine salinity gradient microbial communities from Chesapeake Bay, USA - CPBay_Sum_0.6_0.8_DNA | ecosystem: Environmental > Aquatic > Marine > Coastal | place: USA: Chesapeake... | reverse complement strand
AGCACCGGCGCTGAGATCGATCGAGCCGCAGTCGCACCGATCGGTGACGCGCACCGTGAGCGTGCGGCCGCGGTGGCTGACGCGCACCGGTGTGCCGCATGGCAGCCATGGATGCGCGGCGCTGATGCCCCAGTGCTGGTAGGTGCCGCCGCACGCCATCGCACGGCCGTGATACCAGCCGTCGTAGACGGTGGCAGTCACCTGCCGGGCGTGCACCGGGCTGGCCAGCAGCAGTGCTGCAGCGGTCAAGGCAGCGCGGATCATGCCACCTCCACCGCAGCGCCCGGCCAGCGTGCCTGCGCGTAGCGGATGGCGTGCTTCTTCGATTCGGCCCGCGTGATCCACGTCATCGGCCGCGCACCCTGCGGGTACACCAGCAGCCGGAACTCCTTGGTGCGTGCCTTGGGCCGCGGCCGGCTGATGCCGTCACCGTGCTGGCTGGTGGGCTCCTCATCTCTCCATGCGAACGGCAGCATGGCGCCGGTGATCTCAGGCATCGGTCTCTGGTGCAGGTGTGATCCACTCGATCTGCGACCACCACTCGATCCACGTGTCGGCGGCGATCAGCTTGGCCTCGGTGAGGCTGGAGGCCGTGACGCACTCCAGCACGTTGGCGGCCTTGATCTGGAAGTAGAAGCGCTGGGTGTCAGTCATGCCGCACCACCTGCTGCGTGCCGCTGTGGGTGGGTGCGTGATGCGCGCCGGATTCGATGCCGATCATGGCGAACACGCTCGCGGCGATCAGACAGCAGATGGCGTTGTTGATGTGGTTGATCATGCGGCAAGCGCCCTGCGGACGCGGTAGCGGGTGACGTTGAGGCGGTCGGCGATCTGACGCTGGCTCAGACCGGTGCTGTGCAGAACGCGGATGCGGCGATCGTCGCTGGCGGTCAGCCAGTCGATCACGGCGACCACCAGCAGCAGCGGCAGGAGCAGCTTCCAGATCACCAGGAGAGTGGCGGTGAGCATGGCGCGGTGTGGGTAGGTGTGCCGGGCCAACCGGCGGTGCAGCCTTACTTAGGGCGTGTTGGGCTCGTGGTGACGCGTCGTGTACCCGGTTCCGCGGGGGAGGTTGTTTTGCGAGGGATCCCCGTCCCTCGTGTCACCACTATACACCGCAGACCGTGCACGCCGCACCGCCGCTGTCACAATCCGTTACGTCGCCAGCGGTCGCCTTCCTCCACCGCCTCCACCCGCAGCTTGGTGTGCCCGGTGCTCAGCTCGAGCGGCACGCGCAGCACCGGCTTGTGCAGGTGCGCCACGCTCCAGCCCACCGCGTAGTCCGGCACCGCCATCTCCACCGTGAACCACTTGTGGCCGCACTCAGCGCACAGGCGCCGGCGCACCACCTGATCAGCCAGCCGATTGTTCGTGATCGGCACACGCAGCGTTGTGCTCGAGCACTTAGGGCATTCCATGGGCAACATGGGGCAACACGCCCCAGACAGATGAACTTCGGTGAGTGGATGGTGGCTGCAATACCACCGGAGAAACAGTTCGAGATCGAGAAGCAATGCCGCCAGCTGGAGCAGCACCCGCAGGCCGGCCCGCTCGCGGCAAAGCTTCTCAAGCAGTGCTACCACCAGCAGGAGATGCTCCAGGCCGCGGTGCACGAGATCGCGCGCCTGGAGCTCGAGCTGATGCAGACCTAGAAGAGATCGGCCTCCACGATCTCGGTCACCACGCCGTCAGTAGCGGCCGCCAAGCTCTGGGCAGCAGCCTGCGCAGTCACAGGCGGCACCCAGTCGCGTGGCGGCTGCGCCACAGCGCTCACATACGCCAGCCCTTTCTGGCTGGTCTTCTTCCAGCCGCTGATCGGCACCTGCACGCTGCCGTACTGATCCGGCGTCTGGCTCATCACGAACGCGCAGAAGGCGTCGAGCTCCTCGACCTTCACGTTCAGCATTCCGCTGAAGTCCACCTTGCTCTCGGGCTTGGTGGACTTGAAGATCGACAGGTTCAGCTTGAAGGTCATGGTCTCGGTTGAGTAGGTGGGTGGTTGGGCATCCCGCGCAGGTTTCGAGCCTCGTAGGCCTCCACCTCAGCGACGGGATACAGGACACGGCCTCCGATCTTCACGAACCTCGGGCCGCGGTTCTGGCTGCGCCAGTTGTCGAGCGTGCTCAGCGTGACGACACCGCGCCACCTGGCTGCCAGCTCACGGGGCTGCAGGTAGCCCGGTTGATCAGAAGATTTCGTCATCGGGCACCTCCTTGGTGATCACCACTGGCGCAGGCTCGCGCAGCTTCGCGTTCAGATCTTCCAGCCGCGCCTTCGCTGGTGCAGGCTCGGCCTCGCTCACGCGCACCGGCTCCACGTCCACCACCTCCTCCTCGGTGTGGATGCCGACCAGCAGCTCAGGGATGAACAGCCGACCCCAGAACGCAGCGGCGCGATACCGGATCATCAGCTCGGGCATGGTCTGCCACTTGCTGCCGGCCTTCGTCGCCCAGCCTTCCTTCTTGGCCATCGCCATCGTCACAGTCGGGCCTTTCAGCTCCGCACCGCTCGCCAGCTCGGTCGCCGTGCAGAAGCAGGCCATCGCGTCACCGGTGCCGGTGACTTCGTACTTCAGCGGGCTGAAGCGGCCGCAGCCGTTGATCAGGCCGATGATGAACTGACTGCTCCAGCTCGGGCGGCCGTGGATGATGTGCAGGTTCTGCATCACCTGGAACGGGCTCATCCGCATCCGGCCGGCGATCTCAAGCGCCACCAAGCAGTTCGCAAACCCCTGCTGCCCTTGGAACTGCGGCGGGATCAGCGTGCTGCTGGCCAGCGCTTTCGCGATGCGCTGTGCATCCTCGAAGGCCTGAATGCCGGAGAACACGCTGCCTCCAGTCGTGGTCAATGCTGTGGACTCGCTCATGGTTGGACTCTGAGGGTGAGATAGAAGAACAGGCAGCCGGCTACCGCCGGCCAGAACTCGATCGGCCACAGCTCGCTCACGAACCATGCGCCACCCAGCGCAGCCGCTGGTGCCCTGATGGCTGAGTAGGGCAGCCGCATCAGTAGAGCTCGATCTCGGGTGCAGCAGCCGGCAGCGATCCATCCGGCCGCGGCCGCATCCATCCCGGCAGGCTGATGATCTCGATCTGCTCGCTGTAGCTCGGCCATGCGTTCGCCTGCTTGCAGGTGGCCAGCACGTCGAGATCACGCGCTGCTGCTTCTGCACCGGCCGCGATCATCTCGGCATCGGCCGCGTAGACCGCCACCGCGTGCGGTGCCTTCTTCTCGACGCACACGAAGATGAACTGCTCGGGCCGGGTGCCGGTGGCCTGCTCCAGCCCGTGCAGATACCAAGCGGCCTGCACGTGGTAGCGCCAGCTGCTGATCGACTTCCTGAACCCGGCCGGGCTTGCATCTTCGGTGGTCTTCACGTCCACCACGATCGAGCCATCAGCCGTCAGCCAATCGGGCCGGCACTTGCACTCGAGCCCGGTGGCCTCATCCGTCCACAGGTGGGTGCTCTCCGCGATCCCCTCCATGCCCAGCAGCAGCGCAGCAGCCGGGTGCCGGTACACCGCACGGCTCATCGCCTGCACCAGCTCGCAATCGGCGCGGCTGATCACCGCACGGCCTTCGGCCTCCGCCTCGAATGCAGCCCACATCTCCTTGCCGGCCTTGGTGCGGCGATCCACGCCATCGGGCGCCGTGATGTAGCGCTCATCCCATGCCTCGAGCTCAAGCACGTGGGTGTGGAGCGCTGTGCCAAGCAGCATCGCGGGCGTTGGCTCGGGCTCCACGCGGTTCGGATCCACGTAGCGCGCCCAGTAGTGCAGCGGGCTGCGCGCCACCAGGTCGAGGTGGCTCTTACTCACCGCGTGATGGCGGTGGTAGGCGGCGTTCTCCATAGGCAGGCCGTATCGGAAGCTCACGCAACTTACCACCTGTTCTCCGCTTGTCATGGTGCCTCCCAGATGTTCTAAGTATTTCCCTTCCTGCCGGCTAGCATCCGGCCGCTGACCTTGGTATTCCTTCCCGCAGTCCAAGGTCAAGTCCCATGAGTCTCACGCTCCGCGACTACCAAGCACGCGCAATACACGACCTACGCTGCGCCTACCGCCAAGGCGCGCGCGCTCCACTGCTGGTCTGCCCGACCGGCGCTGGCAAGACTGTGATGTTCTCAGCGATCACCGCTGGCGCCGTAGATCGTGGCCGCCGCGTGCTGATCCTCGTTCACCGGCGCGAGCTCATCCGGCAGGCCAGCGCGAAGCTCAGCCTGGCCGATGTTCCGCACGGGATCATCGCTGCTGGGTTCCCGGCTTCAGACGAGCCAGTACAAGTCGCCTCCGTGCAATCGCTCGCACGGCGCCTCGAGCGCCAGCACTGGCAGCCCGATCTGATCGTCATTGATGAAGCGCACCACGCAGTCGCCGGCACCTGGGCCTCAGTGCTCAGCCACTGGCCGCACGCCTTCCGGCTTGGCGTCACAGCGACCCCCATCAGGCAGGACGGCCGCGGCCTCGGTGCGGTGTTTGATCATCTGGTAAAAGGACCGTCCGTTGCAACCCTTACATCACAAGGGCACTTATCACCGGCTCGGCTATATGCGCCACCAATAGCTGCAGATCTATCAGGTCTGCAAATCCGTGGTGGAGATTATAAGCAAGAACAGCTCGATGAGCGCCTGAACCGTCCCACCGTGACCGGCGATGCGATCGCCCACTACCGACGATTCTGCAACCACAAGCGTGCCATCGCCTTCTGCTGTTCTGCCAATCACGCCCACGCCGTCGCCGCGGCCTTCAACCGGGATGGAGTCCCGGCTGCCGTGATGCTCGGTGGAACACCCACCGCCGAGCGTGACGACATGGTGCGTCAGTTTGCCGCGGGAACCATCCAGCTGCTGGTCACCGTGGATGTGGTCTCGGAAGGCTTCGACTGCCCAGATGCCGAAGCCGCGATCCTGCTGCGCCCCACCGCCAGCCTTGGGCTCTACCTACAGCAGGTGGGCCGCGTGCTGCGCCCTGCACCCGGCAAGCCGCACGCCGTGATCCTCGATCACGTCGGTAACGTCCACCGCCATGGCTTCCCCGACGACATTCACGATTGGTCGCTCGATGATCGGCTGAAGCGCAGCCGCTCAGCCGGCCCAGCAGCGCCATCGGTGCGCACCTGTGAGCAGTGCTTCGCTGCGTTTGCACCAGCGCCGCAGTGCCCGGTCTGCGGTGCGGCCTGTGCGCCAGCACCAGCGCGGCAGGTCAAGCAGGTGGCCGGCGAGCTCAAGGAGCTCAAGCGCGAGGCCGTGCGCCAGCGGGTGGCGGAGCGCAAGCGTGCGCGCAGCCTGCAGGACCTCATCCACATCGGCCAGGCACGCGGCATGAAGAACCCGGTGGGCTGGGCGAAGCACGTCTACTTTGCGCGGCAGCAGCGCGCATGATCGTGGCCAACGCCGAGACCGACCTCCAGCAGCGCATCCGCCTCGCGCTCGGCACGCAGCCTGAGCTCCGCATCTTCCGCAATCAGGTCGGCAGCCTCCCCGATCCCCGCACCGGCCGCCTGGTGCAGTTCGGCCTCGCACGCGGGTCAGCAGACCTCATCGGCTGGCGCACCATCGTGATCACGCCCGAGATGGTCGGTCAGCGCATCGCCGTCTTCACCTCCCTCGAGATCAAGACACCAACCGGGCGACTCACACCCGCGCAGCGGCACTGGCAGCAGGCCGTGCTCCAGGCCGGTGGCATCGCTGGGGTGGCGCGGTCCGTCGCTGACGCGCTGCGGATTGTCACAGATGGTGGCCAACCTTGCCAACCTCCCGGCAAACTCTGACGGCCCGCGAGATCCATGGATGTCTCTCCTCGACCAGCTCGCTCTCCTCCCGGACGATTGGGGCTTCGTCGCCGTTGGACACGGCAAGCGCCCCTACCAGCCCGAGTGGCAGAAGAACCCGCTCACTAAGCAGCAGCTCACCGCTGAGATCCGCTCAGGCCGTGCCGTAGCCATCGGCGTCATCGCCGGCCCGCAATCTGGTGGTCTGCTCTTCGTCGATCACGACGGCATCTCAGCCGGTGAGATCCTCGAAAATCTCGGCATCCCACTGCGGGACCTGCCCAAGTCATGGGCCGTCACTTCAGGCCGCGATGGCCGGCTTCAGATCATCTACCGCGTCTCACCTGACTATTGGGATGCGATCCGCACCCGGAAGTTCAAGACCGGCAAGCACGACGAAGAAGGCAAGCCCGAGCAGCTTGAGCTGCGCTGGTCAGGCTGTCAGTCCGTCGTCGCCGGTGCTCACCCCATCACCTCCGGCTATCGCTGGCTGAAGGGCCGCGGCCCCGGTGATCTGCCCCTCGCTGATGCGCCGCTCGCCCTGATCGAGCAGATGCTCCCGCAGCAGCAGGAGCCCGATCCGCTCCCTCTGCTGCCTCCGCCAGCACCGCGCCAGTCCGATCGCACCGACGAAGACTGGGCGCGCATCTGGCTCGACGCGCTCTCCACCTCCCGCGCTGACGATTACGACGACTGGATCGAAGTCGGCCAATGCCTCCAGAGCGTCGGCGATCATCTCCTCGCCGATTGGGATGCGTGGTCCCGGCATTCCAGCAAGTGGGAGCCCGGCGTCTGTGAACGCCACTGGCGATCGTTCAAGCCCGATGGCAACCGCGACATCTGCCACCTCTGCAACCTCGCCAAGCACGACGGCTGGCAGCCCAAGCAGCGTCAGTTGTCACCACCAGCACCCGGCAAGGCGAAAGTCGAACCGAACGCTCCGCTGCCCGTCCCCCAGAAGCCCCACAAGCTCGAGGCCAAGGAGCTGCTCGACATGCTCCGCCAACCCGACAAGGACGGCTCACCACGCTTCCGCTACAACGTCTTCACCCAGCAGATCGAGATCCGCGGCAAGGTCGCCGAAGGCGCCGAGCGCTTCTACCTGCAGCTCGCAGAGATGGGCTACAAGGCCGGCAAGGAGATGTCGCTCGACTGCCTCCTGCAGGTGGCCCATGAGCACCCTTACGACCCGGTTCGGCTCTACCTCGACCACGTCGCCGCTGAGGTGCAGCCCACCTACATCGATCGGCTCGCATCCACCTACCTGCGCCCTATTGATGCGCAGCTGCCAGAGCCGACCCTCTACGACCACATGCTCAAGAAGACGCTGATCGGTGCCGTGCGCCGCATCTTCGAGCCTGGCTGCAAGCACGACTACGCCTGTGTGCTGATGGGTGATCAGGGCGCTCGCAAATCCTCCTTCTGGGGCGCGCTCGGTGGTCCATTCTTCTCCGATGCGCTCCGCGACATCAGCTCGAAAGACGACCTGATGGTGCTGCACCGCAGCTGGGTCATGGAGTGGGCCGAGCTCGATCACATCACCAACAAGAAGCACGCCGGCCAGGTGAAGGCCTTCCTCTCCCAATGCACCGATCTGTTCCGCGTGCCCTACGGCAAGGCCACTGAGGCCTTCCCCAGGCGCTGCATCATCGTCGGCTCCACCAACCGCGACAGCGGTTTTCTGGTGGATGAGACCGGCAACCGCCGCTTCTGGGTGATCCCCGTCACCTGCACCATCAGCAGCCCCATCGACGTGCCCAACCTGCTGCTGGAGCGGGACGCCATCTGGTCAGCTGCTGTCGCCGCATACAAGGCCGGTGAGACTAATGAGCTGCGCGTCGAGCACCAGCAGGCCGTCGAGGCCGAGAACGTCACCTACCTGATCGAGTCGCCATGGCGCGCACCGATCGAGAAGTGGCTCGCACAGCCCGTCAACCACGGCCGTGCAATCACCAGCGAGCTGCTGCTGAACGAAGCGATCCTCAAGCCGATCGAACGCCAGACCCGCGGCGATCAGATGCAGGTCGCTTCCATCCTGAGAGACCTTGGACTCAAGAAGAGACGGCAGATGATCGACGGCGCCCAGAAGTGGGTGTTCTTCCAACCTTGATCAGAGTGGTTGGCAAGGCCTAACCCCTTGCGCTGCATGGGGTCTTCCTACCTTTCTATCCTTCCAACCTATTATTTATAGGAATAGGAATAAGAGAAGAAGAGGGGGGATACAGGGGTACGTAAGGATTTCCTGCCTCCTAAGACCAAGGTCGGCAAGGTCAGCAGGTCGGCAAGGCCGTGGAAGGCCCGCTAACCCCCGCTTCTGGGATTCCCCCCACCCGGCGCCCCGCTTACCCTTTGGGCATGGCCACCGTGCGCATCGATCTGCAGAGCGACCTCAAGCGGCTCGACAGCCGCGTGCAGCTGCTCACGGATCAGAACCTGCGCTACATGGCTGCCAAGGCGCTCACAGGCGCCGCGCAGGCCGCACAGGCCGAGCTGAAGCAGGCCACCCCCCGCTACATCGATCGCCCCACCCGGTGGACGGTCAACGGCACCTACGTCCGCTTCGCCAAGGCGCAAGACCTCACCGCTGAGGTGGGCTTCAGGCAGGACCCCCAAGGCCGCGGCAATGCGGCAGGCCGCTACCTGCAGCCCATCGTCAAGGGCACCACGCCGAAGCTCAAGGGCGCCGACCTCTCGGCCACCAAGATCGCAGGGCAACCCGCAGGCGCTGTGCTGGTGCCGGCCAAGGGCAGCCCACTGCGCAAGACCGAGAGCGGCAACTACACCATCAGCGCCTACGCCAAGGTGTTGGGCTCAGCCCGGCAAGGTGGGCAGGGCAGGCCCTACTTCGTGGCACCCGTCAAGCAGGGCAGCAGCACGCAGGCGATCTTCACCCGAGCAGGCCGTGGAGGGCAGCAGCTGCGGCGGGTGTTCACCATCGACCCCAACCCCAAGACCAGGCGCCCGCAGTTCCCGGTGCAGCCGATCCTGCGGCAGGCCTTCGAGCGGGCATGGCCGGGGCAGCTCAAGGCCGCCTATCAGGCCGAGCTGGTGCGCAGGCTCGGCAAGGCCTGAGAACCCTTGGTATGACTGGATTCTCAATAGCGAGGCCTGTTGACATCACGGCATCGTTGTACCCGCGCAGGGGTCAATCGCTGAGATCCCTTGCGCCGCAAGGGGTTTGAGGCAAGGGGCACGGGTCCTCCCCCTCCAAACGATCGAGGGTATTTCGCAGCCCCGAGCTTTCCCTAGCGTCAGGTCTCATCAGTACCTTACGGGCCTCAGAGTGAGACAAGAGGGTATAGATCTCCCTCGAGTTAAGGGGTTAACTAGGCTGAGTTAAGTCAACGCTAGATCCGAGACCTGAGTGCTGGTCACGTTTTCTGAGTTCGCCGCGCTGAAAGGTTGCAGCAAGGCAGCTGTGACTGGAGCTGTGCGCAGCCGCATCGCTGCCGCTGTGGTGGAGAAGGATGGCAAGCGCTGGCTGGATCGCGATCTGGCGCTGGAGCTGTGGAACAGGAACACCAAGGCAACGCACAACGCGAAGGTCAGCCAGGCGGATCCGATCGAGGAGCCGGCGCCACGGGATGCACGGGAGCTGCGTGCGCGGCTCGAGGCGCTGCCAGACGATGCGATCCCGGAGCTGAACGAAAGCCGTGCGCGGCGGGAGCACTACCAGGCGGAGCTGAGCAAGCTGCAGGTGGCGCAGCAGCGCAAGGAGCTGGTGCCAGCTGAGGAGGTGAAGAAGCAGGCGTTTCAGATCGGGCGCAGCGTGCGCGAGGCGCTGGCGAATCTGGCCGATCGGCTCAGCCACCAGCTGGCGGGTGAAACCGATCCTGCGGTGATCCACCAGCTGCTCAGTGATGAGCACCGTGATGCGCTGCTGGCGCTGGTGGAGGCGGATCGATGAACGTGTGGAGCGATGCGTTCATGGAAGGGCTGCGGCCGGAGCAGCCGCTGACGGTGAGCGAATGGGCTGACAAGCACCGGCGGCTGAGTAGCAAGGCATCAGCGGAGCCGGGACCGTGGCGCACCAACCGCACGCCGTACCTGCGGGAGCCGATGGATTGCCTGAGCACCACCAGCAGCGTGCAGCGCGTGGTGATGATGTTCGCGGCGCAGACCGGTAAGACCGAGAGCGGTTCTAACTGGCTGGGCTACGTGATCGCGCACGCACCGGGGCCGATGCTGCTGGTGCAGCCGACCGTGGAGATGGCCAAGAGGCTGAGCAAGCAGCGGCTGGAGAGCCTGGTGACGGAGACGCCGGTGCTGGCGGAGAAGATCGCACCGAGCCGGAGCCGGGACTCGGGCAACACGATGTTCTCGAAGGAGTTCCCGGGCGGGATGATGCTGCTGACCGGCGCGAACTCGGCCACCGGCCTGCGCTCAACGCCGTGCCGCTACATCTTCTGCGATGAGGTGGACGCCTTCCCGCTCGATGTGGACGGCGAGGGCGACCCGGTGAGCCTTGCAGAGAAGCGTGCGACCACGTTCGCGCGGCGGAAGATCCTGCTCACCAGCACGCCGACCGTGAAGGACTTCAGCCGGATCGAGGCGGAGTACGAGCGCAGCGACCAGCGGCGCTTTTATGTGCCGTGCCCGTGCTGCGGTGCGATGCAGTGGCTGAAGTGGCCGCAGCTGAAGTGGGAGAACAACGATCCGAGCACCGCGGTGTATCAGTGCGAGGTGTGCGGCGAGCGGTTCGCCGAGATCCACAAGCCGGCGATGCTGCGCAAGGGCGAGTGGCGCGCGACGGCACCCAGTGATGGGAAGACGGCGGGCTTCCAGCTGTCGGGGCTGTATTCGCCGCTCGGCTGGCTCAGCTGGGCCGACATGGTGGACGACTTCCTGCGGGCGAAGGCTGACGCGCCGATGCTGAAGTCGTTCGTGAACACGCGGCTGGCGGAGACGTGGGAGGAGGACTTCGCGAGCAAGGTGAGCGCGAGCGCCCTGCTGGAGCGGTGCGAGGCCTATCCGCAGGGCAGGCTGCCGGAGGGCGTGCTGGCGGTGACGATCGGCGTGGACGTGCAGGGCGGCGGCGGCTCTGCAGGTGATCGCCTGGCTGTGAGCGTGTGGGGCTGGGGCCGCGGCGAGGAGGGCTGGCTGATCGACCACCAGGAGATCGCTGGCGACCCGTGCAAGGCGGAGGTGTGGAAGCAGCTCGACGTGATCGTGCTGCACGAATGGGAGCACGCCGGTGGCGGCAAGCTGCGCGCGGATGTGGTGGCGGTGGACTCCGGCGGCCACGCGACGGCTGAGGTTTACCAGTACGCGCGGGAGCGGCAGGCGGTTGGCGTGATCGCGATCAAGGGTCAGAGCCAGCGGGGCAAGCCACCGATCGGCAAGCCGGGCAAGGTGGACATCAACGCCAAGGGGCAGACGCTGAAGCGCGGCGCGCAGGTGTGGCCGGTGGGCAGCGACACGATCAAGACGACGCTGTTCGGCCGGCTGAAGCACAACGACATCGGTGACGGATACCTGCACTTCCACGCGCAGACGGGTGAGGAGTACTTTGAGCAGCTGACGGCAGAAAAGCAGGCGCTGCGGTACGTGAAGGGTTTCCCCGTGAGGGAATGGGTAAAGAAACCAAGCGCGCGCAATGAAGCGTTGGACACGCTTGTGTATGCGTACGCGGGACTAAATCGGCTCTATTCGCGGTACGACCGCAGAACAATCTGGGATCAGCTGGAAGCAAGGCTGCAGAACGCGGCTGATGGTGGAGCAAAGCCGCGGCTAAGATCGGGCAAGGGCAAAGCGCCTGCGTTCGCTACCAGCTGGTGAGGCCGTGAACTTCCCCGCAAGGATCACCGAGGGCGACACGGTCAAGTGGCGCGACGTTGCTGCGGCTGACACGCTGGGCAACCCGATCACCAGCGCCGATTGGACGCTGAAGTATTTCTTCCGGTTCAACCGCAACAACCACGGCGCAACGGTCACCGGTACGGCCTACGGCACCGGCTGGGAGTTCACGCTGTCGGCGACGACGACCGAGGGCTTCCACGCCGATGACACGGGCTACTGGCAGGCGATAGCGACGAAGGCGAGCGAAGCCTTCACGCTCGGTGCCGGGCAGTTTGAGATCGACGCCAACCTCGCCTACACCGGCACGCCGGCTGCGTTCGATAACCGCAGCCAGGCGCAGAAGGATCTCGAGGCCGTGCAGGCCGCGATCCGCTCGATCGTGAGCGGTGGTGCTGTCGCTGAGTATTCGATCGGCAACCGGCGACTGAAGAAGATGGAGATGGCCGACCTAGTGATGCTCGAGGGCAAACTGAAGGCTGAGGTGAAGCGCGAGCAAGCCGCGCAGCTGCAGGCCAACGGTCTGGGCAACCCCCACAACCTGTTCGTGCGCTTCTGATGGGCATCCGATCCTCGATTCTCGGCTGGCTCCAGCGCGGAGCAGCACCAGCACCGCGGCAGCGGATGTATCAGGGCGCCAGCGTCAGCAGGCTCACCAGCGACTGGGTGACCAGCAGCACGTCGGCCGATGCAGAGATCAAGGGCAGCTTGCCGCGGCTGCGCAACCGCTCGCGGCAGTTGGTGCGGGACAACGACTACGCGCGGCAGGCGATCCGTGCGGTGAAGAACAACGTGGTCGGCACCGGCATCAGGCTGCAGGCGCAGGTGCGGATGCAACGCGGCGGCGGCCGGCTGGATCAGCCGGTGAACGACGCGATCGAGCGTGCATGGGCTGAGTGGGGCAAGAAGCAGTACTGCCACACCGGCGGCCGGCTGAGCTGGCACGACATGGAGCGCCTGGTGATCGGCGCGATGGCCGAGTCGGGTGAGGTGTTCATCCGCAAGGTGCGCCAGCCGTTCGGCGGCAGCCGGGTGCCGTTCGCGCTCGAGGTGATCGAGTCCGATCTGCTCGATGACACCTACACCGGCAAGAGCACGGTGGACGGCAACGAGTGGCGGATGGGTGTCGAGTGCGACAAGTGGGGCCGGCCGGTTCAGTACGCCTTCCTGAACAAGCATCCGGGCGATGCGCCGTTTCAGGGGCAGCCGGGGCCGCGGCACAAGCTGATCCCGGCCAGCGAGATCATCCACCTGTATCTGATGGATCGCCCCGGCCAGACCCGCGGCGTGCCGTGGCTGGCCACTGCGATCCAGCGGCTGCACCACCTGCAGGGCTATGAGGAGGCGGAGGTGATCCGCGCGCGCGCCTCGAGCGCGCTGATGGGCTTCATCACCAGCGATGAAGGCGAGCTGCTGGGTGATCAGGTATACGACGGCGAGCGGGTCTCAAATTTTGAGCCCGGCGTGTTCAAGTATCTGGCGCCTGGCGAGAGCGTGACGGTGCCGCAGCTCGATGCACCGGATGGGCAGTTCGAGCCGTTCCTGCGGGCGATGCTGCGGGCGATGGCGGCCGGTATCGGCTGCTCCTATGAGTCCATCTCGCGCGACTTCAGCCAGAGCAACTACAGCTCGAGCCGGCTGTCGCTGCTGGAGGATCGCGACCACTGGCGCGCGCTGCAGCAGTACCTGATCGAGAACTTCCATCAGCCGGTGTTTGAGGCATGGCTCGAGATGGCCGTGCTGGGCGGTGTGCTGAACCTGCCGGTCTACGAGACCGATCCCGAGCGCTACCGCCAGCTGCGCTGGATGCCACGCGGCTGGGCGTGGGTCGATCCGGCCAAGGAAGTGCAGGCCTACAAGGACGCGGTGCGCTGCGGCTTCAAGACCTTGGGTGAGGTGGTGGCCGAGCAGGGCGGTGACCTCGAGGAGCTGATGGTGGCGCGCGCTGCCGAGATCGAGATGGCCGATGAGCTCGATCTGATGTTCGACACCGATCCGCATGAAGTGAACGGCGCAGGCGCCGAGCAACCGAGCGATCCGGCTGAGGATCAGGCGGAGGAAGCCGACCCGGCCAGTGATGCGGACCCGGCCGACGATAATGGCGAGGATGACACTGAGGACACCGATGGACCTATCGCGTGATCTCGAAGGGCAGCTGCTGAAGCGCTCGGAAGTAGCTGACTTCACGGTCAGCGATGACGAGCGTTCGATCGAGTTTCCCTTCAGCTCCGAATATCCCGTCGCTCGCTATTTCGGAAACGAAGTACTGAGCCACGATGAACGCAGCGCTGATCTATCACGCCTGAATGATTCTGCGCCGCTGTTGTTCAATCACGACCCGAACAAGGTGATCGGTGTCGTTGAACGCGCGTGGATCGATGGCAAGAAGAAGCGCGGCTATGTGAACGTGCGGTTCAGCCGCAATGCGTTCGCGCAAGAAGTGCTCGCAGACGTGCGCGACGGCGTGCTGCGTAATGTGAGCTTCGGCTACGCGATCAACGACATGGAGCAACGCGGCAGCGGTGATTTCGTCGCTACCAGCTGGGCTCCCTACGAAGTGAGCGTGGTTAGCATACCTGCAGACCCCACTGTGGGTGTGGGT
>Ga0129333_10003799_pt1 | contig 14167 bp, 7 predicted proteins | sample CPB6_08_DNA_FD_94474 | JGI IMG/M metagenome (GOLD analysis project Ga0129333, IMG submission 94474) | Freshwater to marine salinity gradient microbial communities from Chesapeake Bay, USA - CPBay_Sum_0.6_0.8_DNA | ecosystem: Environmental > Aquatic > Marine > Coastal | place: USA: Chesapeake Bay... | reverse complement strand
AATTTACCCACCGGGTAGGGGCAATCCCCCCGTGGTTGCCCCGAACCCTCGGCGATCGTTCCAAAGGGAAATGCTCCCAAAAGATGGGGGAACTTGATGCGCCCCCACTGGGTTTTAGTTCAGCTTTTGATCCAGTTTTAACACCGCCATAAATGCCTCCTGGGGCACATCCACCGTGCCGATCGCCTTCATGCGTTTCTTGCCCTTAGCTTGCTTTTGCAGCAGCTTTTTCTTGCGGCTAATATCCCCCCCATAGCATTTGGCTAACACATCCTTACGGAGGGCGGGGATATGTTCACTGGCAATCACGCGGCTACCAATGGACGCTTGGATGGGAATTTTGAATTGGTGGCGGGGGATTAATTCCTTGAGTTTTTCCACCAAAGCTTTGCCTGTGTAATAGGCTTTATCCCGATGGACAATGGAAGCCAAAGGATCCACCGGATCCCCATTAATTAAAATGTCCATGCGTACCAGTTCATTGGTGCGGTAGCCAATAAACTGATACTCCATACTGGCATATCCCTTGGTACGGGATTTCATCTGATCAAAAAAGTCCGTGACCACCTCCGCTAGGGGCATTTCATAAATTAAAGTGGTGCGCTCTGGGGTCAGATATTTCATATCCTTAAAGGTGCCCCGGCGGGTTTGGCACAACTCCATTAAAGCCCCCACGTAACCCTCTGGGGTAATAATATCTAGGCGCACATAGGGTTCTTCAATGTGATCGCGGGCTTGGGGAGCGGGCAGGGTGCTGGGGTTATCGATATAGACCTCGGAACCATCCAATAACACCACTTTGTAAATTACAGAGGGAGCAGTGGTAATGAGGTCTAAATCATATTCCCGCTCTAGGCGCTCTTGGACAATTTCCATGTGCAATAGCCCTAAGAAACCGCAGCGAAATCCAAACCCCATGGCGCTGGAAGTTTCTGGTTCATATTTCAGGGCTGCGTCGCTGAGTTTGAGTTTATCGAGGGCTTCCCGCAGGTCTGGATATTGATCGGCATCCGTGGGGAAAAGGCCACAAAATACCATGGGTTTGGCTTCCACATAGCCGGGAAGGGGTTCGGCGGCGGGGGCTTTGGCGAGGGTAATGGTGTCCCCGACACGGGCATCGGCTACGGCTTTAATGGATGCTGCAAGGTAGCCCACTTCTCCCGCATGGAGGGAAGCCACGGGAATTTGATGGGGGGAAAGTACCCCTAATTCATCAATTTCATATTCCTTGCCAGAGGCCATTAAACGCACGCGATCGCCCCGATTCACCACCCCATCCATGACGCGAAAATAGACAATAACTCCCCGATAAGCATCATAATAACTATCAAAAATCAGGGCACGCAGGGGTTTTTGGGTGTGGTCAGCGGGGGGGGGAATTAAATGCACCACGGATTCAAGAATTTCCTGGATGCCGATGCCTTGTTTGGCGGAAGCTTCGATCGCGCCGCTGCAATCCAAACCAATAATTTCTTCGATTTCCCGTTTAACCCGATCGGGATCGGCTCCGGGCAAATCAATTTTATTCAGAACAGGAATAATCTCTAAATCATGTTCCAGAGCCAAATAAACATTGGCGAGGGTTTGGGCTTCCACCCCTTGGGAGGCATCCACCACCAATAGGGCCCCTTCGCAGGCAATGAGCGATCGGGAAACCTCATAGGAAAAGTCCACATGGCCGGGGGTGTCAATCAGGTTGAGGACATACTGTTGCCCGTCCTGGCTGGTGTAATCCATGCGAGCCGCCTGGAGCTTGATGGTGATTCCCCGCTCCCGCTCCAGATCCATGCTGTCGAGAAATTGCTCTTTCATATCTCGATCGGCGACGGTGCCTGTGGATTGCAGCAGGCGATCGGCCAAGGTGGATTTTCCGTGGTCAATGTGGGCAATGATGGAAAAGTTGCGAATTTGAGGAACGGTGATGTCGGTCATGGGGGCCAGGGCGGGTAGGGGGCGGGGGCGATCGGCCACAGGGGCAGGGCGCTCCTGTTGACTATTGTTTCCTAAGGGTTGCTAAGATGCCAAGGAAGTTGTAGGGCAGGGGGTTGGGAAGACTCCTCCCTCATCCTGATGGGGTGATCAGGGGAGATTACCCCTAGGGGCGAAGTTTGGGGTAAACCACGGTGACTCCCGATCCCCCATCAGCGGCATCGGCGGCTTCAAAGCGATCGACCCTGGGATGTTGCCGCAGGAATCCATGGACTCCTTGGCGCAGCTTGCCGGTGCCGTGGCCATGGATCACCCACAGGGGACCGTCTGCGGTGGCCAGCACCCGATCGAGTTCAATTTCCCCATCGGCGACGCGGCTTCCCCGCAGGTCTAGGGTGTTGCGGGAGGTGCGGATGGCGGGGGCGGCGCTGGGGGTGGGTTCGGTTTTTTCGGGGGGGCGGGAGCTAGCCCGATCCCCATGGCGATCGCCCTTGGTTCCTGGCTTCCCTTCCGGCATCAGGGGCTTTTCCCCTTGGAGCGACTCAATATCCCCCAGGCTGACGGTCATTTTCATCAGGCCAAAGCGCACCAGCATTTCCCCTTGGCCATCGGGAGCCGTGACCACTTCCGCCACATGGCCTAGGTTCACCACCCGCACTCGATCGCCCACCTGGGGCCGAAAACCCTTGGGGGGGGGCGCAGCGGGCTGGCGGGAGGGCAAACACTGCTGGGCCACCTGTTCCAGGGTCGCAGTGGCCTGGTGGGCCTTTTGGGCCGTGGGGGTGCCCTGTTGCAGGGTGCGGATAACCTGGGCAATTTCCCCTTTGGCTTGGGCGATCGCCGTTTGAATGGCCTCTTCCTGCTGCTGCTTCAGTTCCCGTTCCCGGTTCTTCAGTTGCTCAGCCTTGCGGGACACATCCCGATGGAGCTTTTCCGCCTGGGCCAACAATTGCGCCGCCGCCTGGGCTTTGCCCTCCTGTCGCCGCCGTTGGGCCTCCAGCCCCGCAATCACCGTGTTCACCTCTGGGGTGGATCCCTGGAGTAAGTGTTCCTGGGCAGCGGCAATCACCTCCCCATCCAGTCCCAACCGTTGGGCAATGGCCAAGGCATTGGAGCGCCCCGGAATCCCCCACAGCAGGCGATAGGTGGGGGAAAGGGTCACATCATTGAACTCCACCGAAGCATTCTCAAAGCGATCGTCCTCATACTTGAGGGCCTTCAGTTCCCCAAAATGGGTGGTTGCCAGGGTCAAATGGGCACGATCGGCCAAAGTCTTCAGCAGTGCCAGGGCCAAGGCGCTCCCCTCCGAGGGATCCGTCCCGGCCCCCACCTCATCCAACAACACCAACACCGGGGGCACCCCCACTCCCCGGCTGCTTTCTTCCCCTAGAGCCAGGAGAATCCGGCTAATGCGGCGAATATGACCGGAAAAAGTCGATAAACTTTGCTGGATCGACTGTTCATCCCCAATATCTGCCAAAACCCACTGTAACCAAGGTAATTCCACTGGCTCCCGTGCGGGGATAAACAGCCCCACCTTGGCCATCAGCACCGCTAGCCCTAGGGTTTTGAGGGTCACGGTCTTCCCCCCTGTATTGGGTCCCGTGATGGCCACCACCCGAATTTCTGGGGGAATCTGCAAATCAATGGGCACCACCGCTCCCCCGGAACTGCCCTGTTCCTGGCGGTATTGCCACTCCAGCAGAGGATGGCGCAGGTGCCGCAGGGCAATGGGTTCCTGGGCCACCTCAATGAACCGGGGCGCATTCCCCCCCAACCAGCCGCTATAGCGGGCGCGGGCCGTGGCCAAATCCAGGGTTGTGGCAATGGCCAACAGGCGCTCCAAATCCTCCTGCACCGCTGCCACCCCTTGGCTGAGTTCCCGGCAAATGCGCTCCTCTTCCGCCTGTTCCTGGCGCTGTACCTGGCGCAGGCGGTTGTTGCTCTCCAGGATCATTTTTGGCTCAATATAGAGGGTCGCGCCGCTGGCGGACGTGTCATGGACAATCCCTGGAATGGCATCCTTTTGGGGGGCTTTCACGGGGATTACAAATCGCCCTTGGCGCTGGGTGATCACCTGTTCCTGGATGGCGTTGCCCTGGCGCTGCATGAGGCGATGGAGCTTTTGGTAAATGTCATCCCGCAGGGTTTTGAGTTGGGTGCGGATTTGTCCTAGGGTTTCGCTGGCCCGATCGGCTACTTTGCCACGATCGTCGATGCAATGGTGGATTTGGCGCTCTAATTCCGGATAAGTGCGCAAATCTTCCATTAATTGGCTTAATTGCGGCAGATTTTCCCCTGAGTTGGAGGAGCCATCAATCATCCGCCGTAGCTGGCGCATTCCCGCCAAGGTGGTGGCGATCGCCAGCAACGTTTCTCCCCCCAGGGTGCCCCCCCGGCCCGCCCGCTCCAGGGCTTCCCCAATATCCTCAATCCCCTCAAAGGGCAAGCTCCCCACCCGCGCCTCTAGGGTGTAGATTTCTCCGGTTTGTGCCAGGAGGGTCTCGCTCTGGTGCTGGGTTGTGGGGATGCGCAGGTGTAGCGCCGCAACTTTACCTAAAGCCGTGGATGCAAAGGTGGCTAAATGCTGGCACAGGCGCGGCCACTCCAGCAACTCCAGGGTTTCCCCTTGGAGGCTCAGGGCCATGGATTCAGGGGCAAGGGGAGCCAGAGCAGGCACAGGGGGGCTGGGGAGTTGGGTCAGGGTCAAGGCAGGGTTAGGCAGAGTTAGGGCAGGGGATCAAAAACCATTCCCCCCGATTTTAGCGGGAACCTCCCCGATCGGGCAAATTCCCCCGCTCCCCACACAGATCCGGGAAGACCCAAACCCCTACCCAGGATTCATCCGTATTGGGGGGTGGGGGCAATGGGGGAGGGGTTGGGGGGGTGATTCATAGTGGGGCAGGAGTAGCGGGGGGGCTGCCCTGTTACTGTTTAGGGAAGAGATCGATCTGATACTGTGACGGATCCCCTGGGGGACGACCCAAAATCCTATAGCCCCTGGAAACGGTTGCGGAACCATCCTTCCTCTGGCATCTCCTTAGGCCCCGTGTATTCCGTAGGGCGCTGGGTTGCCCCCCCCGTTACCAAACTGCCCACATAATCCCCATCCTCATAAACCCGCGAAATTTGCCGATAAATATCCCCCATCTCTGCCTCAGACACCACCCCATTACTGGTGCCCTTATAGAATTGCACCGTCACCCGGATAGGAAAATTGGGATCCCGCTCAATGGGCAACCCGTCAATTTCCACAAATGGCCCCTCTAGCTCCCCATGGCCAATCACCGCCGCCTCCACATCATCCATCATTCCCTCCAAAGCTGCCGGAGGGGCTGCCCCTAAGCTGAAGCTACTGCTCCCGCCTCGGGTGGCTAGGGGACGCTGCTTGAGGGGCACTTGGATCAGCAACACCAGATTGAGTCCCTCCGCTTCAGCCCTAGCGCTGGCTCCCCCAGGGTCAGGGTTTCCGGGGGTGGCCTCCAGAAAATCGCTGGCTCGTTGGGCCGTGAGGCTGGCCCGCTGGCCATTGACATTGAAAAACAAGCGCTGCCCCCACAGTAACCCCGCCTCAAACCCATCCCGCACATTGTCGATAATGGTGACACTGGTACCTTCGCGGGTGGCCAGGATGGTGAGAACCGCCGGGTTGCGGGCATAGGATTGGTAATTGAACAACACGGGGTTAAAGGTGGCCTCTCCCCCCTTGGGGATGGGCAGAAAACAGGCTTGGGCGCTGACAAGGACATGGCTATCCCGATCGGGGGCGAGCAGAGAGGTTTGGCTGCCGCTCCAGGAGTCTGCCCCATGGAGATAGGTGCGCAGGTTCCCCAGCAATTCCCGTAGGCCAATTTTTTGGAGGGGAGCGCCCTTATGGTTACCCACCAGCACCGAAAAACTATCCAAAGGCACATCAGCGGTTTTATCGGAAAAATTGGGGAAGCGGATCACCGGCATCAGGTGGGACTGGTAGGCTTGGGTGGCGGGGTCGAGTTCCTGCACCTGAATGGTCATGTCGCTAATGTTGGGACCCACCGCCGATCCCTTCGCACGCCCCAGGTCTTCCCAGGTGATATTGAGGATCGACAGGCCATAGCTTTGGGCTAGGGTCAAGGCTTTGTTGTCCTGCACCATGGCTTTGGTGCGTTCAATGGCTTGGTGATAGGAGGCACGATCGTCGGAAGACATGGACACAAACTCTAGGGATTGGGAGGGGCGAGACCAAAGGCTAGGGCTAGGGGCGAGATGGGGGGAGGCGGTGCCCATATCTGACTCTAAGGTGACCCCCAGGTTTTCAGCCCACTGACTGCTCTGGGGCGCGATCGAGCTTGGGGTAGCGGGGCGGTTCAGGTGCGACACATAAACGACAATTCCCACTTGGGCCAACAGCCCTAAACTTAATAAAAACCGTTTCATGGTGATGTCTCCTGAAGGCTCCACAAAATGCTCGATCGTCCGTAGGGGAAATAGAAAGGGTTGGCTAGGTTTTATGTAGTTGCTCAATCTCTAGGATCGTCTTAAATGAATCGTGAAATACTTAAGTCCTGTTATCCTTCTGGAGAAGGCGCTAGGGGACTACATTTATTTAGATTCATTCCAGGATGGCTATTACAAAATTTTACTGGGGTCTTTGGCTAAATTTAGAGATTCCAGTAGGCACCTCGAAGAATCAAAATTTTGCTCCGAATATCTACGGTAGAATCCGGTTTATCGTGGTCAGTTGACTGACGGCTCCAATTTATCCAGTCCAATTTATCCAGATGTCCTCGTTAAAGAGGCCGGTTAAAGAGGCAACTTAAAGATTCACCCTGAGACAGACATAACCCTGAATTTCTTATGATTTGATCGGATGTAATTTGATCCTGATTCTGGCTCAACCCGATCTGAATTTAATCTGACCTGATGTGACCTGATGTGACCTCATCTCATCCCATCTGTTTTTTTATATTATCCTTCCCTCCCTTGGCCATAGACGAAAAAATGGAGCCACAGTTTCCCCAGTTCTGGGTTGAAATCCCTAGGGTGGAAGCTGCACGGACACAAGCTGCCAGTTTACCCTTGCCTAAGATACTTCAGACTGTGTTGTAGGTCACACCCCTCATGCCCCTTAGTCACCACAAATTTAGCTAATTATCACCCCATGTCCTAGCAAGAGGTCACCGTCCCAGCAACTGTATGGGTAGATACTGTACTTATCAAAAGTTCCTTAGCTGCCCCCTGCGATATGTCTACGCTACTGCCCGAAGCGATTGCCAGTATCTACGCTGCCACTGCCGCCAGCCGCAGCTTGACCGTAACGGACTATCAAGGCTTGCAGGAAGCCCAAAGTCATCTGATGGAACTGGGCGAAGAAGAGCGCTATTGTGTTACCCGCATGGTGCGGTGGGTTCACCAAGGGCGGCTAGTTCTGACTCCTGGAAAATGAATCGCTGATTAGGCCAGGGAGGGCACCATGGGAATTGTAGCGATCGGTGCTGGTCATGGCCGCTATGGTAATCGCCATGATAGTTAAGTGATTCAAGTATACCCATTAGGCCATAGTCCACAAGGGCATGATCAAGGGCATGATCAAGAGCATTATCAAGAACTTGGATTGAGTCAGAATGTCTAGGGTACCGTTAGGATTGTAGCCACCAGCAAGGCCAGTGATCCCCATGAATGAAGGTGTTGAGGGGTGGGATTTTGGCTAATTTTGATGCCATTGACAGTAATAGAGCCGTTTGCATAACTGTACCGCATCCATCACAGTAATAGAACTGATACGGGTAGGGCGATCGCCGATCGCCCACTCCAACAATAAGCACAAATCAACGGGAGCATTGCACTTTGGAACGATCGCCGAGGGTTCGGGGCAACCACGGGGGGATTACCCCTACCAACATCGGCAAACCCGCCAAAGTGAAATGCACCCAAATCAACAATCTGACTCTCCTGGATCACCCTGGGGCAAGTGGGGTTCAGGGCGACGATCGCGGCATCGGATCAGGAAGCCAGGGGAAGCCACCTAAGCGGAGTAACTCAGGGGGATCAAGGGCGATCGGGGCATATCCCCTGGGGTGAGGGAACCTTCTGGGAGTTCCGGGGGATCGCCGCCCGGTAGCCCCTGGGTAGACCATAGCTCCGCTTCTTCCAGCAGCCCCAACACATCGGGGGTCGTGAGTTCACCGGGCACCACCGATCGCTGAATCGAAATCTTGTGGCTTTCCCGCTGGGTGGCTGGCTCCACGGTGATGGCCTCCAGTTGAATTTCTAGACAGCCCTTGGGAATGGCTAAATCAAATCGCGCCTCCAAGAAACCGGGCAGGGTGGGCAAAAAGCGGGTAATCCAGAGGGGATCCCCGGCCAAACAGCGGGATTGACAATCCACCAACCACAGACGCACACACAGTTGAGCCAGGGTTTCCGGCAGAATCAGGCTGATGGGCACGGTTTGCCCCGCCACCCACTCTCCCTGGGGAACATCTAAACTGGGCAGGGGCAAGGGCTGATCCTCTGGAAACTGGGCGATTTCCGGCTGTGGGGTAATTAGCCAACTTTGGGGGCCAAATTCCACCCGCTCATCCGCCACGACAATTTCTGTCGATCGGGGCAAGCTGGGTTCATCGAGCCGCAAATGGGGGGGTAGATCTGCCCCGAAGCTCGGTGCTTCATCGGGTTCCCCCCGGCCAAATTCCCAACCATGGCCTACGGGATCCAGCACCAGCAGATCTGAACCCATGGGCTGATCCCCAAGGGCCGGATCGAGGGCAGGATTTAGGGAGCCATTGCCTAGGCTTTCCCCAGGGCTTTCCCCAGGGTTTTCCCCAGGTTTTGCTTCTAAATTGAGGGCTGGGTCGAATTGTAAGCTATCTTCAGAGGGACTTAGATTTTCAGCTAAATTCCCTGCAACCTGGACTAAATCATGATGGAAGGGCAGGGATGTATCCAGTGAGTTAGCTGATTCTTCCGGACTATCTTCTGGATTGAGCGCGATCGCCGCTAATCCCATCATGGCTTCTGGGCTGGTTTCCAGGGATAAATCCATCAAATGATCAGCCGCATGAATCCACTCATCCTCCACATCCCAGGGTAAATCATTCCCGCCTTCCACTTGGGGGGCCATGTCGTCCCGGAGGCTGTCTAGGGTATCGGAGGTTATTGGGTTAGGCTCAGGTTCTAGGGCATGGGAACCGAGAGCCAAATCTGTTAAACGTTGGAAAAAGCGGTGCTGGAATCCTAAACCTGCGGGGGTGGGGGGCTGTTCTTCCGGGGTGGGGGATGGCTGGAGGGCTGGGTCTGGAGAAGGTTCTGGAAGGGGTTCTAGGGATGGGTCTAGGGATAGATCCAGGGAGAGATCGGGGGATGGGTCGGCGGTGGGTGGGGTGGCAGCAGGGGCCAGGGTTGGATCCCAGGGGGGGGCGGTGCGATCGTCCAGGGTTGGGGTCAGATCCGTGGTGTCCAGGGCGAGGTTGATGGCATCGAGGGCCAGATCGAGGGCTGCATTAGGGACATTATGGGGAGCCGGATGGGGAGCCTCATGGGGGATGGGGACAGCATCAAGAGGCTGAGCCATGGGAGGCTGAGCCATATCCCCCTCGCTAGGGGTCAGGACATGGGGGGCAGGGGTTTCTAAGGGAGATGGGATGCCGGGGACACGGGAAACAGAGACGGAGTGATGGGGAAAGTCGATCGCCCATGCCCCATCATCTAGATCCTCTAGAACCCCTGCCCCATCCCCCGGAGGGAACACAAAATCTTCTTGGGATTCCTCTGACCCAGGGCTAACTTGAGATCCCCCGGCCTGCAAACTATCCCAGCGGGGAAAGGTGGGCAGGGCTAAACCAGACCCAGCCCCAGACCCAGACCGAGATCCAGAACTTTCCCCCGCTTCGTCCTTGGTTTTGTCCTTGGGGAGGGCTGGGGGGGTGAGTTTGGGGGGCAAAATCGTTTTGCTTGTGCCCTGGGGCATCGAAGAGGGGGGCAGTTCCGGCGGCACGATCGCTTCGCCATGGGCTGCAAGGGTGGATGCTGACTCGGTTGCGCTGTCCAGGTTGCTCGATCGTTGCACCTGCTGCACCAAGTGGAAGAGATCTAACTTGAGGGCCTTGGCAGGGGCTGGACTGGGCTGGGCTGGGGGGGTAGGGTTGCCCTGGGGTGCCAGAGGGTTCAAGGGGGAACGGCCACGATCGGGGGGAACTTCTGTTACTTCACTTAACCCTTCACCTAACCCTGCACCGGGTAGCGCGATCGCCGGAGCCACGGGGGGCACCATTCCAGGGAATTCCGGCTCTGTTCCTGGGGTCTTGGGGGTGCCTGCCAGTGGGAGGGGGGCAGACTCTCCCAGGGAGGTTTCCACGGAATGGGTCTGCAAATGCTGAAGAATATCCCCCAGGGGAGCCGTCACCGCAAAGGTTTGGTGCCCTAAGCTCATCAGCACCCCTAAGCTTGCATCCCAGCGACACACCTGCACCTCCCCTAACACAAGGGGCCGATCGCAGGGGGCGGGCAAGGCCCAATCTAAACAAAAAGGAGTAGACTCCACCACGGCCCCGATGCTTTGTTGGACACAGGCCAAAGGGGACAGGCCATCGGGATCCCGCAGGGACAAACGCAGTAATAGGGGCTGGGGACGGCTAGGGTCGGGGGCTGTCCCCTGGGTCAAATCCCCCAACGGGGTGAGGGTGCCACTCAGGGTTACAGGATGGCCCGCCGTGGCTTCAATGACCTCTTGATCCAGGGTAATGCGTACCAAAGGATCCGCCAAAATTAAGGGTTCCGGTTCCGGGGCCGGACGGGAAGCATGGGAGGGCAAGGGGGCAAAAGCGGGAGCCGGTTGGGACGATCGATCCCCCTCCTCCTGGGGTTCCTCGCCCCAAGCATCCGCTAACTCCAACACAGAATCCACCACAAGCTGGGACATCTTCGCCGCCAGTTCCCGCAGCCGCGCCGCCGCCAGATCTCCCTCCGAGAGAGCCGGAGATGCCGCTGCCCCAGTCCCAGGAACGGGGGGGCGATCGTCCTCATCAAAAACACTCATCAGGGCATCCATCATCTCAGCCCCATCCGCCTCATCCTGGGGCAGCACCTCCAGGCGCATTCGCTGTGTCCAGCCCTCCCCCGCAAAATCCGCCATAAAATCGCTGCTACACTGCAACTCCCAGCGACCGGGCTTGAGGGTGGTATAGGACAGCACCGGCAGCAACCCCTTGCCATTGGTGCGCCGTCCCTGTTGCTTCATGCGCCGTCGGGGGGGCAGTTCCTGGGGATCCCAGTAGCTGACCTGCACTTGAATCTCGGTATTCAGACAGCGGGTTCGCCCCACCACGCGGTAGCGCCCCTCCAAAATCTCCACCACGGGGGACTCCACCGGGATCCAGGTGCTATCACCTTCACGTTGCAGTAGAAATTCACACGCCTTGATCATGGAACAGATGGGGGGAACGGGGGCAATGGACGGGGGAAACCCGCAGCAACCCAATCAATCCTAAAAAATCCCTAAGAACTCCAGAGGATGGCGATCGGGATGCAGGGTTGCCATAGTCTAGCTTAAGAATGCCGGATTACAACCGTTAGGCAACGGGGATTAAGCGTAAGCATCTTGCCCCCTGCTGAACTTATCCCCCCCAGGGCAACACCTTGCCGCGCAAATCCGAGGGAGCCGGAATCTGGTAGTGATGCAACACCGAAGGCAGAATGTCATAAAGCTGCGCCCCCTCCAGCACTCGCCCCCCCTGGGGATGCCGGGGATCATGGAAAATCATCAGCCCTTGGGGGGCATGGTTGGCATCATCGGGCCCCGTATCATTGTCCTGGGTGTAGAGACTGCCATGACCCACACTGCCCACCGATCGCCATGCCAAATCCTCAAAATACACCAGCAAATCAGGAGCCACCCCCCGCACCCGTTGGTAAATCTCCTGGGGGCGGTAGGCGCGGTTGCGCAAGGGCTGGCCCTGGGCATCAGGGATCGCTTCCAGACCCGCCGCTAACTCCGTGCGCAGGCGATCGTACTCCCCCATGGGCACAATTCCCTCAGGTTCCCGCCCCTGCACATTCAAAAAAATGCGCCCATAATAGCCCCCGGCTCCCCAGGCTTGGGTACGGCTCCAGTCCACTTCCGCCTGATCCAGGGGAATGGGTTGGGTTGGGGTTTCCTTAAGCACCAAATAGCCCTGCTCCATCAACCACTCATTGAGGCAAATCCCCCCCATGAGCGGCTGTGCCCCATGATCCGACACCACCAGCACCGCCGTCTCTGGGCTGCACTGGGCCAGCAGCGCCCCCACTTGGCCATCCACATGGACATAGTAATCATGGATCGCCTGGGCATAGGGGGATCCCGGTGCATACTGGGGATGGCGGGGATCCATGGGTTTCCAGAACGCATGGTGAATGCGATCGACCCCCATCTCCACCAGCATTAAAAAGTCCGGTTGCTCCTGGTGTAGCAGCTTCTCGGCCAAGGTAAAGCGTTGGTTACACAGGGCATAGAGGTTATGGAGAATTTCCTGTTTATCCTCCGATCGAAACTCCGGCACATCCAACATAAAATCCGGCATCCACTGGAGAATCTGTGCTGCCAACTCCGGCGGATGGGTAAAAGGCGCTTCCAAATTGGGAGTCAGAAAACAGGACACCTGACACCCGGCCACCTCACGGGGGGGAGAAGTTCCCGGCACACTCAAGGTCACCACCCGCCAACCCGCATCCCCCAAAAAATCCCACAAACGGGGCACCTTAATCCCCCGCCCATCCGTGATGCCAAAACTGTGGTAACCACGATCGCGCCGGTTGCGAAACCCATAGATCCCCAGTTCCCCCGGATCCCGCCCGCTCATCATGCAACTCCAAGCAGGCACCGTAATCGCCGGGATGCTACTTTCCAGCAACCCATAACACCCCTGGGTCATCAGTCGGGACAAATGGGGCAAATCCTGCCGCCATTGCTCAAACACCAGAGCCGGAGCCATGCAATCCAGGCCAATAATCACCAAGCGAGGGGAAGGGAGCGCCATAGGGGAACCGGGGGAATAGGGAAAGTAAAATCCAACTTACACCCCGCCGCCCCCTCGACCCAAGAAAGATCCCCTAAAGAAACACCCCTTAAACAGATGCCGTTTCTCCCCGTTGATAGATGGGGATTTCCACAAAAAACTGGGTTCCCACTCCAGGGTTAGATTCACACCATATTTTGCCGTGGTGTTTTCCAGCAACAATTTGATAACAGATGGATAAACCTAAGCCGGTGCCTTGATTGACTGGCTTTGTGGTAAAGAACGGATCAAAAATGCGCGATCGTAGGTCTTCAGGAATGCCTAGGCCATTGTCGGCGATCGTGATTTGTACCCGATTTTGGTCAACCAATTTGGTGGTAATAGCAATCTTTCCACGATTCCCATCGGGTAACCGTAAGCCCTGCTGTTGCGCCATGTCCTGCACAGCATCAATACTATTGATCAATAAATTCATAAATACTTGGTTAAGTTGGGCAGGATAGCATTCCACTAAGGGCAATTGATCATAATGTTTGGAAACCTCAATGGCTGGTAAATCTGCTTTTTCCTTAAGGCGATGTTGTAAAATCAACAATGTATTATCAATCCCTTCATGGAGATTCACGGCCTTAAACTCCGCCTCATCCAAACGGGAGAAATTGCGCAAAGATAAAACAATATTACGAATGCGTTCACTGCCTCCCTTCATGGATTTCAACAACTTGGACAAGTCTTCTTGCAAAAAATCCATGTCAACTTCTTTAAGGAGTTGCTGAAGTTTTTGGGGAGGGTTGGGATAGTAGCTTTGATATTGCTGTACAACCGTCAGCAAATCTTGGGCGTAGTTGTCCACATGGCTAATATTACCATGGATAAAATTAATGGGATTATTGATTTCATGGGCAATGCCTGCCATCATTTGGCCTAAGGCGGACATTTTTTCAATTTGGAGAATTTGTAGTTGGGTTTGTTTCAAGGTCTCCATGGTTTGTTGCAACATCAAATTATTATCATGGAGTTCCTCGGTTCTTTGCTGAACCCGCAGTTCCAATGTTTCATTACTTTTAGCGAGTTCTGCAAAGGCCAAACGCAAGCGATGCTCAGATTGGGTGCGCTCTGAGATCGTTGCGGTGAGCAAAAGAATATAGCCGTTTGCAGAATTATGTGATACAATCGGAGAGTAGTAACATGGTAGCAAACAAATGAAGGCTTATTCACTTGACTTTCGTCAAAAAATTATCGAAACCTATGAAAATGAACCCATT
>Ga0129333_10003798_pt1 | contig 14170 bp, 12 predicted proteins | sample CPB6_08_DNA_FD_94474 | JGI IMG/M metagenome (GOLD analysis project Ga0129333, IMG submission 94474) | Freshwater to marine salinity gradient microbial communities from Chesapeake Bay, USA - CPBay_Sum_0.6_0.8_DNA | ecosystem: Environmental > Aquatic > Marine > Coastal | place: USA: Chesapeake... | reverse complement strand
GATCTTCCGGCCACACTGGTTGATGGAACGTTTATATTTGCAACATTAACAGGTGTAAAATATTTTTTCCAACTCATATATAATCCGTTTAAGCAGCCATCGCACCTTGAGAAATAGATCTTTGTACTCTCAATTGTTTGTCATTGGAATCTGCTAATCTATTGTTAACCATTAACAATTGGTCCATCTTATTATTTAACTGTGCCAACAACGATTCTGCTGATTCTTGAGTTCTTTGTGCTCCAGGTCTAGATGTTCCTGCAGGTGTAGCAGTTCCTTGAGGACTTGTGGTAGCGGCTGCTGGAGTTGGAGTCACAGATTGTTGGGCGGCTGCTGTAGTAGGAGTCACAGCCCCTCCTCCAAATTGTCCGCTATAGGCATTTACTTTTCCTAGAATTTCTTGTCCAATTTTGCCTTTTTGTCTTATATCACCACCAGCAATTTGACTTGTGGCTAATAGGTTGGCATCTGCTTGAGACATGTTAGAAGTATTAATTCCTAACTTGCCGGCCATTGATGTTTGTCCTTTTTTCATATACCATGCAGATACCTGTGCTGCGACATTAGGATCGTTGACTAAATCTGGATTCTTAACTAATCTATCATCGCCGTAAATGGCTTTTGATGCGGCCGCATAATTGTTTTTACCTGTAAGTTGGATGAAACCCCTGCCTCGATACTTAAATCCGTCTCCGGGCTCAGTGTTGCCCATCTGTTGACCAAGTTTGGTTCCTGAACCATACATCATCTCGCCCATCTTTGTAGGGTCTTTTTTGATCTGATCTAGTTCAGCATCAGTTTTTCCAGCGGCTCTTGATCCAAAAATCTCTCTAATACGGGTATTTGATGTACTGCCATAATTCATGTTTTCAGAAATACTCTTGCCGCCAGTTTCTTTCATAATGTTGGCTTTCACAGCAGCAATGTATTTAGGATCAGTAATACCTTGTTTCTTAAGAGCATCCTCAACCATGGCCATGTTTTGTTGTACTGCTTGGCTCGGAGGTGGACCTGCTGGAGGCATACCCGACGGTGAGGAACCTGGTGGTGCTGCAGGAACAGTTCCGCCTCCCATTGTTTGGCGTTGCTGTATTGCAAATTCTCTTCCTAATTTTGCAGGATCATCAAAAGAACTTGGGGCAGTTGATGTTGCAGTAGCCTGTTGTGCTCTTTGTTCTGCTTCGGTTCTAGCGGTAGTTGCTCCGGTCGCCCCTTCTTCCGCTTTCTTTCTTTCTTTGGCTGCTTTTCTCGCTTCTCTCTCAACCTCTGCCCTCTGTATGTTGGCTTCTTCTTGCCGAATTCTCGCTTGACGTTCATCAGCAGCAGTTCTTCTAGCAGCATTTCTTCTGTCTATTTCTCTTTTTCTTTCTTCGGCAGCAGACTGTCTTACTTGATCTCTCCTTTGCTTTTCTTCATTGCTGATTCCTCCTGCCCAATTTGGTAGCATAGATAAAACTTTATCTAAGAAACTACCAAATCCGTCGGCAAGAAAATACATAAAGTCGCCTAAAGGATCAATAACTTTGTCTTGTAAAAACTCTCCTGCTTTAATAAATTTGTCTTGTAGGTGTAACAGTCCTAGTCTAAAATGAGTAATACCATAAACGATTCCTTTGACTGTGGCTTTGAATAAATCACCAATAAAGGTAAACACTGGTTTTAAATAATCGTCGTAAAGACCTGAGATAAATGCACCAACTTCTTTCAGTTTCTCACCAAACCAATCTGCTACATCACCAAAATCATAACCAAATTCTTCCATCACGGAACTGACTAATTGGAAAGCACCTATTACTATACCTATAGGGCCCGCGAATCTAAGCAGCATTCCGCCTAAACTACTAAAACTAGAAAATATGCCGCTAAGGGGTCCCATAAATCTGCCAAGCATGCCTCCCATTTTTTCAAATAGCCCTGCTATAGGTGTCATGGCTTTTGATAACAATCCGGCTTTACCGGCAGCAGGTGATGGTCTTGGAGGTGCGGGAGGGCCAACAAAATCACCAGGGTTAATGCCTTTAGGTGTACCTTTAATTAATTTGTCTAGACCTAGACCTGCTGCTGCCTGTTTGGCAGCATTTGCCATAATTAAAGCGGTCAATATTCCAATAGCAACTCCCAGACCAGCCATTGCATAACCTATGGGTTTTATATTGTTGGCAATAAATGTAAACGATTCTAACATGAAAGGAACTAGATATTTCAACATTTTTTCCATGGCTGCAAGTGCAGGACCTAACAATCCACTGCTGCCTAATATTTCTAGAAACTTGTTGCTGAGTTCAGCCATTCTATCTTTAGCATTTTTAATTACGGATGCTTCTTGTTCTTTTACTTTTGCAGCATCAATTTCTGCTTGAGTTCTTGCTTGGGCCGCTGTGCCTTGTTTCACACCCATGTTCATCTGTTCTACAAGTAACCTTCCATGCTTGTCTGCGTTATAAGTCATTAAACTCATTGCAGTGGCATTGCCTTTGATTGCTTTGCCTTCTTGTTGATACAACTGTTGAACTCGGTCTAGTTCATCCTGTGTTGCAGTGCCGCCTGCTCTAATTTTTGCACTTAATTGCTGTAATGCTTGAAATGTTCTAGGACTAGTTATAGCAAGAGTCTTGGCTTGATCATTAGAGGCTGTGCCTGTGGCTAGAATTCCTTTAATGGCTTCTTGAGATGCCGGGCCAAACAATTTCATAGTATTTTCTAATCGTTCAGCAGACTTGCCATCCATCCTAGCCTGTAGAGATCTAAATTGAGCATCTTCTTGTCTAGCCTTGGCCTCTGCTTCTAGAGCCTGTCGATTTTTACCTGTGAATTTTGCTACTCCGTCTAATTCGATTAGATACTGTTTGGTACTGGCTGTGATCTCAGCGTCATTCATCTTTTGCAGTTGACCAGTACTGGCCAATAACTGCATATATGATGCCATGCCTTCGTTCATGTCTTCTGTAGAATAACCTAATCTTGCTAAAGCAGCACCAGCATCACTGTTTTTTAAATTTCTAGAAAGTCTAGCAAATCGTTCTGCGCCTTCTGCAGAATTGTTGCCTAGATTTCTAATGGCTTCTCCATTTTTACCTACGATGGCTGTGAATGATTCCAGAGACAGTCCGGTTCCTCTCAAGGTACCCATCATCCTCGACATAGATCCGCCAAAGTTGGCTCCAACCTGACCCATTTCGTTAAAGTTCTTATACATCTTTTCAGCAGAACCAGTGACTGCTCTAAATGCATTGGCCAGCATTCCGCCAAAAATAGGAATAGTTTCAAATACGGCGCCGCCTGCTTCTAGATTATTGCCTGCATTTGCTAATGAACTGGCTAGGCTGAATAATGTATTTCCAAAAGAATTAATGCCGCCAGCGACACTGTTCAACGCACTTTTGGCTTTAGCGTATTCGTCACCTTGTTGTTTAAGTTTGTCTAGTACTTCTTGCTGACGTTTGACTTCTCGCTTGTGTAGATCGTCTAGGTCTTTCTGTCGTTTTGTTTCGTCTTGAGCAGCCTTTTGTTGGGCTGTAGAAAGTTTATCAGTGGCTTTACCTTGCTTTGCCAGTGCTGCTTCTGCTAGATCAAGTTGTTTTACAAACTGATTAAGTTCTTTTTCTAATTTTTTCTGGCTATTAACATCTTTTCCTGCTCGCGCAGCCATAAGTGTAACTGCGGCAACAAGTTGTTTGAGTGTTGCTTCAGTTGCAGCATTATTAAGAGCGATTGGTTGACCGCCTAGATCACCGGTTACGTCTGCCATGAGTTAAAATCCAAGATAAATGCGCATATAAATATTGTGCTATAATTTATTTATCGGGGTAAGAAAATGGTAGAAAAGCAAACACAGCAGCAGTTTAATCCGTTGGCGTCGTATTTCCGTCAACCAAAAATATATGTAAAATTACCTAGTGGCGGAGAATTTTATCCACCGGGAGCCTTGGATATTTCGGCCAACGGTGAGTATCCTGTGTATTCTATGACTGCCAAAGACGAATTGATTTTTAAAACTCCGGATGCGCTAATGAACGGACAGGCTACAGTAGAACTGATCAAAAGTTGTTTTCCTTCGATTAAAAATCCTTGGGCAATGCCTAGTACAGACATTGATGCTGTGTTAATTGCTATCCGTATCGCTACCTACGGAGAGGACATGGATTTTCAGAGCAATTGTCCTGGTTGTAGCGAAGAAAACACCTACACCTTAAATTTAATCAACTATATCGAACAGGTTCAAAATTTCAAATATAATGCGACAATTATCATAGACGAACTAGAAATTACTATTAGACCATATAACTACAAAGAAGTAACCAGTCAGAGTATCAAGGCATTAGAGCAACAGAAAATTTTCAATGTGATCAATGATGAAAAACTCAGCGATGAAGAAAAACTTGATCGATTTGGCGAAAGTTTTGTTAAACTGACCGAGATGACCGTTGACGTTGTAGCAGGTTGTATCAGTTCAGTTAAAACACCTACAGCAGAAGTTACTGATCGAAAAATGATAGACGAATTCATTAACAACTCACCAAAAGAAATTTTTAATTTGATAGTTGAACATATTGACAAAATGAAATCTGATATTGATCTTAAAGCACAGCAGGTCGAGTGCGGATCGTGCAAAACTCCGTATAAGATCACATTGAATATTGATCAATCAAATTTTTTCGCGGTAAGATCTTAAGTTTATCTAGGCCGGAGATCTTACAGTATGTCCAGCAATTGGACAAAGAGGCTAAGATATTAAAGACAGATCTTTTAAAAATCTGTTGGTACATGCGTGGCATGAGTTACCAGGAAGCACTTCACCTAACGCCAGACGAACGAGAAATAGTTTCTGAGATTATCAAAGACAATCTAGAGACTACAAAAAAATCTGGATTACCTTTCTTTTAAGAACCTTTAGACAGTCCTTGTACCATTTGGCCAAAACCTGCCGGTGTTAACTGTTTCTGTTTTACATTTACTGTTTTGGCTAACGGCGCCGGCTTAGCAGTTTTTGCGGCAGGTGCTGCTGGTTGAGCGGTTGGAGCGGTTGGTTTAGCGACCGGCGCTGCTTTTTTGGCAGCAGCCTTGTCAGCAGCGGCCTTTTGAGCAGCCTGAACTTTTGGATCGTTTTGAAGCATAGTTACAATCTCTTGTTTTTCGGTTGGCTGCAATTTGCCTACGGCTTTTTGTGCCTGAGCATAAGTAGTGTCATTAGGTGCAGGATTTTCTGGTGCTGGATCTAATGTTGGTTCAACTTTGCTAGGAACCTTAGCAGTAGGAGCAGGTGCTGCTGCTGGTTTTGCAGCAGGTGCTGCTGCTGGTGCAGGCGAAGTCGCAGCGGGTGCTGCTGTTGTTTTAGGACCGCCTGCTGCTGGTGCTGCGGTACCACTGCTTGACGTTGTACCACTGCCTGACGTTGTACCACTGCTGGTAGTTGATGTGTCATCATCATCACCAGCGCCTCCTACAGTGCCTTTACCAGCCTGATAACCTTTTTTGAATGCTTTGCCTAGACCAGCGATACCTCCTGCGACAGCACCAACACCTTTGGCCGCTGCACCAATCCCTTTACCTACGGCTGTACCAATTTTGTTAAGGATAGGACCTTCTTCAAGATTTTGATTTTCTACTAATACTTCATTTATTCTCATGTTATCGTCCTTCAGCCAATGACGGGCTGCGTCTAATAATGCTGTCTGATGTTGGTCCCATTAGTCTTTCACGGTCAGCATCAATTTCTGATTGTGATGGGGATTTAGCAATCTTCTTCTTGCCGCCTTGTAGGAAAGTCAGCAATCGTACTTTGCGATCTGTAGGCAGAGCCATGATTAATTTCTTGACCTGTTCAATGTCCATGGCGGGTTCGTCTAGAGTTGGTTCTGTGCGTTCACCAGGTGCTGGTAATTTCATACCTTGATATACAGATGCAATCACATCCTGTGCTACGCCTTGTTTCTCTAAAAATGCTGCCAGTTCGTTACTGTCTGTAGGAGCGCCTGCTTTTTGCCAAGCAGAGTTTAACTTGTCAGCAGTAACTTTTGTGGTCATATTTGTGCCCATCTGCGATAATTTGGCACCTGCTTTCTTGACAAAGTCCATAGGACCTTCGTCTAACCTCTGCAGATTTTTGAACACTAGATAAACTTGGCCTTCGCTGAGTTTCTTGCCTTTGGGCTGACGATTCTCTTTTTTGGCCAACGAACCTTTAACTCCAGCACCAGCCACAGCACCTTGCGCAGCAGCGCCTAGGAACTTGAACACTTCTTTGGAAGCCGTGGCTGCTTGTGCGATAATCTGACGTTTCTCACTGTCAGCAGCAATAGAAGCCACATATTCTGCGCTGTTGGCTGTGTTGTCGATGAAGTCTTGTAGTGCATTCCAGTTTAAGGCACTTTGATTATAGTCTCCGGCCTTCCATGCTGAAGCCGCATCTCTGAATAGAGTCTGTACTGTGCCAACATCTTCAGGCTTAACGATTAATCCTTTAACTTCAAAGTTGGCAAATCTACTGCCTAATTCACCACCAACTTCATCAAAAATATTCTGCATGTTGATAATTCTCGCAGACGGGAACATAGAGTCTTTGACAACATCAATACCACCTTTGAGAGCATCGCCAATAAGTTCAAATGTCTTGCCTGCGATAAAGCCGTAGGCTGCTGTTTTAACACCTTTGCCTATTGCAGTAGATAATTTTTCTCCTTTGAGTAGTTCTATCGAACCTCTAAGGATTTGACCTGCAATAGCACCTCCTACAGGTCCGGCAGCGAGTCCTGCGATAGCGGTTAGTACACCCACAATGGCTGCGGTTTTTCCAGGGTTGGCTTCGGCCCACATCCCCATCTCAGAGATAGCATCTAAAATCTTACTGTCTGGAAACTTTTTGTTTATGGTAGCCTTTAGTTGTTCAAACTTTTCATCAAATGCTGCCACGGGCTTGGTATTCTGTAGCCATTTACCAATATTGTTGATTACTTCGTCGGCTTTTTTGGCAACATCTACACCTTTGCCTAACATGGTTCTATTATCACCTGAGGCAGTAGCGGCTTTTTCTATTTCGCCAAACATTCCTTGTATTTGTTGCGCAGTCAGACTAGCCTCAATCAAGGGCCGCATTTCTTTGTAGATCCCCCGTACTATAAGGGTCTGCGCCTCAGTAAGTCCTTGACACGATTCGGCTAAAATCTTCCTAGAAGTAGCCATTTGATGTTCTATAAGAATATTTGTGATTTTCATTTTATTCCAGAGTTACCTAATATTGATTATTTATTTAAAAGCGAGCGATGCTCGCTTGCGTTTTCGCTTTCGCTCAACGCTTTTTTCTTCTTTAAAATTTTAGAGATGTTCTAAAATTTTTTTTGCGCGAAGCGCAAATTTAGCATTATCCAGATCGCTTCAGTCACACTTTGCCCGTTTCCGGGCAAAGAAAAAACATTATCCGAGTCGAATCATGTCACACAGCGTTATGGCAGTTACAGAGGCGGTTGTCCGGTACCTCGAGCCACGTCTTTTTACAACGGCGGTATACAAACATACGCTATCATGCTTGTACACGTGGGGTTTTTCTCCCCTCTTTTTGCCTATTAATCCTTTTCAAACAGCAAAATCGCAGGGCTTATATAGCGATCGTCATCCATATGGGTAGTTGCTGAGTACCACTGCGGCGTGGATTTCCGTCCCTGTGAACACGATTGACCAGGTATAGAGCGCATGAAATTAAGGCCTGCGCCAGCCGAAAAGACCGCTTATTTTGCCTTTTTATGTTCTTCTAGACGCTGTCTAAGTATATTTGATCCGCCTACTCTGACGTTTATAATGCCATTATAATAGTCATCTGTTTCTAAAACTCTGCGTTCAAACTGCTCTCTAGCCTCTAAATAAGACATTTCTGCCTTGGATTTGCAAAGATAAAGTATTTCTCTAGTGAATTTTTCCGGACCTAGTGCTTGGACATCTGCGTTTAACCTATCCGAAGAACCCCAATAGTCGCGCCAATCGCTTTCTACTGTGCTTCTGCGTTTAAGTTTTTTGCCTTTGAGTGGTGGTTTAGTGCGTTTGAACTGTGCAAGTTTCTTGCCTATGTACTTCTGCCCGGTGTTTGTGTTGGTGATGAGATATACAAAGCCAATGTAGCCTTCTGGTATTTCGGTGATTGATTGATTTTGATACGTCCATTGCACTCACTTAGTTAGTGTGTAGAATGGTCTGAGCCTGTCTATTCTGGATTTTTAGTATTCGTTAAGTCTAGTTAATTTGGAAGGTCTACCCGGTTTACCATTTCTCGCAACCTTACGCTTCTTTCTTTTTAACTGTATTTCTTCTCGCCTAATTGATGCCATTCGTCTTATCTCTGAAAGCCAATATCTTGCCTTTATACCCGCCTCATCAGTTCCAGAGTACTCAAATTGTTTTTGATATTTGAAGTACTCTTGAAAAGCCTCGATCATTTTATCATGAGAATCTGTACTCATTCTATAATTTCAACATCAGTAGAATACGATGTAAATCCGTTTTCTTTAATGACCTTAAGAACATGATTCACCCTGCTGGTTAAGTCATCTCTATGCGAAATTAAGAATACGTTTTTCTGACGTTCTCTGGTCATGCGTTTTAATACAGCAATACTCGACTCAACACCGCTGGAATCCATACCAGAATCTACTAGTTCGTCGATGAATAGTAAATTGATTGGATGATACAAATTCTCCCACACGTCTCTAAATGCCCAAGATAGTGACAATATTAATCTATTACGCTCTCCTCTACTTAGATTATCAAAATCTAAGTCTTGTCCAAGCAAGGTAATTGTTACAGTCAGGTCGTTTTGAAATTCTACGATATGAGGTAACCCAATCCTATCAAGATAATATGTTAGTCTCTGATTTAAGAATGCTAGGTTCTGATCAATAATGCGTTTGCGTACAAAACTGTCTTTATTAGTTAATAGTTTGTATAAGAAATCTTGATGATCTTTAACTCTATTCAATTCGTTTATGTGATCCCAATCGATTTCCTGTACGGCAGTATTAACTAATTCGTCTATTTGTTCCTTATAAGGATTGTTTTCTGCCTCTTTAATGGTCAAATCTTTCTTAAAACCTTCAAGAGTATTCCTATGATTCAAAGCCTGTTCTAAATTATCATACGTTACTACAGGCATATCCCCCAAAGGACCTATAAGAGCCAGTGCTTCTTTTAAATGATTTAATTCAACAGTGTGATCTTCTAATTGAGTTTGGCTTTCACTGACTTGTTTCTTTTTAGAATCAACCATAACGGTGTGTTTGTCGTCATGAATTTCTTGCCCACAACTGTCACATTTATGATCTTCTAGAGTTTTTAATTCTTTTATTAATTTGTCTAGAGTTTTATTTTCACGTTCTACCACTGCGACCTGTTTTGCGATCATTGAGTCTAAAGTAGTAATTTCTTTTTTATTTTTATTGTATTCTGTGAGTAGACGCTGATTTTCGATTTCTACATCGATATCTATTTGTTCAAGTCTATCGATATTTCGTAAAAGATCTTCGATAGACTTTTGTTTATTGTCTTCCCATAACTTTTGTTTACGTTCTAACGCATCGATGCTTTGTTGAATCCTATCGTTGGACGCTTTAATTGTTTCAATTCTTGTGTTTTCTGTACTAATTGCATCTTTGGTAATCTTAATTGCTTCTTTAAGTGTTTCTGCTTTTTCAGATAGTTGGGTAATACCTAACAACTGTTCGATGATCGCACGTTGATCTGCAGACTTACCTGCTAAGAACGGTTCAGTGTAAGTGTTTAAAGCCACAAGATGCTTAAACATCTCATGGCTCATACCAAACACATCCTCGATGGCTTTTTGTGTTTCTCTCGAGTCACCCTGGGATTCGTCTAAATCATCAGTATCTTGTTCTTGGCCATTTATACTAAACTTTAGTAAGTTAGGTTTTCTGCCTCTTTCGATATGATATTCAACACCATTCTTTTCTAAAGTAACCGTAACCAACATACCCTTACTATTAATTTTATTAACAAGGTTATCCTTTTTAATATTGGTTAGGGCTTGACCGTAGATCGCATAACTCAAGCCGTTGATGATAGTTGTTTTGCCCGTACCATTGCGAGCCCCAGAATCATCACCTCCTAGATCTAGATTTTCACCTAAGACTAGAGTTAATTGACCACGGTCAAAGTCGATAGCCTGGGTTTGATTGCCCACGCTCATAAAGTTTTTTACAGTAAGATTTTTTATCTTAATCATAAGTTGTTGTAAATCTCCAACAGTAATTTTTGATCATATGTATCACTAGTAATAGCACCAATTTCGCTGATCACAATACTGTCTACGCTTTCGAACTTAATTTCTCCCGGATCTAATCTAGATTCGACTTCTACTTTTTCTGGTATAAGCATTAGTTCTCTAAGATTATATTGGGGAATAAAGGTTTCTCTAATAAAGTTTGCTTCTTCGAAACTAATAGGAAGATCAATAGTTACACGGCAATGCATTTTTTCTTTTAAAAGACCGTCCGGATTATCGATAATCTGACTTAGTTTATATGTACGATATATTGGCTGACCTGACCACGAGCGATATTCCGGTTCCCCGCCCCACTCTAATAGCATCATACCTCGATCATCGTCGCCTGCGTCTGCATAATTGTGGGGAAATGCATTGCCTATATAAACAATATTGCCTTTAGTTTGGCGTTTGTGGAAGTGTCCGCTGAACACGTATTCTTGATTCTGAAAATGATCGCTTTGTAATTGACCGTGATCAGGCATCTGTACCATAGCGTTCATATAGAATAAAGGAAGTTCAAAGTGACCAAAGATGTATCTACTTTTGATTTTAGGTACAGCCTTCCACTCGTCACCGATTAACCAAGGAAGGATTGTTACATTACCTTGGGTCAAAGGTTCCTTAATCGGTACAACGTTAGGAAACAACCGCATGAATTCAACAGAGTTAATTTCACGTTTATCTTTGTAAAATAGGTCGTGATTACCTAGAATAAAATATACTTTTTCAAACGACTTACTTAGAAATTCTAAGTTTGAAACTGTATAATTCATAGTACTAACATCAGTACTGGCACGATTATGATGCCAGTCTCCTAAAAAGATGCAGGTTTCTGCACCTTCTTTTTTTGCAGTTTCACAAAACCATTTAACAAATTCTTCGCAGTCGTTGTTATGTGTTCGACTGCCCGACTTCAAACCAAAATGAATATCGGTAAAACATGCTGCTTTTTTAAATAGATTCATATAAAAATATTTTACAGTTTATATTGTGTAAAATCAATCCCAATCATTTCCGTCCGGCATCGATCTTTCAATATAAACTCCTCCGCTTTCGCCCTTTCCGCTGTTTTGTCTAGTCCATGAAGGATTCATTCCGTTCATTTCTAGAATATCGTCTCTAATGTTTTGATTACGTTTTTCAATGTTGATAATTCTAACGAATGAATTAGTAACAGCAGCAGTATAGTAAGCAAAAGGATTATCTGATTTGCTCTCATCGAATTGTAGTCCTATTTGAGTTAGTTGAAGAATGGCTTGACCTTTCATTTCATCGTTGTAGGTATAGCCCCTGACGTTACCTCTGGTAGCGTAACGATCACATAATTTTAAAAACATGCGAGCAAGATTGTCAGTCATCTGCCCGTGCTCTTTACTAAACTTACCTGTACTGATCGGGCCTTTCCAATGACTCTTACCTACACAAACCAAGTTATCATTCTCGTCAAATTTCCAATGCTGGAACGGAGGAAAGTTGACTTTTTCGTGGCTGTCTGCAGTATTTTTAAGAGTCTTTTTACGACCAGGTGCAAGAGGAATGTGTTCAAAGGTCATAATTCGAAAAACAAGATCTTGTTTGGAAATTTTCTTATAATCTATTTCGAATTCTTTAAGGGGTAGTTTTTGCCCTCGTTGAGCGGATTGTTCTTGTGCTTCTTTCGATAGTCTAACAGCACGATTCCGTTTGGCTTCTGCTACTGTACGAATATTAATTTTTTCTAAATTTGGTAGAATAATATCGTACGTTGAAAATTCTGGTTTAGCAAATGTGCAATATGTATTTTTACTTAGGTGTATCTCTTTTAATAGGTCTTTGTTTGTTAGATATTTTATTTTTGGTACCGTCATTCACGATCCTCCTGATAGAATAATATTAGCATATTTTTATTAAAATAAATAGATAAAATGGAGAAATTAAGTGTCTTTATCACCTAACCCTTTAGCAAAGTTAGTAACACAGGTATCATCTACAATATCTACGGCTAGTTCGCAGGCAGGAGTGGCTTTCCAGCAGGCCGGCACGGATCTAGGAAAATTGAAGTTAGATGATAAGGTAGCAGGATTATCTGGGGCATCGGGAGGATCATTAGGTTCCTTTAGTGCTAATAAAGGAGTAGGAGATTTAAAGAATCTTACAACAGCCATGGGAGGAGCCATTTCCGGAGCAGTGTCCGGGGTAGCAGGAGCAGCACAAAGCATTGTTAAAAAAGTTGGATCTCTTGCAGGTAGCACTAGTAATATAACTGCTGACATAGCCTCTTCCATTAGTAAATTAGGCGGCGTTGGCGGCTTAGCCGGCGGTGCCGTTGATGCACTATCAAAAATTAGCGGTGTCGCAGGCCAACTTAACAATTTATTAAGTATGGCTCGAGCCAGTAATCTTCCAGCAGGTGGTGAAGCATTTGCTAGTCGTGGTCCCGCAGTTAGTATGGAAGCCATTCCAGACAACGACTGGAGAGTGAGAATAAATTGCACCTGGGATTATTTTAATTCACCTTTATTTAATGTTTTAAAAAGCACAGGAGGTGTAGTGTGGCCCTATCTTCCAGCCATAACATTGGCTACAAAAGCAAACTATAACACAGTAGATCCAGTTCATAATAATTTTCCGTTTCAAGCATACAAAAACAGTCAGGTAGATGACATTACCATTGCAGGAGAATTTTCTGCAGAAACAGAAAGAGATGCATTGTATTGGATAGCAGCAACTACATTTTTTAAAACCGCTACCAAAATGTTTTATGGCAATAGTCAGTATGCAGGCAATCCTCCCATAGTTTGCCAACTTAACGGTTATGGTAGTAGTATTTTTAATAATGTACCGGTTGTTATTAAAAGTTTTCAGGTTGATTTCAAAGACGATGTGAACTATGTTAAATGTTCTTTAAAACCACTCGCTAAACCTTCTTGGGTTCCAGTTATGAGTACTATTACTGTTGTTGTATCTCCAATTTATAATAGATCTCTGTTGAGACAGTTTAGTTTGCAAGATTACGCAGCAGGAAATACGGTAGGATATCTATAATATGGCCAAATATCGATCTACCAGTCCCTATTATAAAACCAAACAAAATAAATTATATCTTGAATTATTATCTATTAGATCGGTACCAGCCGAAGCAGATGATTTCCTATACACTATCGAAAATCAATATAAGCACAGACCGGATCTTCTAGCGTATGATTTATACGGCTCTCCAAAACTTTGGTGGGTGTTTGTTCAGCGAAACATGGATGTCATTAAGGATCCTATTTTTGATTTTGAACCTGGAACAAAAATTTACATTCCGAAAAAATCAAATCTAGAAAGATACCTCGGATCGTAAAATGGATTTAGCAAATTTAATAGGTAAAACAGTTGTTGCCGGAGTTAACGGAATTAACAATGCAGTAGCAGCATTCGGTAAAACTTTTACGCCACCCCCCGGCGGCCCCTCTAAAGCATTAGAAACAGCATACCCTTCGGCTTCTAATATTGCAGAAGGAAGTGCCAGCGTCGGTGGAGAGACAGAACCTGCAGCCAAGCAAACTATAACAGCCGCACAACAGGCGGCGGGAAAATTAAAATATCAATCTGGATCAAAGTATAATTCTAATAGAAAAGGTATTCCTAATCCACTAGAAGAGTTCGCATCTTATACAACGGTGTTTACTTTTGCCTGTTTGAAAAGAGAAGAAGTTAACAATCCCTATCTATATAGAAATAACGATTTTGTTGAAAAACAAGTCGTGTTCAGTTCGGCCGGTAGATATGACAAAGAAAGGGTACCTACCGCACTTACTCAACACGGAGCGCCTGAATATTATATAGATAATTTAAACATCAATAGTATCATCGCTCCGAATCAGGGAACCGGTTCGTCCAATGCGGCTGAAATTAGTTTTGATATCTATGAACCATATTCTG
>Ga0129333_10003797_pt1 | contig 14173 bp, 31 predicted proteins | sample CPB6_08_DNA_FD_94474 | JGI IMG/M metagenome (GOLD analysis project Ga0129333, IMG submission 94474) | Freshwater to marine salinity gradient microbial communities from Chesapeake Bay, USA - CPBay_Sum_0.6_0.8_DNA | ecosystem: Environmental > Aquatic > Marine > Coastal | place: USA: Chesapeake... | reverse complement strand
TGAGAACAACAGTGTTCCGGATGAATATGGTTATGCTCCGGAACTTCCTGAGGAGGTTTTGGTTTACCTAAGGGAACAAGTGGTAAAACTCCGGAAGATTTCGGAGGTGATGAAAACGATAGATTACCTATATGCAGGAGATCATGGAATCGATTCATTCCTGAGGAATATCCAGAGGATTGAGGGGAAGTGAAGATTGGTTCCTTGATGATGATTGGAAATTATTCTCCAATTTATCATGATGGTTGGGTGAAGGGGGAGCTGCCTTATACCACTAAGGGAAATGTGATTGGTGTGGTGGTTGGAAGTAAGTTGGAAGGTGGGATTATGGAGAATCCAAGAACTTTTTTGAAGGTGATTACTTCGGAAAAGATTGGTTGGATAAATTCCCAGTTTTGTAGGGAAGTGTAAATCCGCTCCTCCGTGTGGTACCGTTCCAATATGGTTACCGGAGATTTTGTGAGGATTTATTTCGATGGGAAAGGATCATCCGGTGAAATTCTGGAAGGAGTGGTTCTGGATGTTTTCTTTGTGGATGTTGTGGCCAAGAAGAGAAGAGATAATAATTCCAGGTGGATTTCCGGTAGGATGTTGGTTGATGGGAAGCCAAGGTTGATCAGTCTATATTGGGATGATGATTTCGAGGTGATCCATGAAGGTAGGTGATTTGATTCAACTTTCAATGGCTCAGTTTGGCGCCGCCATGTTTGAATGGTGGGGTCGACATGAGAAGCATAGAGAAGTGTCACCAATTGTCGCCTATTTTAAGGAAGGCCAATTTGGCATCTTGTTGGAAGATCTTATTCAGCACGGTGGAAATGGTTGCAAAGTGCTGACAAGCGATGGATTAGTTGGCTGGGTATACAGAGACCAAGTGATGACCACTGATCAGTGGTTATCACGCACTGCTACTTTCTGTCAATGACCTGGTCGACAAATCTTCTTATAATTTCAAATTTGTTAATTTCAGCATCAATCTTTTCATGTTCTGAAGGAGGATTTTGCTTTATCCTTTGCGCTTCTGCATGAAGCTTTTTGATAATTTCATCGACCCTGTAATTGACAGCTGCTTCCAAATATTTTTTGAATGCATCTTCAAATTCCATAAATGATAACTATTGCTGATTTATGAAGCCTGGTGATTTTGTCCGTGAAAAATTGCCTCTTGTGGCCTCGAACTCCATGAGGCCTCTTTGCGGTCTCATCATTCGACCTTCCTCCCGATCAAACACGTGGGATGAAATTGATTATGCGTGGTGGTGGGTCCTTACTGAAGACGGCACTCTTGTTGAAGAACTTGAGAATAGACTGGAGCTCATTGATCACTACACAAGAAAGTAAGCACAGGGAGGTGCAACATGACAAAAAAATGTCATATGGTATTGTCAATGAATGACAAACTTGTTTTTGATGAAGTTGATCTAAACGTTATTGCAGACGCACTTCGGTGTAAGATTGTGAGCACGAAATGGAAACTAGACGATGAGTCTGAATGGGAAGCTCTTAAGCACATCAAGTTTCTTGAACAACGAATTTTTGCCGATCTGAATGGAAGTGATAGTTGAAGATGAAACCTGAGGATGCTGATGCAATCAGTTCCATGCTGCGAAAATATTCTATTGCTTTGGAAACCAAATTGTATTGGGACATGTCGACGCGAGAAGCACGTTCTGAGTTGTCTGAGATCGATCGTCTTTTGACAATTTTATCATCATTGAAAGCCGGCCCGTAGTTTGTGTGGCATTTTATGCTGCTATTCAAAATCACACAAAAAAGCAACCTCGCTCCGGACACGTGGTATGGAGCTATTGTTGCGGCTGAAAGCCCTGCCGCCGCTCGACAAATTCATCCAGGATCACAACCAGGTAACAGCTCTTCCATGGTTTGGTCGTCTGAAAGAAATGGCTGGTTGTATGCTGATGAAGTTGATGACCCCGCGGCATACTGCGTAGACGACTGGGCACCTCCTCATCTAATCACTGTAGCGTTGATTGGTGTAACTGTGGGTGACACACCGCCAGGAGTAATTTTGTCCTCGTATCGTTCTGATTGACGGAGATTTTATGAGATTTAGTTCACATAATAAATTTCAAAGCTGGGTCTCAATCGTGTGGTCTGCGTTAATGATGTCGATAATTACCTATGGTTTGTCTTCGGGTAATTTGGACATGTTCATGATTGCCATGACTATTCTTTTAACTGGGTGGTGTTCGGCAAAAATTTTGTCCGAAGGCTTTAAGGGTCTTGTTGACGTCATTGAAAATGACACAAGAACAGAATTAGATGAGGATGAGGATGGGTAATTCAGCGGTGATGCAACATATTAAATTGGCTGAAATTCGTGCAACGAATGAGGGTTGCAACTTGTTGTCACGTTTGATTGCAACACCTGGCCTCATCGTCAAGTCAATCGATGTGATTGAAGATTCACTGACGTCTGCCATAGACGAAGGAGGAGGTGCCGTCTGGTGGTGTGGCGCATGTGATGTGCTGTGCATGCCAAATATGAAATGTTCCTGTGCTGTGCCTGATGATGATGGCACAAAATGCCTTCTAATGCTAACGCAAAATGAACTTTCACACGTGCTTCGTGCCTTAAAATTTTGCAAACACACGAAGTCAAAAGTGCAACTACACAATAAAGACAAAGAATGGATTGCGACAATTTCTAACGTGATTGACAGGGTAGAAGGTGATAAATGAGTTGGAATTATCGTGTATTGCGACGTACGTCGCCAGGGACAAGCGAAACAGAATACAATGTGCATGAGGTATATTATGATGAAGTTGGTAATCCAATGTCATGCACTTATGAGCCTGTGTTTCCATCAGGTGAGACACCAGAAGAACTGCACGATGACATGAAGAGATATGCTGCAGCCATCTCAATGCCTATTCTGGATTGGCATGCATTTGAGTCCGAGGTTTCATGAACAACAATTACAAAGATATTCTGGACCGCATTAAGGAACCACCAAAGTGGTGGGACAAGAACGGCACTCCTCGTTATGGGGAGTTTCATCCTGATCTTTGCCCCGACTTATACGCATCGGAGATTGCACTTCTGCGAATTGCATGCCAGGGCTGCGGTTACCTCTTTGATGTTGAGGTGCACAAATCGTATGCCGATAAGGGCAAGCTTTCAGATGCGCCGCAAGACATTTTTTATGGTGATCCACCTAACGTAGGCTGCTGCGCCGCCGGTCCTACCATGTCATCAATATCGCTGCATGTCATTCAATTTTGGCAGCGCGAAAATTATCGATGGGTCAGGCGTCCTGCTTACGAAAACACACCAATTGAATCGCTAGGCGATTACTTTGAGGAGCAGCAAATCTATGAAAGTATTTAAGATCCGCGACATGGTGACCGGCCTCTATAAGTTAGGTACCACTGAACTCAAATGGTCATCTAAGGGCAAGACATGGATGTCGCTTGGTGCTTTAAAAACTCATCTTACGCATATATCAAATCACAAATCTAGCGGTACTCTCAATGGAATAGCCCTGTGGGAAATTATTGAGTACGAGCTTGTTGAGGCCGATAAGTACCCAGCGTCTGCTGTCAAGTTTGGACGTAAAGAACCAGCAAAGGTGAAGTAATGAGCAATGAAGATTTTATTAGGTGTAGTGCTGTAGGTCCTCGACAGGTTCGATGCGTTCGTCGGGAAGGACACAGCGAATTGCATGCAGCATACGCTTTCGTCTGGGAATCAAATGATGATCACAATCATATGGTTGGTGCAACCTCACAGCCTGACAGTGTATCATTAATCCATGACCATGGATCCTCTGGACGACTTCAAGATTCTTAGGGCACGTGAGTTCGCTGGCAATTATATCTTGCTGTGTCACATTCCCAAGTCGGTTACACCCTGGGTAACTTGGATTTCTCCGACGATTGATGGGAAACAGTCTCGGCACAGCGGCCACTATCATTTCGATGCCGAATCAGCGCAGACTGATTTTGACACGCGTCTGTGACAAGCCAGCACCCCAAGTGATAAGGTATATTCATGAACCGCGAATGCATCGTCTGTGGCTGTCAGTTCAATCCTAACTCACCTGCAAAAAGAATGGCGGGTGGAAAGATCAATCACTGTCCTGACTGCGCTTCGGAGCCGACGGTCAAGTACCTTGGCCTTTCAGCCGGCGATGGCAAGCAGGCAGGTATCACTGTTCTTAAGTTTGAGTCGCACAGCGATCGCGAAGAATATCGCCAGATGTGGTGGGTCAATTCTGGTATGATGGTTGGTAAGTCCTGTCAACTTGGCTTTCAAAAAAGAACTCCCAACGTCAAGTTTCAGACTGTGACGCAGTCGTCGGCTACAAACCACAAAGGAAAATTGTGATTTCTTTTGTGCTTCGCGTCGCGTTGTTAGTGGTCACGTGTTGTACCGGCGGTTGCGCCGCAAAGTTTGCAGCCCCACGACGCACGGTCAAATACGATTATTCTGAGGTTGAAAATTATAACGTTCCATTTGCCACTTCACCTTGTACTTCGCAAAACCGCTAAGGTACATTTAACACCACTCAACTGAGGTAAATCAAACTATGAAGTTCAAGACATTTGCAATTACGGCGTCCATTTTCACAATTCTTGCATGCGCAGCAGCGGCATACGGCCAGAGCTCACCAATTGCTTTGCAGCCAAACACAGCGGCCAAGGGATCGCTGCTCGGTGTGCCAGGCGACAACAAGGCAGCACTTGGCGCACAAAAATTGTTTAGTGTAGGAAGCTGCCAGGTGTGGGGTTTCACGTGGCGTGGTCATGATCACGTTGTTTCCATCTGTCAGCCGCAAGAAGACACCAAAAAGTGATGAGTGCATATCACAAAATGCCGAGATCAAGAAAGATTGCAGGAAGACAACATGGCTTGAAAAGGCTGACTCTGCAAAATAGGTCGGCCGTGGGCTGTCCAAAAGTGCTGGAGCTCTGGCTTCCGGAGTCGCAATGGTATAGCATCGATGCAGCAAGCTTTGTGCTAGAAGCAAAAGCTTGCTGCTCCAAACTGCTTGGTCTTGCAGAAGACTCTATTGAAGTAGAGTATTGAAATGGAACTTGACGTTAATCCTGAACTCAACGCTAAATTTATCGCACAAATCTTTGCTTCAGATGGGTTGACATCAATTCAGGCTCTTTTGCCACCTGATGCCATGACATCAACCCATCAGTTACTGATGTACATAATTTCACATCCAAGTATGTGGCACGATCTCATGATGTTACGAGGTGAAATTAGGTCAAAAGCATACTCAATGGCGCTGTCTGAAGAGTTTCAGAGGGTGGCAATGACATCTTGCACAAAGACTAAGGAAGAAAAATGAGTGAGTTTCATGTGACGATCGTCCAGCTTGGAAGCTTTGAGAAGCATCCCAACGCTGATTCGCTTGACATTACTAAGGTGTTTGATTACACAGTCGTTGCAAAACGAGGCACATGGGAGCCAGGCCAATTGGCAGTTTACGTTCCCGTCGACGCAGTAATTCCTGACACACAAGAGTGGTCCTGGCTAGCACCCAGAGATTCGAATGGAGAACTAAAGTTTTCTACGGGTTCCACCCCTGAAAAGTACAGGGTAATTGAGGCAAAGAAGATTCGTGGAATCTTTAGCCAGGGAGTTCTTGCGCCGCTACCTCCCGGCGACTGGAAGGTTGGTGATTCAGTCGCAACAGCCATGGGCATCACGAAGTATGAACCACCGACGCCAATGACCACAGGTGGTGAATGTGAACCTGCTCCAACGGGATGGAAGTTTGTTACGTACACTGACATTGAGGGACTTCGCAGATATCCTTCCGTTCTTGAAGAAGGCGAAGAAGTCGTCATTACTGAAAAAATTCATGGGGCTAATGCTAGATTTGTACACGATGGCGAACGATTGTGGGTAGGATCACATGGGCAGATTAAGAAATTCGACACCAAAAGTATTTGGTGGCAGGCAGCGATTGCAGAAGACATGCAGTCCAAGTTGGCTGCATTCCCAATGCACATCATCTTTGGTGAGGTATACGGTCAGGTTCAGGATCTGAAGTACGGTGTAAAGACCGGAGTTCAATTTCGAGCATTTGACGTGTTTTCGCTACTTGATATGAGGTACCTTAACCACGATGATGCGCAGCGCATCGTTACAGCAGCGGGCCTGCGGTGGGTACCCGTGTTGTACAGAGGGCCATGGTCAAGTGATTGCCATTCTATGGCTGAGGGCAACAGCACATTGGCAGACAACGTACGTGAAGGTTTCGTTGTAAAGCCCATCATTGAAAGGTACCATCCTGAAGTAGGTCGTGTCATTCTTAAGCGGCATGGTGAAGGCTACTTACTACGTAAGAAGAAGTGAGAGTGATGAAGTTGGTTGAAGGTCGTGATTACACGATGGAAGATGGAAAGATTGTCTTTACGCGACACTTCCTGTTAGGCAGAGGATATTGCTGTAATTCCAGGTGTAGAAACTGCCCTTATAATAAGAACGAATATTCTGGTTCAACATGCGAGGTCGTAGAGAAGAGCGTCGAAAGCAAAACATAGCCACCTACGTTCCTGGTGATATCGTTGTCAATGATCTTGAAACAACTTTCTGGTTGACAGAAGACATTAACGATATTGAAAACTTTGAAAGACTGCCACGACAGACGCTGCTGACGATTATCACAGCTCCAAAAAATGAAAGGTACGTAAAAGTACTTATCGGCACTCAAACTGGTTGGATAGACGTAGAAGACATCGGAAATCCAAAATAACGAGATTCACCACATGCACCACCATCTTGATATTGATGCTCAAGACCCAGGATACGATTCCCCTGTTGTCCGACATAAGAAGCGAAAAAGGAATAAAATTCCTGATCGCTACTACAATATTTTTGTTGGCTCATCGTACGGTTATAGATCTGTAAAAATTGGTATTTCACCCCACAAAATGTTGGATTGGCGTTCTTTAGAGCGTCGATACAGTGAGCTAGCATTGCTAGCTGAGTCAGCGTCAAAAAAATTTTGGACCGCACTACATAATGTGTACATACCTCATGCCGAAAAAGTAAATGAAGTTTGGATCGCCGTGTCTGAAGACAAGCTTGTCAAATACGATGGCAAAAGACATGCTTATTCCTCATGTTGTCTTCAGTTCGAAGCTGAGAGTCTCTTAAAGAAAACGCCAGGTGAGCATGATGAGTATGTCTTTATACCGCGTCATCCAATTGGTGATGAGATACATCGTCTTTCTCAAAAAGAATCACGATTGCTGTGGGCAAAAACAGTTTATCGGTGTGCGTTTCAGCGAGCCATTGAAGACAGGCTTAGAAAGTGCAACGAAATTAATCAAAGAATTGGTTCAACGTACTCATACTCAAACGTGCCCTTCACAGTCATTATTGCTAATGATGACAGGCACCACATAGTTTCATTTAATGCCGAGGGTCACTTTCTGTGGCATGACGGCAAGCTGCTTACTACAAGTTCAACAGGAAAGCATTTAAACAATGCATGCGAAATCCAAGATTCGAAGAAATGCTGTTCTGTGTAAGAAGTGCAAGACAATTGCAGAATCAAAATATACACATGACTTTGCTATGTGTAAGTGTGGAGCTATTTTTACAGACGGCGGCTCGAGCTACATTCGAAGAGGTGGTGACATTCAGCTGATGGAAATTTTAGACGTCATTAGCGACTGTGAGGATGAAAAACATGAAGAAGAAGATTCTAAAAAAGATGATCGAAGATCTTGAACTTCGCCTGCACATGATGCAGGTAAAAATTCAAAAGATTGAATCGGAGATTGACACAATGAAAATCACGCCTGTACAGCCAATATTTCCTATCACACCTGTCAGACAGCAAGAGGCAAAATGCAATGTTTGCAACATGCGATCAGCAGACATGACAGGCTATGTGTGCAACAACGCAGCATGCCCTCACAAGGTCACAGTAATTTCATCTTCTTCATTGAAGATCTGAGGAGTTATTTTTTCCACTTGGATACGACTGCGACGCCTGTCAAATTCAGACTTCCACCTGAATACGTGCCTGTGTAGTATTGTCCTGTATAATCAGGTTCAAATGTGACGACCCAGCTGCGATACACAACACCGGTTGCATTGGCATCTCTTCCTCTCATTAAGTAGAAGTACTTCTCCCCAGCCGCTTCGGAATCTAATGTTCCAATAGAACCTGACGCAGAGATTGTTGCAAATGTCGCTGCCGCAGCACCGTTTTTGGCAATTTTTACGTACTCACTTTTAGGATGTACTTCTAGTCCCAATATTCCTGAACCATCGTAAGTCGTCATTGCTCAACTCCTCAAAACATGAAGTCAGTGCCTGGTTGCCATGGGCCGGCGAAAGCCCATGCATTACTTGGGCTGAGTATCACATGACTTCCGGTGGAAGGCAATCCAATGATATCGCCTCTTGAGAAAACATTTCCAGGTAACCAAACAAACAAAGTTGAAATTCCTTTATATCCATAAGGTGAACCCTCAGAATTGCTTCTGAGATAATGGAAGGGGAAGGAATCGTATTTCCCGGATGTGGTATTTGTTGAAGAGTTGTTCATTGGATCTGAGTTTGCTGATCTTATTATTCCTGCAGGAATCCTGACCCAGGATGAACCACTGTATATTCCAGCCCCGCAATAAGATACGACCGACATTCCATATGTTCCATGGAATGGATACCCAACATGCCAATTTGAAGATGCATGCACGATGGTAGGATCAGGATCGCCGGCTAACGTGCCTGTCAGCGGATCAACCGATAAAATACACTGTGGATTTGCGTCGCTTGAATTAAACGTTCCAAACCACCATCCGTACGGGGCCGTGTCATGCGCGACGGCATGCATTCTGTATGTGTTGTCAGTATTAAAGAACGTGCTGAACTGAGGAGACGCATCTGTACCGGCACCAACTGCTACGAATTCAGGATTTGTTTCACCACCTGTGATAGGCGTTGGTGTTGTAGTGGCTGTGCCATCTGCATTGTATGAACCGCTTAGGTACTTAACACGCCAGTATTGATTACCTGTTCCTCTTTGTAATGTTATCCATCTTGTGTTGTCAGGGGAGTTCAACAACACCCAAGAATAATTGTTGGATGCTGAAGCTATGGCCCAATAGTCTCCGTCAAGAGCGGTAGTTCCATCAGAAGAGCTTACAACAAGCCATCCTGAAGATGAAAGCACATTCTTCAAGTTATAAAAAGCTTCAGGAGCTGTTGCAGGAAATTGATTTATTGAGTATTGCATATGTGTTGCAGTCCTGTTTCAAATGTTGAAATCTGATGTACCGTTCCAAGGAACGCAATACCTGTAGGTTCCTCCGCCACCTAACACAATATGACTTTTGTCTCCTGTTATATTCAGGAGCGTGCCTCTCGTAATACCACCAGTTTGTGGAACCCACCTCATCGTTGTTGATGTGCCTTTATATCCAAAAGGATATCCATGGGCTGAATATCTGTAAAATATAATTGGAAGTGCATCAACCTTACCGGTAATACTATTCGTGCCTACGCTATTGTGGGGATTGTTGTATGGCAGCTGTGGAGCAACCTGCCACTCCCAGTTACCTGCTGAATTTTTCCATGTTGCCTGACATGACCATCCATAATAACCTTCTGAGTAGAACCACTGATCTGAATTTCTGAAAACAACGACAGGATCCGGATCATTTGAATTTGCTCCATTTAATATGTCTAGCCCAAGGTGAGTATACACCGAAGAAATACTTCCAATTCCAAATGCCCCTAGCCACCACCATTGTGTCACGGTGTCTGCCACAATATGAAGCCTGTACGAACCATCAGAGTAATATGTCTGACTGCCGAAAGATGGTGATGCGTCAGTTCCACCACCTTGAACGACAGCCTCCGGTAGAACTCCTGAGCCTGTAACCGCAGTGGGTGTTGTAGTGGCTGTGCCATCTGCATTGTATGAACCGCTTAGGTACTTAACACGCCAGTATTGATTATTCGTGCCTCTTTGAAAAGTGAAGTACCTGGTTTCATCAGCAGAGCGCAGTAGTGTCCACGCGTAATTGTTGGCTGCGGGTGTTGCAGATGACCAGCAATCTCCCTCTACAGCTGTTGTGCCATCAGAAGAACTTACAACCGTCCAGCTAGAAGATGAAAGCACATTCTTCAGCCTGTATGTGGCATCGGCTCCTGATGAAGGTATGTAGTTAACTAATGAATTAATTGCCATGACGATATGCTGTCCTCATTATGTATAAGTAATCTCAAACTGTCCAAGCGAACAAAAAACAGTGTCGCCAGAACCACCACTCACTCTTTTAAGCTGTAATTCATATGTGTTCAAAGAGTTTGGCAACTCACCGCTGCCTGCGCCAACAGTCAGCGTCGAAGTAACCTGTCGTGCCGCAGAAGGAGCGCTAGCAGGGGTTGCAGTCGACGTAAGTGTAGCGATCGCATCGCTATTATCAAGATTGAATAATCGAAGCTGTGCTGTCAATCCGGCACCGCCACCTGCCTGAACCTCGAGAAATGCCGTGAACGTAATTTCTTGTGTTGCACCTGAAGTTGTGTACACTGATGGGTCAAGATTGATCACACCGACCCTAACGTAATCTCCGCTGGTTGTTGACGGTTGAATGATTGAAGCCGGCACAACATATCTGACAGGCAACAAGGCAGAACCTCCGCCTCCACCACCTCCTGCCGATGATATTGTGATGAATCCGCCTGAACCTGTTGTAACGGTGACGTTGCTACCAGCACGAATGTATGAAGTTCCATCAGCTAATTTTGTAAGAGATCCGCTAAAACCTTGCGTCGAAACGATAGTACCGGTTACCTCTACGGTACTGTTATTCGCCCTGAGCAAATCGCTTCTGTTGCCATTTGCATTACCTGTGCCATTCCCGATAACGAAAAGTGACGTTGAGTTGTCACGCTTGTTATATTTTCCAATGACAGTTTGATACGAACCTGACGCTATGGTGAACAGACCTGAAGCGTGTGAGTATGATCCACTTGATATAGAACCCGAGCCTTCAGCGTGTGATCCATATCCAATGGCTTCTGTGTGCTGTCCTTCAGCATGTGACGTCGTTCCTGATGCTAATGTGTACGTGCCTTCAGCATGCGAAAGTATTCCTAAGGCGATCGATCCAGAGCCCTCGGCGTGTGAAGCATAGCCCCACGCTTCAGAAGCTATTCCTTCAGCATGTGAATACAGGCCATATGTTTGAGTCCACGCGCCGCCGGCAAAAGAGGCGTTCGCTCCTACATTTGTAGTTGTAGAGTCACCAATTGCATACGATCTTTGTGCGTCAGCATGAACATTACTACCAAAAGCAAAAGAATCGTCAGCGGCACGTGTGTTTCCAGTACCACCTGCAAGATTTCTTGATCCGCTGATTGTTACAGTACCGATGAAAAGAGAACCTGTGCCAACAACATTTAATGACCCAGACACATTGAGAATCTCAAGATCTAATTCATCAGCTATGTCGTCTGACGTCAACGAATTGTTGAGGACTTGTATTCCTCTAATTTGAGTCTTTGCCATGTGAACAGTTCTAAATATATGTAGTCGTCAACAACGAAACAATACTTTTATTGTGGTGTCATCTTACCTCATGTGAGGTTAGATTATACACATGTCACGAATGCGTGTTGGAAGTTTGGTGAAGATAATCGGCACGCGACGAAACTCTAAAAATTCAAACGATTGCATTCCTGTCACTGTAGGATGGCCCGGCCCTAACTTTGATGCTATCAATTGCATCACACTAGTGCCAGGATTACTTTGCATAGTGATTAACGTTGCAAAAAAAGAAAAGATCGTTAGGGTGATGATTCCTGACGGACAACTGCTGTACACAACTTTAAATGAAGTTACCCTAGCGTAACATTTGAACATGTCACATGTTATAGACTTTCAACTGAGAATTGGTGATCTTGTTAAGATAGTGACGTGGTACAGCGACGTGCCCACCGCTGATGAAACTGGTTTTGTGACATTGACACATCATCCTAACAATGCTGTGCACCACAGTCCCGTAACAACTGGCAGAATGCACGCAAAACAACTCGGAATAATTCTTGAGATCGACGAAAAAATAGATTACGTAAAAATTGCCACCGGTGGAACCATCGGATGGACACGAAAAAAAAGAATACACAAAATTGCATGAGGGAGATTAATGATGAGAAAAATTGAAAAACCGTGGGGACATGAATTAATCTGGGCCGAAACCGACAAGTACGTTGGAAAAATTCTCTTCATCAAAGAAGGCGAGAAATTATCTCGCCAGTATCACGTAAAGAAAGAAGAAACTTTACTGATTCAAAGAGGTGAGATGCGATTAGAGATTGGTGATGATGCCAATAGGCTGACGCTTCATATGCACCCAGGTAACGTATTTCATATCACACCGGGAACCATCCACAGGATGGTTGCAACAACAGACGTAGAAGTGGTGGAGGTTTCCACACCAGAACTTGATGATGTGGTACGACTTGAGGACAGTTACGGTAGGGCTCAATCATGACAGCGCCAACAATTGGAACAGTGTTTGTTTATAGGGAAAATTTCATCAATCCAATGATGATAGTTGAACCAGCGGACAAAAGCATGATATCCTACAAAAAAGCAAGATCTACAGATGTGCATTGCATACCATTTACAGAATGGTCACGAGACATAAATCTTCATAGAATTATTATCATTTATGAACCTCAAAAAGAGGACATCATAACATGAATGGCACTTCGTTGATCGGAATGCTTGGTGTCGTTGGCACTTCAATTTTTTCAGCTTGGGCTGCTTTCAGGTATGTGATACTTGGAACATATAAGCTGAATGGTGACACGAGTAAAAGAATGATAGACGTGATCAGCAAGACAGCATCATGGAAGTGGGTGTTGACTCGTGAATACGTAATCGATCCAAAGTATCCTGACTTGTATGAAGTCATTGCCTGGATTGCTGGCATGCCTCTTTTTCTTTCCAGGTCAGAAAAATTAATGACTGCGGGATGGAAGGGGAAAGAGGACGTCACATATGTGACGTTCTTTAGATGGCATCGTCGACAACTCGAAGCTCTTCTTCGTGATGAAAACAGAACAAATGTTGTGACAGTTTCGGCATTGGGTCCCGGTCACAGTGATAGGCTCGGTGAAATAGAAGTCGATAAAAATGCAGCAGTCTATCTTGATGAGAGCGTCTATACGGACATGGAGAAGGATGTTCAAGAAGTTCTCGATGGAAAAAAGTTGAAGACAGGAATGTTACTGCACGGCGCACCTGGAAATGGAAAAACTCAATTCATAAAGTACATTGCCAAAAAATACGCAGTTCCCGTTAACGTCATCTATCTCAGCCCTGAGTACACGAATTATGACATTGCAAGAATGTTCTCTGAGGTTCCACGAAGATGTATCGTGCTGCTTGAGGATTTTGACAACTACTTTGACGGCCGAGAGTGCGCAATGAAGAATGACAAGGTTAACTTTACTTTTGACTCAATCATCAACGCACTAGATGGAGTGCACAATGATTACAGAGGCGTCATTTTTGTCATGACTGCGAATGACATAAACAGAATTGATGACGCCTTAAAATCTAGGCCATCTCGCTTTAGGTTCGTCAAGGAGTTTGGACCTCCAACTGAAGCTGTGAGAATGCGAATCCTGAATGACCCAGAAAAAGTTGCAGCTACTGCAGGTCTGTCATTAGATAAAGTTTTTTCAGCAAAAAAATGATAAATTTGCTACTTATGACATGTCTTTGATGCAGGAAATTGCTGACGTGTACTATGACCTAGTCCTTAGAGTTGCAATCTTTGCTGTCACAATTTGTGCTATAATTGTGGTTGTCATCAAGCTGTTGCAGCTGTTATTTTTTACTTGAGAGGAAAACTTATGTTGAAGATCAGAAATCTTGTCACAGAAATGCTAACTGGCATCGTCAACAACCCGGCTGGAATAGCTGAGATTTGTACTCGAGAAGAAAAGAAGATTTTGACCGTCAACACACATCTTTCAAGTTCTTTTGTGTTTGTGTATTGCAACAAATCAGAATCTGATGCAGCAATACAACCTTCAGGGTACCCTGACTACGGATACATTTATGATTACGCCAAGATATTTGACAACAACGGATTCAAGCTGTTAGGCATTGCATCAGGTTCAAAACAAGAACAGGATGAACCGTGG
>Ga0129333_10003796_pt1 | contig 14175 bp, 5 predicted proteins | sample CPB6_08_DNA_FD_94474 | JGI IMG/M metagenome (GOLD analysis project Ga0129333, IMG submission 94474) | Freshwater to marine salinity gradient microbial communities from Chesapeake Bay, USA - CPBay_Sum_0.6_0.8_DNA | ecosystem: Environmental > Aquatic > Marine > Coastal | place: USA: Chesapeake Bay... | reverse complement strand
AGTTTCATTAGGATCAGTTGTGTCAATATCAACTATTCTAGTATTTGGGGGCAATCTGCTTTCTTGATTGAATATCAAATCATTGATATATTGACCTTCAATCAATGAACCAACTACATATTGCGGGTCGATACGAACTGTAGTTAAATTCTTTGGTAATACAGTACCGTCACCTTGAATGACTGTACCTGTACCCACAGCAGGACCTGTTGCAGTGAATGTTGCTTCAACTGCATAACCAGTTCCTAATCCAGTGCTTGTTGCTACAAACGATGTTCCTACATCATTGTTTGCAGCTCCGCAAGCTACCCAATTAGTAGTTCCCTTTTGAAATATAAAGTATGTTGTACCTGGTGTCAACAACCCTGAGTTGACTAATGGATTACCGATCAATTGCCACTGTGTCGTACCAAGCGTATCAATAGTGTAGTCTTGTGTTGCAACTAACTCACTTGAATTTTGTATACCACCTTCAGTAGATACAAACAGTGATTGTAATGCTTTACCTGTACCTAAACTAGTACTTCCTGTTCTAGTCGCTGTTAATGTATCTCCGACATTGTACGTAACTCCGGTAGTATTTGCAATTAAATTCCAATCAGTGGTGCCTACAACCGTGATAATGTAGTCTTGACCGGTCTCAAACTCTCCGTCTTGATTTTCTACAGCACCTAGTGCTTGCCAAGTCTCTGATGTAGTTGTACCTAGATCAGTGATCTCGTAATAGTATCTAGGAAGTATCTCACCTAAACTGATAGGTGTATCATTAGCATCAATACTACCTTCATATTCTGTGTATGTTTGAACATCAGGATAATAATTCTGTTGACCTTGTATAATGTCAAATGCGTCTGTAGTTCTTGTGTCTAAGAAATCTACTGCGTTCTTACCAACAATACCTGCATTGTATAGTTTTAAGTTTGGATAGAACTCAATGATAGGACGTTTAGCTTTATTAGCAGCCAATGCGAATTCATTTACGATATCAGGATTGTTATTGTATTCTGCTGTAGCATTGATGACATCGATATGAAACCAACGATTACTACGTGACCAAGCGTTTTTGTTGATACTATTTCTTGCAATAGTGATATAGTCAGGTACAGTTGGTATATCTAACGCAGCATCCCAAGGACCCTCATCGTATGCTAAAATATCATATGGATTATTTTGTATAGTAGTGAAAGGTTCGGGTGTAGCTAATGTTTCTACCGGAATCAATTCAATTGATGTACCTACACCTTCGACATAATATTGTCCGTCAAGATAACTTCTGGGTATAACATCACCGTCAAATTCAACTTTCAATCCATTAGTAAAAACTACACCGTTCTTAGCAGTATAAGTAGGTTGACCAAGAATATCTACGTCAACATCAATAGGATTAATCTCATTGTTTTCAATAAGCTTGATGACACCAACTCTATTTGGATTAGTAGCGTCTTGATAATAGAGTGTGTCTAATGGTGCTGAGATATATGGAATTCTTTCGATTGCTCCACTTATATTCTTCACAAAATGTAATGCTACATATTCAGTACCATATTGCGGAGTAATCTTTTGTTCGACGGGTATCACATCACCTTGTACTAAACGAATGACTGGATCGTTAACGTCCCCTACTAGTTGAACTGTATAGAAATAATCATTTACAGTTGAATAGTAACCTTCCTCGTTCAAACCCTGATTGATGTTAACAGTCATTGTACCACTACTAGTACTAGGCGGGGTATATGTAGTACCGTTTAATGACTCGGACACGGTGATTGTGTTCAAGCTTGGGTTGATGCCTGTGATATAATAAATTGAAGGATCATATTCTACTACTGAACCAGTAGTGCTTACAGGAACTGACGCACATGTAAACACAACACCTTCTTGTATATCAAATACATTTATAGTAGCTGTAGCAACAGTTTGTGCTTGGCTTACTGTATAAGTTGGCGCTCCATTAACAGCAGTTGCTATAGGATCATAACCCGTGATCGTTGTACCATTTGTTACGCCGGCGCCATTCAATGTCATGCCTATGTTGAAGGCACCACTTAATGTTGAATATACTATTAATTCTGTACCAGAAATTTCTGCGCTGATGCTTGCAGCCTGCGGTACACCTGCTGTTATCCAATCAGTAGTACCAACTTGACTGATGAAATACTGATTACCAATTGTCATTGTTGTCACATCGACAGGAGGTGTAGTAGTCTCTACGTATGGTTGTATGCCACCAAAACTAGTTCCTGTAAATGTAACAGTGCCGCCTATCGTTAAATTAGCAACACTATTGAGTGTAATATCACCAGCAAAAGTAATATTTGTAGCTGTTCTTGTTAGTGGTGCTACAATGTTGCTATTGACATCGAACGGAGTAGTATCAAAGAATGCACTGACATATCCAATCTCGTTTGGTACACCTGTGTTATAGAATAATACAGTTCTACCGTTCAATGCGGTCACGCCATCGATACCACCGATTGCACTTACTTTTGCGCCATTAATCTGACTGAAGGGTCTATCGCTGACTAAGCCAACTGGATTGTTACCGGGATAGTTATACTCATCCTGTGCATCCTTTTGTGGAACAGTGAATGAAACGACACCGCTAGTAGCGCCATTATTTTCTACGCCATAGATATCTCTAGTATATAAATTGGGTTGAGTTGGACTATAACCAGTTACACCAGGTTCACCCTGTATCCAAAATTGAGTACCTTGATCTAATATGAAATTATATCTGCCACCGCGCAACAATGTTATTGTTGGGTTGTTGCTACCTGCACCTGCCCCAACAACTCTTATGTTATATGCGCTAGGCAATGATGTTACGATATAATCATTATTGCTAAACACCGCGCTCGCTGCCACTGTAACTGCAGGCGCACCTGTTGGCAACCAATAGTATTGATTGTAGTTGATGATTTTATCAAGGTTACTGAAACTATCCCAACTATAAAACTGGTTAGTGAATAAATCACTGTTGTTATCTGTAATAGCACCTTGAATTTTTAACGCATCAAGTATGCCAGGATAACTAATAAAATCTTTAGCGACGGATTCATTTTCTTTTAAGAAAACAACACCTGGGTCTAATTGATAATCTCTACGAACTTTAGTGGGTTCAGTTACATAATAATCTTTAGCATTAATACCATAACCAAATTTGCTACCTACGAAACCTTGTATCTTTTTAGTTACTGGAGGATTAACTAATTGATCTAAGGTAGCAGATAGGAATTGACTGTTTGTTTCAGTCTGGAAAATGTTTGGTAGAAAATCAAGTGTTCTTATTCTAGTCATGTTATGCTACTTGTAACTGATCCGGTGTCAATGCTGCGATTACACGAATGTCGTTAGGTGTCGCTGCGTTGGCAAAAATTTCATATGGTTTGCATTTGATTTCGTATAGTGTGCCAAATTTCTCTGTTGGATTGTTTGGTACTAGTACAGCACTGCTTATCAAATCACCCAATTGGTTGTGAAGGTACGCGCTTAATTCACTGAAATAGAACGTGTCTCCGAAATTCCAATTGTTGATATCGAAATAACTATTCATAGCTTGTAATACTGCACTTCTTATCTCACTATCGCTTGCGGTTGTGTCTGATGTTTTAATAACTTTAATTGTGCCTCTTAATGCACTTGGCGCTTTGGCACCGAATAAAGGTTTAAACACTACACTATTTAACACCACAGAATCACTCAACATTTTGTAGTCATTGACTTGACCATATGCTGATTTTAATTCATTGATAGTAGGTCTATTTGGTTCAGGCACAGTATTTGTTGTGTCTTGAATATAATTTTGATATGCAGTATAATATGCCTGTGTAACCACATAAAGATCAATTATGTTTGTAGTAGCTGGATCAATACGTGTAGTATTATTACTATTGTGACGATATTGATAGCTCATACCCTGACGACCAGGTTTAACAAAATAATTTGTCTGTTCAACTAATATATAACTTGTTTCTGTTACAGTACTATCCTGAACTGATTTATAAAAAGTATCATCAGTATAAGCATAAAACAATTGCCCAACTGGATAATCATATTTTATAACTTCAATCTGGCTCTTTAATGCATATGCGTATATCACATCTGTGCTAGGAATCAATTGTAGTCTAGACAAATTAATTGCATCTTCAACTAATTGGAAGAATGCATATTTTCCTATATTCGCACCGCCTGGTGTTACACCTGTTAACTCTTGGAAGAAGTCTGGATTTACTGCTAGTAAATTATTGTTTACGTCAGTGCTTGCTACTTCAACTTCAAAGTCATTAACGTAACCATCACTCTCTACAGTTTGCCCAATAATATTAACTTTAGTATCTTTTCCTAAAGCATTTACACTATTTGGTTGTGTGTTCACACCAAGCACATTAATAAAATCTTGTAATATCTTACCGCTAAATGGATCGTAGACTAATTCATTCAATGAATAAGTAAATCTTGTTTCGTCTACGCTACCGAAATAATAACGTAATGATCTGTATTGAACTGTATAAACATTTTCAGCAACGTTGGTAAATAAAACGAACCAATTATCTGGATCTTCAGGTCTTAGCGCCCAACGATCATCACCTGTTGCAATGTTTCTGTAAAGCAAACCAAAATTCTGTTGCAATTCAATTCTTAAAATTGCTTCTTGTATAATACTGACTGGTAGTGAATTATCAAACGCAGGAATTATCGTTTCACAAATAGCACCATTTGGTACATAATAATTTAGTGTGATCGGGCCTACTCCGTTACTGAAATTGCCTTGACCAGTATTACTACCATCGCCTACAATATTCAATACAGTAGTCCATATAAAAGTACTGTCTGTGGGGCCTGCAATGCCTGCTACTAATCTATTGTTTATATCAAAATAATATCCAACTGGGGCTATGAATTTTAATAATGCGCCCTTAGTAATAAAGCGTAATGTTGTGCTTGTCAATGAACCTACCATTTGAGGTTCTTCAACATCCCCGATTACAGTATAAAAATAGCCATTAACGCTATTTCCATTTACGTTACTAGTGTTGAAATATGTTGCATTTACTGGATCAGTATCAAGATTATAACGAACATAGGGCAGACTAGAATCTAATGTACCGTTTAAGTAATATTGAAACACTCTGTTACTTGACAACACGCTTGTTAATTCTTCTGTAAAGAATGAAATAATACTGCTTGAATTTGTTACATTTAATGTCAAATAACCAAGACTATCATCGCTCCATAAACCACCATCACTGCCGATATTATTGATGCTTGAATATTTTCCTGTTGGATCTAACAAATCAAGATTTTTGCTCACACCAATACTGCTACGATTAACAGCTTTTGATTTAATGATAGAACTGTATAATGTATATGGGAAGTTATTATAATCTTCGCCATTTACCATACGATTTTGTGTATAGTAACGTGTTGGAGCACGTTGCTTAATGCTCGGTAAGCTTTCACGGCTTTGTGCATTGCTTACTGGTTGTGTTAATTCAAGACCAACTGTCAATGTCTCGCTACGACCTTCACGGCTAAGATACGTGAATGCTACGCTAAGACCTTGAATCTCATTTGGGTCGATTGTATATGTCAAGCCATTACTTGCACGAACATATGATCTAAATGTTCCTACTGGAATGTTACTGAATACGCCATCACCGAACACATATGTAACTTGATCATTGAAACGTGAGTTTACACTGAATATACTTTTCTTACTAGTTTCTGTTTGAAGGTATGCGTCAGCATATACGTTATCGACCTTCTCCCATAATATTCTTGTGTTATTGTTTTCGTTAAGTTGATACAACCATGTGTCTGTATTATTGATACCTTGAATATCGATGTTTACAGTTTGGTTAGCAATCTGTTGCTCTAACACGAAATCAAAATTATTCAGTACTCCTTGCTTGAAATAGAAGAAGTAGCCTGTGTTAGGACTTGCGAAACCTAATCTATCGTTTCTATATAACATATTGAAACGACCTGTTGGTGCAGGTGGAAGTTCATATAGATAATCTTGATCTAAACTCGTCACGCTTATTAATTCAAAGTCCATAGTGGTTCCATCTACAGTACTTGTAAACGGTACAACAGGTAAGCTGCCTAGTGGGATCTGTAAACTATATTCTGCTGTAGTGACACCTAAAATGTCACTGACATTTCCTGGACGTCCAACACGCTGTGTGCTGATCAATGCGGCATTGATGATAGTATTAAACTGCTCAAACCAATTAGGGTTAGCAGGGTCGTTCCATAATATAGGAACGTTGCTTAAGTTAACACCATTCAAATCAGTGATATTCTGACTAGTGATGATGCTAGTAACTTTCAACACGCCCTCAGCACAAATATTGCGCTTTGGTGTATAGCTGACTAGATTTGCCAACTTAATAACACTATCACGGCGTTCGGCCGTATCTATAAAGTTTTCTCTAGCGTTTAAGTCATTTCTAAAAGCAAGACCCTGGCCCATGAAAGCCATGACATCAAGCAATGCTATGAATTCGCTTGATTCAATATAGTCATTATACGTTTCTGGATAGTAGACGCGAAGGTAATCTATAAAACTCTTGCGCAAAGTTTCATAGTCGTAGCTACGAAAGTCTGCTTCACGGAAGGTTTGATATATTGCTTTCCAGTCGTTTACCCCGAAAAGTGATGATTGTCTAGAACTTTTAGCCATAGTTTGTCTCTGATGTAGTATTTATCAAACCTAAAAAACCGGGTTTTTAAGATTGTATGGCAGCAGTATTTGTACTGCTATCGAAAAATACACTGAGTACTAAGGCTTGATTGAATGGCGCTATGGCTAATTGAACTTCTAGTAATATGCCATTTTCTTGTGGATATGCTCTTACAAAATCTATAATCAGTCTAGGATCAAGGCTAGCAACACGGCGTATTTCATTTTCTAGACTAAATTGTACGTCGGGAGTATTGGGTTCGAAAACAAAATCCCATAACGTAGTGCCATAATTAGGTTGTCCTACTTTTTCACCCTGACGTATGTTCAATGCGTTGATAAAATCTTGAACAACTAGATTTTCATCTACTAATTTAAACTTTTTACCTACATTTATTCCATTTACTATAGAACCTACACCGCCGTCAACGCCCACAGGTGCATTGGTAGTTTTTGGTTTATTTGCGTTTATAGTGCTGAATCCAATATATTGCGGCATAATAGTATTTAGTTATGTTATCCCTGCGAACCTGAGCCCGGTATCACAGTGCGATTTATAACACTTACAGTTGTGTTATTAGTCGTATTTTGATTTGTAGCAGTCGCGCTAGTATCATAAATCGCTAATGCAATAGCTGGATATTTCTCGTCAAGCTTGGTGATTTTCTCTTTGACTTGGTCCCATTCTGCAATTGCACTATCATAACCTGCTTTAGCTGCTTGTATAGCAGGATCTCCGGGAGGATAATTGCTTTGTGCATTCAAGTACTTGTCTAATTCATCAGCAATCTTAGCTTCAACTTCACCGCGTTCTTTTGTTAGACTACTGCTTTCTGCTATGTACTCATTTCTTTCTTTGATAATGTCCTCTACCTTGCCTGTTGTAGCTTCATCGATCTCACCAAAGTTTGGTGCGGGGATATCTGGATCGCCCAACTGACTCACTACTGCGGCATTGATGCTATCTCTGCTAGTTGTATTCAATGCAATGCTAGGTACTTTGATGCCTGAACCTGCACTTGCTATACTTCCTAATGCGCTTTGTAATTCACTGGCTGCACCAGATGGCAATCCTGAAGTTAACGCTGCCGTCAATCCTCCACCTGCACCTGATACTTTGCTTAATAGACCGCCTGCTTTTCCAGACAATTGGCTTCCTATACCATTCAATGCATTTGTTGCTGCACCTGCAATCGCGCCCTTTAGATCGCCCGTGCCCGGTAATGAAGGTAATGCGCTCTTTGCTAGGTTGGTCACGCTTGCAACTGCCCCAACACCACCAGGCAAACTATTCAAACCACTAGCAAAGCTTGATGATGTTGAAGATATTAATCCTGTGGCTGTTGTCGATGCCGCTGCACTTAAACTGCTTAATCCCTTTGTCAATGTCGGGCTACTTGCAAACGCTGTAGCTGCTGATCCTGTTGACTTAGCAAGTGTAGATAATGATCCTAAATTCGATGCAACACCTGCTCCTGCCACTGAAGTTAATGATTTACTTGCTTGAATCAAGCTGCCTGCAACAGATCCTGCATTAGGTAATATTTTACTTACAGATGGTATACCTGAAGGCAGATTAGGCAAGCTTAGATTTGGTAATGCGTTTTTGGCACTGGTTGCCAATGATTGTGCTGTCTGTGAAAGTTCATTGGTACTATCTGAAGCTGACGATTCTAATGTCTCATCCGCGCTTTGTTTTGCTAATGCACTTAAGTTTTGCGGGATGCCTGCCTTCATAGGTTTAAATGATGCTGCGATAGCACTAAACGCCCCTGCACTAATACCTTTAGCTTGATCTATAACTCCAGCCAAGCTCGGAGATTTGGTTAATGAGTCTACGGAGCCCTTGATGCCGGCTAATGCACCTTCAGCACCTTCTCCAATACCGGCTGCGAAATTCCCTGCTGCAATATCTTGCATGACACCATCTACACCAGACGCATTGAATCCAAATCCACCTGCTAATGAGCCGCCGGCTGATTTAATCGCACCAAGTGTAGCATCTACACCGTTGTTGGCTGCGCTGAGTACCATACCTGCAACTTGACTACCTGTTTCATTTCCTGTCAATGCCCCTGCACTTTGCAATGCTGTCTGTGCTTGTTGTAAATTGGTAGTGAATGCTTTTGTTTGAGTGCCTACATTATTGACTACTTGTGCCAGACTAGACGCATTATCTTTACCTGTGAACAAATTATTGGTTAAGCTACCTGCAACGTTACCTGTGGTTGCAGCTAATGAGGCTGCTAATGCACCGGCACCCTTTTTCAATTGTCCTGCTTGTTCAAGACTTTGCGGAGATAGTGCTAACTTACCAACACCAACTTGTGTTCCGGATAATGTAGCTGCAATAGCAGTTCCTTGTGATACTGCCGCTGATAAAGGACCTGATGCTGCCTTTTGTGCGGCTGCGGCTGTTAATGCCTGTGTTGTCTTTCCATCCAACGCTTTACTTACTGCTGAAGCTGTTGGTGCAGTTGCGGCTGTAGCAACTGATACAGGATTAGTCAATGATGCGCCTGCAACTGAATTTGTATTCTTAATGCTACTTGCAGGGCTTGCTGGTAATTGACTACTTGCTCCTAAATCTGTTTTAACGTCTACTCCCTGACCAGCGTTTGACCATGGCGCGTGTGCTGGTGCACGACTTGTGATACTAACTAATTTAGCAGGTGCAGCCATGAAGCCTTTTTGAGCTTCAAATAACGTATCTGTGTGCAATGTTTTTTCTATTGATGGCACTTCTACTGGTTTAGTTGAAGTTTGACCTGTGTTCAAATTAACCTTGCTTCCATTAACATAAGCAATGCTACTGCTTGCCATGCTTATGTCACCACCGCTTTCCATGCTCATAGCGCCCGATACTTTTGTTAAATGCTTTCCGTTAGTAAAGTTGCTATAGTCACTACCTACTCTTTGTTTGTATTCTTTTTCAGTATTGACATGTATGTTTTCGGCTTGTATGTTTAAATCTTTGGTAGCATGAATATTGACGTTGTTATCTGCGTGTAAGTTTAAATCACCTTGAGTTCTGACGTTAACACTATTTGTGCTATAAACATCGACGGTTCCTTCTTTACCTAATTCAATATAACTTTGTCCATTGCTATGAAGTATCATCAACGTTTGACCATCATCACTCATCAATATCTGATGACCTAATGCTGTACGTATTCTAACTAATTGGTCACGACCAATGATGTCACCATCATCCATGACTATGCTATGACCACCTCTACGTGCAACTACACGTAGATTTTTTGCTTGATCTGCTTTTAGATTGTCTGCAATACTTTTGTCGTCAAAGCCGCCTTCATATATAGGTCTACCCGGCGTGCTTACACCCCAACCCACACGACTAGGTGTTTCACGCTGACTGCTTGAACTGATAGGGCCACGAATAGGATCACGCAATATACCTTGCTGAAACATGATAGCAGCCGTATAACTATGTACCGGTTTTGCAGCGGTCAAGTATTCTGCACTGTCTGCTATGTTTTTGTTGTTTGTATTGATATTAGTGACGGGTAATCTTTTCGCACCACCATAACTTTGTGCTTCACCTTCGTTAGGTATGATGTTGTCTGTTGCACCTATTGCAGGAACCATTTGTAATGCTTCTGGTTCTGGTACGCAACCAACATAGAAGCCATAGTTCATGTCACCGTCTACGAACAAACATAATACAGTAGTACCTATGTCAGGTGGACTCATCCACATACCATAACTACTTGGATTAGTTTTGTATGTACCTAGATCATCATTACCAGCATCAGGGCGTGTGAAACCAAAGAAAGGACTTAAGAATCTAACTGGGCGCCAGTTATCTTTATCTTCAGGATCAAGACCACTATTATCAGTAAGATATACAAATATCTCACCCATGCGTTTAGGATCAACGTTATCTTTGACGATGCCTAAAGTAGGTACCAGGCGTGGATTAGCACCGCCTGCTGTTGGACTACTTCTTTTTAATTGTCCAGTTGGTTTTATTACGTCTATTGCCATTGTTAGCCTCTAGGGTCGCCAAATAATTCTTTATCAAACTCAGTAGTACCTAGATCAGTCTCAAGATCATCATCTTGTTTTTGACCAGTCTTTGATCCTACTGTGCCTTGTGGTGTGTTTCTTGATGCTTGTCCACCTGTATTGCCTTCAGTTCCTGTATCTGATGGTTCACCTGTGTCAAACATAGTACCTATAAGCTTTAACGTTTGTTCAAACTTACCACTACCAAACACGCTATCAACTTCGCTGACTTCCCATATCACAGCACCTTGTGCCATATCTTTTATGTATTGCGGATAATTCAAGAAGAATATATTTTCATTGATTTCCATCAATCCATTACTATTTTTATAATCCACTGCTTCTTTAAATGCAACTTCAATAAAGACTTGTCCACCTTGTGCGCTTATGGTATATCCATCTGTATCATAGAACTTGCTGTATAATGATGTGATTGATGTTGCCGCGTCACGTATCAAGAAGTCAGGGTCTCCTAATATTTTAATACTACCATTTGCATATGCTTCTATGTCATGCAAACTTGTGACAATACTGTTTTGTACTTCGAGTCCCACAGCAAGACTACCTGTTCTATTGCTGTTGGATCTTATGCCGGGTGTGACACTAGTACCACCTGCTGTGGCAGTTCCAGCACTTTTATCTTTTGATCCCGGTGGCGGCGCATCTGGTTTCGTACCTGTATTACCAGCAGTATTTTGTGTATTGCCCGTAGCCGATCCAGAATTTGAACTAGATCCTGTCTGCTCAGTTTCTCTTCCGGCGCCTGGATTCTGTCCTGAGCCAACTTTCACAAAGTCTTTACTTTCAATACCCAAAACTGTATTGAAATACAAATTGTTAAATGTCAATTGATAATCTAGTACTTCACTATTTTGTCCTGTAAAGTAATAATCATAACGTTTATGCGGGCCATAATATCTTGTTTTGTCAGGTGCATATGGTGTAGCTACGCTAGGTATATCATAAACGCTTATGATGAAGTTTTGTTCAAATGCCCAGTCTTGTAATTTGTCATCCCAAGTACACTTAACAATCTCAGTATTAACATTGAACCAAGCTATAGGTACAGGATTATTACGTTTAACTTGCGGGTTATTTTTTTGATTAGGATCAGGTTGTGTTGCATTAGTATAAACAGTAGACAGTGCTTGCTCCATGTAAGCACTCTTTTTAATAATCTGTTCTATTGCCTGTATAATACTAGTGTCATTATTAAATGTGAACAATCTCTCATTTGGATCAGGTGGTTTAGTACCTTGCGCATCTGTAGATTCAGTTGTATTCTTTGCTCCTGAACCGGGCCAACGCCATTTATCTAAATCTGATTTAGTGACCATGCTTGCTAAACCGATTCTTGTAGCAGCATCGCCTTGATATATCACATTATATTTGTTTGGAACCGTTGAAGTTGCAGGACTCTTTGTAGTTTTTTCAAGTTCTGCTTTATTCAATTTCGTGAATAATCCATCAGGGCCTTGCAAAGCATCATTGATTGTTGCACCTTGAACTTTAAGTCCAGTAGGCATTCTGCCGCGCTTTGTACCTAATAATGCTTGTGCGTTGATACCAACTGCCTCTATGTTATAAACTACTGTTTTACCATCAAGTCTAAACTTGACATTACTGATCTGCATATCATAATAGTTTTCAAATAATGCACCGGAACCTGCTGGATCTATAGGTTGTCCATAAAGACTATCTTGTGAAGTTATGATATTTCCATTGATATCATAACCATAAAATCGTATACCTAAAATATAAATTTGTTTGAAATCGTTACTGACATTTTTATAAGTTGTGCTATCTGTATATGCTTTTAAACTGTCCGCGGCTCTTTTAAGATTAGTTAAGAAACTAAATCCATATGGCTCTGTTATTTGAAAACTAAAATCTGAAACTGCACTGGTATCAGTTCCTGTAGCTTTGGTTCCTATCAATGTTTTAAAACGTAGATTATCGATATAATAATCTAACTCAAAACCAGGTGCTCGTCTTGATGATGAATTATTGATGCCACCACTTTGTGCAATAAGATATGCACCAGCACCCACGCTGCTTGATGTGCTAGGTGGTGCACCTGTAGCTAATACATCTATTTTTTGTCTACCACTAGCAACGAAAGCCGCATATGCATCAGGTGTGATCATATACAAACTTAATTGATATGTGTAACTTGCAAGTTTGCTTAGTGGGTTATATAATCTTTTGCCTGGCTTATCACTACCGCCACTGCCGGTACCTGATGGTCCAGGACTTGCTGCTGACCCCGTTGCTACTCCCGAACTACTTACGTTTTGTATAGTTCCATTTACTTTAGCAACTGCGTTTTGTGCTTGATTTGAGGCTGCATTAGCTAAATTGTTTAGGTCATCATCTGCCTGATTTGCCATTTATTATATGCCTAAAGTTTGTTTTAATGTATCCAATGTAGGTACATAGAATTGCACCCCGGTTTTGAAATCAAAATAAGGATCATTGCCTAGTCTATTTGGATTACGTGCTGAGAACACCCACCATAATCTACTGTCATCGTATAAGTGTTGTGCTAATAAATCCGGTCTGTATTGATAGACTTCAGGTAATGAATAAAGTACGTCACTAGGCTGACTTGGAATAGGTCTGTTGACCATAAAGTCTAAAAACTTTTTATTGAACACTCCAGTATCTTTATATGGACTTGTTCTTGGATATAATGTGTTGCTTGGCATTACCAGAATCCTCCACCTGCACGTTTAACACCATTTAATAATTTGCCATTGGCATAATCTTTGACACTAAAGTTATTGCTAACTTCATATCTGCTTACTATCGGCAATGCTTGAATTGTGATACTAATTTTTGTAGGGACATAAGTTGGTTCTTTTGTTCCAGGTGGTATATTAGTAGTAAAGTTTGAGCTAAAATCGGGACCTGATATCTTGCCACCGGGCATCAATTGTCCCAACACTGATTTTGCTGTACCACCTAATTTGCTTATGGCGCCCTGAGCCAATGCATTAACTGCTGAACTGAACGGATTCCATTTATTAGGTTTACTATTGTCACCTTGCTCTGCTCTGCTTACACCAGGAGGTAATGTCAATGCTCCTGCACGTATATAATCAACATCATTAGGTAAATTATATGTGAAGTTAGTGATCGCTAATGGTTGTGCGTTAAACTGAAATTCACCCAATCCAAAAAGATAACATAGTGGCGGTGGTGTACCTGGTTTTGGATTTTGGTCTTGACCATAAAACATCTTTGTCACACTACGCAAGAAATGTATCACTGCTAATAGATAATTTGCTTCAGCAGTATCCTGTGCTGTGAAGTCGCAAGTGATTGTTACGTTATCAACATAACTATTTTCATATTGAAAAATCTTATAGTTAGAATGTGTAGGTGCGGTAGGTTGATAGTTTGCCCCATATGTAACGTTGATGATAGGCGTATAGGGGAATATTATACCGTCGGTTTTT
>Ga0129333_10003795_pt1 | contig 14176 bp, 11 predicted proteins | sample CPB6_08_DNA_FD_94474 | JGI IMG/M metagenome (GOLD analysis project Ga0129333, IMG submission 94474) | Freshwater to marine salinity gradient microbial communities from Chesapeake Bay, USA - CPBay_Sum_0.6_0.8_DNA | ecosystem: Environmental > Aquatic > Marine > Coastal | place: USA: Chesapeake... | reverse complement strand
CTCGCGCTCGACCGCAGCATCTGGGATGGTGTGGTGCAGGCGCTGGCGAAGGACGCACAGGTGCTGGTCTGGGACTGCCGGGGCCACGGGCAATCGGGCCAGCCGCTCATGACCTACACCCCGCAGCTGTTCGCGCGCGACCTCGCCGAGCTGATGGACCATGTGCAATGGCCCTCGGCCATCGTCGGCGGCTGCTCAATGGGCGGCATGGTGGCGCAGGCCTTCGCCCTTGATTACCCGAAACGCACGACCGGCCTCGTGCTGATCGACACCACTGCCTGGTACGGCGCCGACGCGCCCAAGGTCTGGCGCGAGCGCGGCGCTACCGGCAAGGAGAAAGGCATGGGCGCGCTGGTCGAATTCCAGACCGGCCGCTGGTTCGGCGATGCCTTTCGCGCCAGCCAGAAAGCCACGGTCGACCAGCTGGTCAAGGTCTTCCTCGACAACAACGTCGACTGCTATGTGAAGACCTGCGAGATGCTCGGCGACGGCGACCTGCGCGCGGGACTGGCGACGATCAAGGTGCCGACCGCGGTGGTCGTCGGCGAGGAAGACTACGCCACGCCGGTGGCGATGGCTGAGGCCCTGCACCGGGGCATCGCCGGCTCGACGCTGACGGTGATTCCCGGCGGCCGCCACATCACGCCGACCGAAAAGCCGCAGGACATTGCCGCACGCATCCGCGAAGTCATCGCCAAGGCGAAATAGCCCATGGCCGCAAAACCGCGCTGCCTCGACATCCACGCCCACCACGTGGGGCAGCCCCTCGTGGATCGCATCAACGCCGAGGGCGAAAAGCATGGCGTGAAGATCGTCAAGGGCGAGGACGGCGCGACGCGCATCAGCGTCGGCGGCCGCCTGACCGGCATGCCGCTGATTCCACCGCTGAATGACGAGGCGGCACGGCTGAAGTGGATGGATGAAGCCGGCATCGACGTGCAACTGCTCGCCGGCTGGATGGATCTTGCCGGTTATCACCTGCCGATCGAAGCCGGGCAATGGCTCGCCCGCGCGCAGAACGAAACGCTGGCCGATATGGCGGCGCGCCGTCCCGACCGATATGCCGCAGCCGCGGCGGTGCCGTTGCAGGATGCAGCGGTCGCGGCAGAGGAACTGCGTTACGCGGTGCAAAAGCTCGGTCATCGCGCGGTCCAGGTCGGCGCACGGGTCGAAGAAGAAGGCCTCGACGCGCCGCAGTACGACGCCTTCTGGTCGGCGGCGCAGGCACTCAATGTGCCGGTGATCATCCACCCCGCCGACCTCGCGGTGCCGCCGCGCATCCGCCGCTTGTTCCTGCACATCCTCGTCGGCAATCCGAGCGAGACCACCTTCGCAGCGGCAGCACTGTTGCTGGGCGGCGTGTTCGACCGCTTCCCGAAACTGCGTGTGTTGCTGGTGCACGGCGGCGGCTGCGTGCCGTACCAGTTCGGCCGCATCGACCGCGGCCGCATCACCGCGCCGCCCTTCGCCAAAGGTTCGGTGAAACATCCGCTGGGCCAATACGCGAACAACCTCTATTACGATACGGTGCTGCACGACGACGAGGCCTTCCGCTACCTCATTGAGCGCGTCGGTGCCGGTCAGGTCGCACTGGGCAGCGATTACCCCTTCCCGCTGCGCGATCCGGACCCGGTAAACTTCATTCACAAGAACAACGCCCTGGATGACCGGGCACGCCGTGCCGTGTGCTGGGATACCGGGGCCGGTCTGCTGGGACTGGATTAAAACGAGGAGAACCGATATGAATAAAATTTCAATTGCCGCACTCACCGCACTGTTGTCATTCGGACAACATGCCATTGCCCAGGAATATCCCGCCGGCCCGGTCCGCATCGTCGTGCCCTTCCCGGCCGGCGGCGGCGTGGACAGCATGGCCCGCCTCTTCGCGCAACAGCTCACTCCGGCGCTGGGCAAACAGGTAGTCATCGAAAACCGTGCCGGCGCCAACGGCATGATCGGCAGCGAGATCGTGGCCAAAGCGCCCAAGGACGGCTATACCCTGCTGGTGAACGGGGCCAATTTCGTCACGACCCCCAGCCTCTACAAAAATGTGACCTATGATCCGATCAATGACTACGATCCGGTCAGCCTGCTGGCGCATGCGCCGAACATCCTGGTGGTGCATCCCTCGCTGCCGGCAAAATCGGTCCGTGATCTGATCGCCTTTGCCAAGGCGCACCCCAACGAAGTCAATTACGCCTCTTCCGCCAGCGGCAGTACTCCCCATCTGGCTGCGGAACTGTTCAAGACACTGACCGGCACACGCCTCGTTCATGTGCCGTATCGCGGCACCGGTCCGGCCATTACCGCGATTGTGTCCGGCGAGGTCAGCGTGATGTTCATGCCGGCGCTGGCGGCTCTCCCCTACATCCGGAACCAGCGTCTGCGCGCACTCGGGGTGACCACCGCAGAACGCCTGCCGGCAATGCCTGAACTGCCCACTGTGGCCGAAGCAGGACTGAAGGGCTATCAATCCAGTCAGTGGTACGGTGTGCTGGCACCGAAGGGGACGCCCGCAGCGGTTCTTGGCCTGCTCAACAGTCACGCCATGAAAATCATGCAAAGTGAGGGCATGAAGACCCGCATGAAAAACGGCGGCAGCGTTGCCGTCGGCAGCACCCGCGAGGCTTTTGCCCGGCACCTCGCCGTGGAACTGGACAAGTGGGCAAAAGTCATCAAGGCCTCAGGCGCAAGGGTGGATTGAGGCTGAGCCCTGAAACAACCCATCGTTAGCCACAGAGGAAACCGAGATCACAGAGAAATCCGGCTGGAGAGGTTTGGCCGCACGACCAGGCTGCCCCTGACTGTTGCATTGCCCCTGACATCTCCCGAGTTCTCTTTGCCCTGGGTGCCCTCTATGGCTGCTTTTGAACTTTGCTCTTGAGGACTGATCGTGACCGACCACAACATCAAGCACGAAACCCCCACGCCCGCCGCGGCGAGTGATGCGCTTTACGGCAGCGATGTCATTGCCGGCACGCTGCGCGCGCTGGACATCGACTACATCGCGCTGAATCCCGGCGCCAGCTACCGCGGGCTGCACGACAGCCTGGTCAACTATCTCGGTAACAAGAAACCGCAGATGGTGTTGTGCCTGCACGATGAAAACGCCGCCTCAATCGCGCAAGGCTACTGGAAAGCCAGCAACAAGCTGATGGCCGTCGGCCTGCACTCCAATGTCGGACTGATGCACGCTTCCATGCCGATCTTCAACGCCTGGTGCGACCGCGCACCGATGCTGATCCTCGGCGCCACCGGACCCTGGGATGCGGCCAAGCGCCGGCCGTGGATCGACTGGATCCACACCTGCTCCGACCAGGCCGCGCTGGTACGCAACTTCACCAAATGGGACAACCAGCCGGGCTCGGTGGCCGCGGCCGTTGAAGCGATGATCCGCGGTGCGCAGCTCTCGATGACCGCGCCACGCGCGCCGGTGTACGTGAACCTCGACGTCACTATCCAGGAGGAAAAACTGGAGGCACCCCTGCCGCTGCCCGACATGGCGCGCTATGCGCCACCGCCGATGGTGCGCCCCTCGGACAGCGAAATCGAAGCCGCGGCGAAACTGCTGTCGAACGCGAAGAATCCGGTGATGCTCTGCGGACGCGGCTCGCGCCGGCTCGACCACTGGAACGCCCGCGTCGCGCTCGCCGAAAAACTCGATATGCGCGTAATCACGCAGATCAAGCTCGCGGCCTCTTTTCCCACCGATCACCGTCTGCACGCCGCACCACCGGCCAATCGCCTGGTGCCCGCCGCGAAGAAGACGCTGGCCGAAGCCGACGTGATCCTCGCATTGGACTGGTTGGACCTTGCCGGCGCGCTGAAACAGACCTTCGGCGGCAAACCGGTCAACGCGAAGATCATCAATATCTCCAGCGACAGCCAGTTGCACCGCGGCTGGAGCATGGATTACCAGGCGCTGCCGCCGGCGGATGTGTGGATGAACTGCGAGCCCGATGCCGCGGTGCCGCTGCTGACCGCGGCGGTGACCGCGCGTCCGCGCAAGATTGAAGGCTCGGCCTATGCGCTCGCCGGCGCACCGGGTGAACCGCTGGCGCTGAAGGGTCTGGCGCACGCGCTCAATTCGGCGATTGGCAAGCAGGATGTCAGCATCACCCACTTGCCGCTGGGCTGGAGCGGCGCCTACACCCATTTCCGCCATCCGCTGGATTACCTCGGCTTTGACGGCGGAGGCGGCGTCGGCGCCGGTCCCGGACTGACCATCGGCGCCGCGCTGGCGCTGAAGGGTAGCGGCCGCATCCCGATCGGACTGATGGGCGACGGCAATTTCCTGATGGGCAACACTGCGGTATGGACCGCGGTGCACTACCAGATCCCCTGCCTGATGATCATCTGCAACAACCGCTCCTTTTTCAATGACGAGCGCCACCAAGCTCATGTCGCTGATGACCGCGGCCGGCCGCCGGAAAACGCGTGGATCGGCCAGAAGATCATCGACCCCGACATCGACATCGCGGCAATGGCGCGCGCCCAGGGCGCCGAAGGCATCGGTCCGGTGACCACGATGGCGGACATGCAACCCGCGATCGAACGCGGCATCGCCATCGTCAAAGCCGGCGGCGTCTGCGTGATCGATGCGCGGGTATTGCCCGGTTATGACGGCGAGTAATTTCGTTATAACGCGTGTTTGCAGACCATAAAACCAAAATCAACACTACGAGGAGAACATCATGCGCAACATCTTTTCAGCATTCGCTCTGCTTGCCGTCAGCGCATCGCCGGCGTTCGCCGCTGACGGCTACCCGTCTCGCCCGGTGCGCGTCATCGTGCCGCAAAGCGCCAGCGGCTCCACCGACATCGCCACCCGCATCGTCACGGACAGGCTCGGGGTTGTGCTGAAGCAGAACTTCGTCGTCGACAACCGGCCCGGCGCCGGCAGCCTGACCGGCACCGACATCGTCGCCAAAGCCAACCCCGACGGCTACACGCTGCTCGGCATCGCCGCGTCCTTCACCATCACCCCGGCGATGCACCGGAAAATGCCCTTCGACCCGGTGCGTGATTTCATCCCGATCACGCAGTTCGCCGACCTGCCGCACATCCTGATCACCCATCCGTCGGTGCCGGCACAGTCGGTCAAGGAATTGATCGCCTTGCTGAAAAGCAAGCCCGGTGCCGTCACCTGCGCGTTCAGCGGCGTTGGCACCAGCACTCACCTGGCAACCGAGCTGTTCCAGCATCTCACCGGCACGAAAATGCTGCTGGTGCCGTACAAGGGCGGTTCGCCGGCGATGACCGCGCTGCTTGGCGGCGAAGTGCAGGTGAATTTCTCGGCCAGCTCAACCAGCCTGCCGCATATCCGCGCCGGCAAGGTCCGCGCACTGGGCGTCACCGGCGTAAAACGCTCGACTGCGGCGCCGGAGTTGCCGACGATGGCGGAGGCAGGAGTCAAGGGCTACCAGCACTCCTCCTGGGTGGGCCTGCTGGCCCCGGCGAAAACACCGGCTTCGATCATCACACGCCTGCACCAGGAATCGGTCAAGATCATCAATACCGACGAAGTGAAAAAGCTTTTCCTTCGCCGCGGCATGGAAGCAGAAGGCAACTCGCCGTCAGAGTTTGCCGCAAGCGTGCGCGAGGATGTCGAGAAATGGAAGAAGCTGGTCAAAGCTGCCGGCATCAAGGCACGCTGAGCCCCTCGGCAGGAACCACAAAAAAGCCGGGCATCGCCCGGCTTTTTTTATCGTGCAGGCACGCTACTTGCCGGCGCTGTCCTTGTCGGGGTGATCAGCGCTCATCAGACCGCGGAAGGTGAGCACCGGAATGGACGCACGGTGCAGCACGCGTGTCGCCTCGCTGCCCATGATCAACGACGCCAGTCCCTTGCGGAAGCGCGAGGTCATCACAATCAGGTCGCAGCCCCGCTCATTCGCGGCATCAACAATGGCGTCATAGGGTTGCAGTCCTTTGACGATGATCGTCTCGCAGGGCACAGCGGCGGCGTCTGCCATCTTCTGCACGAAGGCCAAAAAACCCTCGGCGCGCGAGCGTTCCTTTTCCTCCATACCGGCCTCGAGATCCGCAGGCATCAGCCCCTCAGGTCCCATCATCAACTGGTAATCCGGGACCACATGGATACCCGTCACCTTCGCGCCGCACAGCTTGGCCAGTTCGATGCCGCGTTCAACCGCCCGCTCGGAATGCGCCGAGCCGTCGGTCGGCATCAGAATGTGTTTGAACATGACTCCTCCTGTTGTTATCGAACAGTCTGCGCTGTGTCGTTGGTGCGGCCGCCTGCCGCACAGAAACATGATGAACCGGTCCGGCGTGCCCGTCGAGTGTCATCGAAGCGGCGTCGGCAAGGTATACTGGAAACCACTTTTTTATTATATAAATCAATTACTTAATTCATTTCGCCTCAGCCGGTAGATCCGTCATCGGACTCGCCCGGACGGTAGCTGGTCTCCGGCTTGATGCCCTGGCGCTGCGCAGCCTGACTGCGCCGGCCGTTCTCCAGATAGTCGCCCGTCGCCGCCCGACGGCCGCCCTCGTCCCAGACCGCCAGCCAGTCACCCACCGGGGCACCGAACCACGGCGACTGCGGACGCCGCTTCGGAAGTCCCAGTTCATCCCACAACTGCCCCGCCCGCTCCATGTATTCCCGTTTCGGCAAAGCAAACGGCGGCAGCACTTCCTTGGAAGTGGCATCAATCAGCAGGGTTGAGTCTTCCTGCGCGCTCTCGTGCTCACGTTCGGGCCCGTGACCGCCGCTGCGGTGCTTGAGGATCTGAATATCCTCGGAAGGGTTCATCCGGAAAGCCATGGCCCAGAACAGCGCATCCGAATTTTCCGCCTCAATGTCCTCGTTCACCGCAATGCAGATCTTGCCGCAGTCCGCCTTGAAGGATGTCACGCCGTACAGGGCGCGCCAGACTTCGCTGCGCGGAGTACCCTGCTCCACGGTCACGATCGCGATCCGGCGCAATGCCGTCATGCGCTCATGCAACGTCACCCGCTTGACGCACTTGAGGCCGAGTGCATTGCGCAAGTGCGCAAGAAACATCGGTTCGTAGGACGTACGCTTGATGGCGCTGGATTCACTGGGTGTGACCTGACTGATATAGGACGCAACGATCGCGTTCCTGCGATGGGTAATCGCCGTCACCGTCATCGGCATGTTGAACTGCTCCAGCGCGACATGACCATGCGACTCACCGAACGGCCCCTCCGGCTCGACATGCGCCAGATCGATGAAACCCTCGATAACGATTTCTGCTTCGGCGGGCACCAGCAAATCCACGGTCTTCGCCTTGACGACGTTCACCGGCGCACCGGCCACGCCGCCGGCAACGCCGACTTCATCAAGATCAATCGGCAGCTTCATCGGCGCGACAAAGGCCACGCAGGGCGGCGCGCCGAGCACTATCGCCACCGGCATGGTCTTGTCGCCGCGCGCCTGATGCTTTCGGTAATGGCGGTAGCCGCCGGCACCGCCGACGCGGGTCGCCATGCGCACCACCAGGCGGTCTGGCGCCTTGAGGCCGGCGCGGTAAGTGCCGTGGTTCTGTATGCCGGTCTCCGGATCTTTGGTGATCACATTGGTCGCGGTGAGCGTCGGCGCGCCGTCAAAACCGGGCGTCGACACCGGTATCGGCAATGCGTCAAGTCCATGGCCTTCGCCTTTCAGCGCCTCGCCGGTCATCACCACTTCCTGACAGGCCGCCTGCGTCACGGTCACTGGCGGGATCGGGTTGGCGATGGCATGGTCCCAGCGCGCCTGCACCTCGTCGAGAGGCGCCTGCATGCCAACACCGTAAATCTCACGGTTGCCGGCATAAGCACCGACGACCACCGGAAAAGCGTAACGGCGCCCTTTCGCATTAACCACGTGGGTAAACAGAAAAGCCTTGCGCTCATGCTCCTCGATGCCGCCGACATACTGCCAGCGCACCAGCGGATGCATCTCCGCATCCTTGTCGACCGGCCGATCGATTTCGATCAGCAGGCCCCGCGCCTTGAGGGCCGCCAGATGTTCATGCAAATCGGCATAGCCGCGCGTTCGATCCGACTTTTGATCCGCCATAACGTCCCCGCATTCCTCTTCCGTGCAACATCGCGCCTCAAAAAAATCGGCCAAGGCGCACCGCCCTGGCCGACGACGTGATGCTATTTTAGCCTGCAGGACGCAGCCGGGCCAATCAGCCTTTCACGCGTACCGCCGTCCAGCGCTCCGTTTTCTTGCCGATGGTCACCGTACCCTCAATACGGTCACCCTCCACGCGCCCCGCGTACTTGCCATCGCCGGCCGTGAACTGGATATCAGCGCCGCGCAACCGTCCGTTGAGCACGGGCGCAAGCCGGCCGCCGTGCGCCACTGAGCCGTGGACCATCTGGTATTGCTGGGCAAACTTGATCTCGTCCTTGCCGGCCATCCAGCGCCCCTCCACTTTCGCCGGAACGATCCAGAGATAGGCCGTGCAGTAATACTGGCAATCCCCTTTGCCGTCGGCGCTGCGCGATTCATCTTCCTTCCAGTCACCCATGCCGAAAGAGTTCGACACAATGCGCGTGCCCGGCGCCATGTCCAGAATCTTCGGGCGCAGCTTGACGTTCAGCTCGGGCAGCAGAAACAGCGTAATCACGGTGGCTTTTGAGAAATCCGTTTCAAACACGTCGCCATGGATGAAGGTGGCGTTTTTCACGCCTTCCTTCGCCGCGTTGCGCTTGGACAGCGTGACCATGTCGGGGTTGTATTCCACACCGAAGGCCGTCGCGCCGCGCTTGGCCGCAGTAATCACCGTGCGGCCGTCACCGGAACCCAGATCATAGTGAATGTCCTTGGCGGTCAGCTTCGCCATGTCGAGCATCTGGTTGACCAGCGTCTGCGACGTCGGCACCCACACCACGTCCTTGCCGGCCTGCCCGACCTCCGGCACAAATTCATCCTTCGCCGCCGGTTGCGCCTGCGCCCACACGTTGCCCGACAGCAGCGCACACAACAGCACCCAGTAGAACCGCTTGATCAGCCATGAATCCATAGAAGCCCCCGGAAAATTGATCGGCGATGCGCGCCGCACCGCCTGATGCGAAGGCATGATACCTGAACCCGCCCGGCATGCACGCCCGGGCGCGGTATCATGACAGCGTCCCTGATCCTGATCCCCCATGAACCCCGCAGACACCCATACGCAACGGCACACCGTCAACATTGCCTGCCCTCACGATTGCCCCGACACCTGCGGGATCGCCGTCACCGTCGAAGCAGGCAAGGCCGTCGCAGTGCGCGGCAATGACATGCCTTTTACCGGCGGCACGCTCTGCACCAAGGTGGCGCGGTATCTGGAGAGAACCTACTCGCCCCAGCGCCTGCTTTACCCGATGAAGCGTGTCGGACGCAAAGGCGAGGGCCGCTTCGCGCGAATTTCCTGGACTGAGGCACTGGATACGATCGCGTCGCGATTCCGCGAGATCGCCGCTGTGAATCCCCAGCAGATACTCCCGGTCAGCTATGCAGGCTCGATGGGAATGCTGAGCTATGCGTCCATGGATCGCCGCTTTTTCCACCGGCTGGGGGCGAGTCTGCTGGAACGCACACTGTGTTCAGCCGCCGGCAAGGCGGGCATGAAAGTCACACTGGGCGGTGCTGTCGGCTGCGACCCCGAGCAGGCTGTGAACGCGCGGCTGATCATCATCTGGGGCTCCAATCCCGTCACCTCAAACCTGCACTTCTGGACCCGCTGCCAGGAAGCCAAGCGGCGCGGCGCAAAGCTGGTGATCATTGATCCGCGCCGTAATGAAACCGCGGAGCGCTGCCACCAGCATATCGCTCCCTATCCCGGCACTGACGGCGCCATCGCCCTGGCGATGATGCATGTAATCATTGCTGAGGGTCTGACCGACAACGATTACGTCTCCCGTCATACCCTGGGCTACGACGCGCTCGCCGAGCGTGTGCGCGACTGGACACCGGAGCAGGCAGCCTCCGTCTCCGGCGTTGACGCCGGAGTCATTACAGCCCTCGCCCGCGAGTACGCGACAACGCGGCCGTCGATGATCCGGCTCAACTACGGGATGCAGCGTCATGCCGGCGGCGGTATGGCGGCGCGCAACATCGCATGCCTGCCCGCGCTCACCGGTGCCTGGCGCGACGCCGCCGGCGGCGTCGTCCTGAGCACGGGGGACTTCTACGGTTTCAACCACACGGCGCTGGAGCGGCCCGATCTGATTCAAGGCCGGCCGCGCAGCTTCAACATGGCGGCATTGGGGGACGCGCTCACATCCGCAGACCCGCCGCTGCGCGCTGTAATGGTTTACAACACCAACCCGGTCGCCGTCTGCCCCGATTCACGCAAGGTCCTCGCCGGATTCGCCCGCGAGGATCTCTTTACCGTCGTGCACGAACTGTTTCAGACTGACACCGCCGACTATGCCGACATCCTGCTGCCCGCGACCTCGCAGCTGGAGGCTTGGGACATCCACAAGTCTTACGGGCAACTCTACGTTTAGGCCAGCCGTCCCGCCATCGCGCCGGTGGGCGAGGCCAAACCGAACACGGAAGTGTTCCGCCTGCTTGCGCAGCACATGGGGTTTGACGAGCCCTGCTTCCGCGATGATGACGAAACCCTGTGCCGCACGGCACTGTCTTCCGGTGCGCCGGCGCTGGCCGGCGTGGCCTGGGAAGACCTGACCAGCCGCGGTTGGGCACGGCTGCAACTGCCGGCCGCACCCTTTGCCGAGGGAGGGTTTCCGACGCCCTCGGGCAAAGTCGAGTTCTTCAGCGAGACCGCACGGTCCTGGGGACTCGATCCGCTGCCCGATTACATTCCGCCGGCCGAAGGTCCGACCAGTAATGCGGATCGCACCGTCAAATATCCGCTGGCCTTTCTCTCTCCGCCTCACCGCCATTTCCTGAACACTTCTTTTGCGCATCTTGATTTCGCACTGAAAGAAGCGGGCGAACCCACACTGGAAATACACCCGGCCGATGCCGCCGCCCGCGGCATCACCGATGGTCAACAGGTACAGGTATTCAATGATCGGGGCGAATACAGTCTGCGCGCGCGGATAACCGACCGCGTACGGCAGGGCGTCGTATCAGCCCCATCGGTGTGGTGGAAAAAACTCACCCGGGACGGCTGTAATGCCAACGAGGTGACAGCACAGCGTATTGCCGACATGGGCGGTGGCGCGACCTACTACGATTGCCTGGTGGAAGTCAGACGCGACGAACGGCAGTTCATGTCCTGATAGTCCACCGGCCCGGATTGTTGCCATATTCCGGACTTACACCCCTCCTCCTGCGAGCATTTCTGAAAAAATGCGTCGATGAACGGCGCCCCTCGTCAACCATTGCACTACGCCTGGATCGTACTCGCCGCAGCCTGTGTGCTGAGCGTCGTCAGCCGCGCCGATTCCGCCTCCTTTGCCGTGCTGGTCGACCCACTGGTTGAGCAGTTCCACTGGAAGCGCGGCGATATCGGACTGGCCTATTCTCTGGCCTTCATATGCAGCATGCCGGCCATGCTGGTATTCGGTTGGCTCGGTGACCGCTACGGCGCGCGCGTGTTGATGCTCGGTGCATCACTGATGATCTCCGCCGGCACCGTCATGCTCGGCATGATCCGCGAGCTCTGGCAGCTCTACGTGCTCTACGGTGTATTCGTCGGCGCCTTGGGAAACGCCGCATTCCAGGTCCTGCTGCCGGTCATCATGACCCGCTGGTTCGAAAAGAAAATGGGCCTCGCCCTCGGCTTTTACTGGGCAGCACTCGGCGCCGGACCGGCCATCTTCGCGCCGCTGTTCCGCTGGCTGATCGAGAGCCGCGGATGGGAGTCCGCTTTCATGCTGCTGGGCATCGGCTTCGGTGTCATCCTGCTGCTGTTTTCGGCGCTGATCAGGAGCAGTCCTGCCGAGATGGGGCTCACCGCCTACGGTGCATCCAGCACGACGGCAGGGTCTGCGTCGGCCGCCACCGACGCACCGGTGAGCTTGCGCGCCATTCTGCGCCGTCGTCCGGTCTGGCTGCTGACCGGCTGCCATCACCTCGGCTGCGCCAGCCATGCGGTCATACTGGCCCACGGCGTCTCGATGGCCACACATCATGGCATTCCCGGGCTGCAGGCAGCCGGCGTGCTCAGCACCATTGCCGGTGTATCCATCATCAGCCGTTTCAGCTTTTCCCTGCTGACCGAACGCTTCGGCGGGCGCGCCGTTTTATCCTTCGCCGTGCTCGGCCAGGCGCTGTCGATACTGGCGCTGCTGTTGGCCACAGAGGTTTGGCACTTCTACACCTTCGCCGTGGTGTTCGGCCTCTGCTACGGCGGCGAAATGGTCGGCTTCCCGATCATCAACCGGCAGCTGTTCGGACCGAAAGCCCCGCTCAGTTCGATTTTCTCGTTTGAAATGATCGGCGCCAGCACCGGAATGGCGCTGGGCGGCTGGCTGGGCGGTGTGCTGTTTGATCACTCCGGCGATTACACGTCGGCGATACTGGTTGCGGCAGGACTCGGATTTCTCGCCCTGCCCCTGTCCTGGTGGCTGCCGCGTCATCGCCGGTCGCCGCCGGCCGAACACGCCACAGCAGCGCAGGCCTGACCGGGAAACCGATCAGGCGAAGAACGCCCTGTCAGCGTACGCCGAGCAGTTGCACCTCGAAAATCAGCGTCGCATTGGGCGGAATCACGCCACCCGCGCCACGGCTGCCGTAGGCAATCGCCGCCGGACAGGTCAGCCGTGCTGCGCCACCGACACGCATCATCGACACGCCTTCGGTCCAGCACTTGATGACACCGTTAAGCGGAAACTCGATCGGCTCGCCGCGCTTGAAGGAACTGTCGAACTCGCGACCATCCGGAAACAGGCCGCGATAATGGACGCGCACCGTGGATGCCGGCGAAGGCTGGCTGCCCTTGCCCTCCTTGACCATATTGATTACCAGCCCGCTGGGCATGACCTTCGCCCCGGGCTCCTTCGCCGCGGCCGCCAATGCCGCATCCGCCGGCTTGTCCGCTGCGGCAATGCCGCCGGCCCAAAGAACCGTCATCGCGATCAAAGCCGTCGCTGCGTATCGCTGCTTCATCTCGAATATCTCCACTAGTCTTTTTTCGGAATGACGATCTGCGTCTGGGTGACAATCGCCACGCGCGTCCCGTCCAGATTGCTGACCGTTGTCTGCCACACCATGGTGGTACGGCCAATGTGCAAGGGCAGGGTTTCCGCCTTCAGCCGATCGCCGGCCCCGGCTGCAAAAAAATTCGTTTTCGACTCCAGCGTCGTGGTGCGATATCCCGGCGGGAGATTGGCCAGCGTGCCCATCGCCCCCAGCACATCGGCGAAAGACATCAACACCCCGCCGTTGATGCGGCCGCTGCGGTTGATGTGATCTTCTGTCACCGTCATTTCGGCAGCCAGCCCCTTCCGCGACACCCGCTTCAGACAGATGTTCAGCGCGCGGCCGACACCGACTGACAGTGACTGTTCGATCATTGCGCGATTTTCCGCAGGCAGCGGCATACGCGCAGGCAGGCGCCCGGCCAGCGGGTTCGTTTTGGCAGCGGGTTTTTTCGCACGGGCGGTCCCGTTTGTTTTGCGTACGGTCACAGCAAGCTTCCCTGTTGAGGTTCGGGCGGCAGTATAGCCGACGGCGGCAGGGCATCGATCAATCCGGCATCGTCTTCGCGGGCGCTGTTGACACGCAGGCTCACCGCATCGGCCTGGAGCAGGTCATCGGCGCAGGGACGCAGCAGCCGCTCCAGTCCTGCGGCCGTGTCATTGGCCGGGTCCAGCCATTCGTCATAACACTCAACGGGAATGATCACCGGCATCCGGTCGTGCACGGGCGACATGACCGAGTTGGCAGCCGTGGTCAGTACCGCGAATGTCGTGATCGGCGCGGTCTGCCCCGGCGGCTGCCAATGCTCATGGATACCGGCCGCTGCGAACAGCGCCATGTCCGGCCGGCGGAAGTAGTACGGCTGCTTGCGCCCGCCGCGCGGCTGCCATTCGTAGAAACCGTTCATCGGAATCAGACAGCGGCGGCGGCGCCATGCCGCGCGAAACGCGGGCTTCTCGGCAACCGTTTCGGCACGGGCATTGTTCAGCCGGGCCGCCATGGACTCGTCTTTCGCCCAGGCCGGCAGCAAACCCCAGCGCATCAGACCCAACTGTACCGTCTGTCCGTCCCGCCAAACCACCGGCACATGCTGCATGGGTG
>Ga0129333_10003793_pt1 | contig 14180 bp, 19 predicted proteins | sample CPB6_08_DNA_FD_94474 | JGI IMG/M metagenome (GOLD analysis project Ga0129333, IMG submission 94474) | Freshwater to marine salinity gradient microbial communities from Chesapeake Bay, USA - CPBay_Sum_0.6_0.8_DNA | ecosystem: Environmental > Aquatic > Marine > Coastal | place: USA: Chesapeake... | reverse complement strand
GCCAGTTACCAGCAAAAGCAAGCATTGAAGTAGCCTTAGATCTGATTTCTTTGGTAGGAACCATCTTCGACTTTTTGACAGCATTTAAAAGATCGTGAGCAAGATCTTCAGCACCTTCCTTTGAGTTTTTGTATACATCAGATATTTTCTTGTCTGCTGGGATATTCAAAAGTTTGTGCATCAATCCCTTTTGTGCCTTTGCTTCGTTTATATCTTCAACGAAGCTCTCGTATAACTTGAGATTTTCCATTTTGTGTTTTTCTTTATTTGGATTATATATCGGAAATAATGGATCAAATGGAAGAACCTGCAGAATACAAGAACATTCAATATTACGAAAAAAAAATGGAATACGCAGTTGGTGTTCTTGAGATTGTGGGTGTTTTGATAAACACTAACGACGAGCTTTTAAAAAACGAAAACTTGGCTCACCTAAATAAAATCATTCCCAAAGCAATCGAGCAGTTAAAGACTAAACCTTAATAGTTTTTATCTTAAGGTTTTTGTATCCCTCTAAATCTTTAGCGAGCCTTAGATTATCTTCATTATCATCGAAGAATATAAGATTTTTATAACCTGAATCTACAAGCTCCTCGATGGCTTTTCTTTTCCTTTCAGCTATTGTTCCCTTGTGTTTGAATTGGGGATCGTTGATAGCAATGACTAAATCTGGATGTATGTCAATACCGCAATTCAAAAAGAAATCACGAACCATCTGGCTATCAGAACGTGCTGTAAGAATTGCAACTGGAATTTTTTTGGCGTATGTGCTTTTTAGAAGATGAAAAATCTCGTTTATCATGTTACCCCTTCTGAGAAGGTCTGGACTATCGAAATCATCATAGTTTAGAACGTGATGCTTCTTTTTTACGAAGTTGTTGAACTGTTCTGGCGTTAGTTCTTTTATTACCCTTCGGGTTTTTGAGTCTAAAATTTTTATCTTGGCATCTGTTTTCACAAGGGTGTCATCTAGGTCAAATATAACCATCTTGTCGGTATTTATGCCTTTGATTTGTGTCATTTCACCAAATAGGGATATCTTGTATATATTTCCAAGGAAGACATTCCTGTATGGCTTCAACCTCTTTTGAGACTTGATCTGGATTTTCGTTTTCGAAATTCACGGTTTTACCCCAGATTGTTTGGTTTTCGGGTACTGGTAATATTTGCAACCATCCTCTTTGGTGAGAAATCACAACTCTAAACTTTTCTTGTCTATTACAAAGAAGAGTAAACCAGACATCAGCCATGTTAGCACTTTTGAAATCCTCTGGCTTTACATCAATGAAATCTGTGTGGTACAGAGCACAGCCTGTTCCAAGAACTGATGTTGGTGTATCTTGCTCTAACTCGTAATAAAAGTGTAGGGTTCTGACTCGGTCTCGTGTCCAATGTCTAATTTCGTTTCCATAAATTTCCCCATGGTACCCAACGGCACATCTTTTACCCCTTTTGTCCAATGCGTTCCTTAAATTAGATACGTAATCTGGTGGGTAAGCAATGTCATCATCTATGGTGAAATAATAACCACTGACTTTGTCTGACCAGTAAAATTTTCCAGCATCCCCACGATCCCCGTGGTCTTGAGATCTTACGACAGATATTTTTGGATTATCTAGAAACCAGGGAACTTCCTCAAAGTTATTCAAGTAAATATTTAGTTGATCTACCTGAGGAAGAATGCAATTAACTACAATTTCTAGTTGCGGAATCCTGCTAGGGATCGTTGCCATGTTCGCGTATATCCTGTCCATATTATATTTTTATCAATGTGCAATATTCATGTTTCCCGTCTTGATAAAAAACCGGGTTTCTGAGAGCATATACTTTTTTGTTGTATTGCTGATTAGCCATAATAACGTCGCAAGGAAGCATAACTCCACCAAAGTATTTAAGAGGCATGTTTTCTACTGAGGAATTAATTTGGTCCCCGTTTTTATTTTTTTCAAGACTATCAATTAGCAAGTCAACGTATTTCATGTCAACATACATAATAGAATGAGAACTCAGCATGTTAAAAATTCGAACAACCTCATGATTCGTGTTATCTGTTATCAACCCATTTAGCCTAGCTAAATTTGAATCCGAACCCGGTGAAAATCCCCAAGAGCTCAATCCTAAATACACACACTGGGAATCGTCTGGAATTTCTATAAATTCTCTAAAGGAATTAACAACTACGTCATCCTCTAATATAACAAACGGTCTGCCCTTTGTCCTTGCTTCTCGAAGGGCCTTCAACTGCGAAAGGAAGCAACCTTTAAATACCCCGTCTTGTGGTATACCTTCCGCTCTTATTCCATCCACTCTTATGATTCTTTCATTGGATACCCCTGTTGAAATAAGCTTGTTTATCAAAGAATCATTTCTTTCAGTGTCCTCCTTTAAATTTATATAGTAGAAATCTATTTCCAATAGATTGATTTTCATGACAGAAACTTTATTGCTCAATTTATACTATAAATTAGTATGATAAGTTTCAGAGATATTGGATATCTAGGAAGGTTAGGGAACCAACTTTTTCAATTCTGCAGTACTATCGGTGTAGCGAGGATGAGGGGTTTCACACCAGTTTTTCCATTAGAAAATTCAGCATCATTTAGGGGCACTGGACCAATAGATCCTTCAACAGGTCAAAGATTGGGAACAAGATGCGAAATTTCAGAATGCTTTGATATCCCAGATGGTATTTTCATTAATTCTAGTTCTATCCAAACAGGATATAGGTTTAACGAAACCGACTTTAATTACAACCCGTCAATTGAGGGAATACCAGATGGCACGGATCTTTTTGGGTATTTTCAAAACGAAAAATACTTTTTACATGCAAGAGAGGAGTTGTTAGGTATTCTTAAATTTCAAGAGCGTCATGTTGATGCAGCAAATAAATTTTTGGCGCAAATGAAGGAAGAGGACATGATCTCAATCCATATTAGGAGGGGAGATTATGTACATCTCTCAGATTTTCATCCATTATGTACCCTTGATTATTACAATAAAGCTATAGAACATTTGTCTGGATCTGGAGCATCTTTTTTGATATTTTCAGATGATATTCAATGGGCAAAAGAAAATATTAAAACACCAAACTCCATCTTTGTAGACATAAAAAATCCTTATGTAGAACTGTATTTGATGTCCCAGTGCAAACACCATGTTATAGCAAACAGTTCTTTTAGCTGGTGGGGAGCATGGCTATCTGAAAAAGAAGGGCAAACTGTAATAGCCCCTTCTAAATGGTTTGGCGAATCCATGAACAAAGATACGAGCGGAATCTATTGTAAAGACTGGATCATAATTTAGCCAAATAATGGAAACTGACCTCACAATATTACTACCGGTTCACAATGATGAAAGATGGATATCCATGTGCTTGGAGAGTATTATCAAACAGAGTTACAGCCACTTTAAGTGTATAGTGGGATTTAATGGTACTAAAGACAATAGCAAAGAAATTTTTGATGCCGTTTGTGGTAACGATCCAAGATTTTTTAAAGTTGACTACGGAGAGAAATCAGGGAAGTGCATAACTTTGAATTCCATGTTATCTTTAGTAGATACCGAATATACCTGTTTAATCGACGGAGATGATATTTGGCATTGCGATAAGCTACTAAAGCAAATCGAAAGTATCGAAGGAATTGATGTACTTGGAACAATGACCCATTACATTGATGAGGAAAATCAAATAACAAACTCTCTAAATCTTGCTTTGGACAATAATAGGATCAAGGAGGGATTTAGTCAAGGACATAATCAAATAATTAATTCATCGTGTATGGTGAAAACAGAATGCTTTAGGAACGCTGGAGGTTGGGATCATTTGGTTGAAGGAATGGAGGATTTCGACATGTGGATTAAGATTTCAAACATGGGAAAAATATTTAAAAATTTACCAGATCACCTTGTATACCATCGTATTCATCGTAATAGTAACTTCAATGCTAAAAAGCTGAATGTTACGATTGAGGATATATTAATTAGAAATAAAATAAAATGCTAATTTCTTTCAATTCACTTTGTGAAAAATATAAATTCGTCCCCAAAGGAATCCTGCATATAGGAGCTCATGAAATGGAGGAAGCATCAGACTACACCAAATATAACATTGATAGAATTATTTGGGTAGAAGGAAATCCAGAGCTAGTAGAATCTGCACTAAATAAAATCTCTTACTCACCAAACCAATGCATCCTGCATGGACTCGTCTATTCGGAGGATGATCTTGAGATAGATTTTAAAATCACCAACAATTCACAATCCTCGTCTATTCTTGATTTTGGTAAACATAGTCAATACCACCCTCACGTGACATTTGTGAAATCGATAAAAATGAAAACGACAAGGGTAGACAGCTTACTTCAAAAAAATGGCGTCACCCCCGGAGAATTTGACTTTGTAAACCTAGACATACAAGGAGTTGAACTCCAGGCTCTGAAAGGATTTGGTGAATATATGGAATCCGTTAAATACATCTACACTGAGGTAAACACAGGGGAGGTTTACGTTAATAACGATTCGATAGGGCAGATCGATAATTTTTTGGGAAATCTGGGATTTAGCAGGATGGAAACTAAGATTACAGAATTTGAATGGGGCGATGCTTTTTACATAAGAAATTAGGACAATGATAAGCGTAGTAACAGGGACTTTAAATAGATTAAACCTCTTACCTAAAATAATAGAGAACACGGTTGGATCTAATCCTAATATTGAATTGGTGCTAGTAGACGGTGGTTCGAATGACGGTACTATAGATTTTATAAAATCAATAAACCACGAAAGGATCAAGCTTATCGAGAACGGTGAAAGAAGTTATTATTGGCACTACATGAACCTCGGAATAAAGGAATCCAGCCATGAATGGGTATGTCAATGGAACGATGACATAATACTCGAGACCGGATGGGATCCGATAATTGAAGAAATCAACAAAACTCAATGCTCGGATTTTTATATTTTTTCTTGGAAAGAAAACGAGAAATACGTAATAATTGAAAACGATCGGGAGCTCGTAATGAACTATGGCATTTACAACAAGAAAATATTCAGAGAAATAGGAATGTATGACTCTTCATATAAATACTATTTTTGCGACGGAGACATGAGTTTTAGAGCAAAAAGCTTTGGTTACTCCTACACGAAACTACAAAACGTAAAATGTCATCCATTGACAGAGCATGGGCCAGAAAAAAGAGCTTTCATGAGCGATGCTAAACAGGAATCTGATAATTATTACGAGAAATTAGAAATGTATAAAAATGGGAAACTCCCATCGAGTATTATTAAACTAGATTAAATTGAAGATCTTCACTTTTTTTTCAGAGTCACATAGATTGTTACACGATCTTTTTATTGAATCAGTAACTAGAACGAATCCAAATATTGTGGTTCAATCGGATTTGATTGACCAATTTGGAACTGGAATATTTATGGATAATGGATGGGAAAGATCCATGACAAATAAACTAGATCAAATTATTAAGGCTTGTGAAACTGAGAAAATATTTATACACTCGGATTCAGACGTTTATTTCTTCGGTGATATAGAAGAAAAAATTTTAGAGGAACTTGGTGATTTCGACATTGCTTTTCAGGACGATGGTCACGTAGGATTATGTATGGGGTTTTTCATATGCAAGCCTAATAAAAAAATTCTACAACTTTTTAGATCAGTAAAATCAGTTCTCAGTGAGTTTCAAGGGCATGATCAAAATGCTCTTAATTCAATAATAGCCTCCAGCGGAGTAAAATACAAAAAACTATCTCACCTCTTTTACAATTATGGTCAGAAACACGGAACAACCTGGAACGGGGAAGATTTCGATGTCGACCCTGATATACTAATTCTCCATGCTAATTGGGTGATTGGAGTTGAGAATAAATTGAAGTTAATTTCGTTGGTAAAAAACAAAGTAAAGAGTAGATGATACTATTTCCAGGATTAGATTTCTGTATAGTCAACGATCCAATAAAAACGGAAGAGACGATATACAACAAGTTAAAGGGTCAAAAACTAGGCATAGAGTATGTTGGAGTTCCGATTGCTTATTCCATTAACACGTTTGGACTAGAAAGAACACAAGAGGTTATTAATGAAATAAACAAAAGGTATCCATTCAAAAAATTCTTCGTATGCCAGCACATATATGTGAATCGACTTAACTTCGGAGATAATCTAGTGTTCACCCCACACACGGAAGAATCCGATAACTATTTTTTCATTCCACATTTTAATCCTGTTGCCAACCACAAAGAGACAAGGGTCAAATATTCTCAAAGATCTTTGAATTTTTCTTTCGTTGGCGATTTTGGAACAAATCAGGTAAGGGAGAGGATATCTGTTTTAAATTCCGAAAAAACCCCAGTGTTACCAACAGGAAAATGGTTTTTTTCACACGAAGCGGAAAAACAGAAGGAACTGCTAGGGATGTATTTAAAAACTCTGAAAAACTCTAAAATGTCTTTATGCCCTATGGGAACGGGACCATCGACTTTGCGATTGTTTGAATCCATGTCATTTGGATCTATCCCCGTTATTTTCAACAACCTCAAATTACCTAGGGAAATGAAAGAAATTATTACAATCGTTGATCCCAGTTCTTTCATTACAAACCCAGATCCTTACATTATTTGTGAAACTCAGGGGGATGAGATTTCAGAAAATATATATGAGGTATATTGGGAAAAACTATCAAATGATAATCTGCATAAATCTATAATTTTAACTTTAAACGAACATGGCTATTAAATACTTGGGCAGCGAATATGGTGGATGGAGTGTAGACCTAGACCTGTTAAAAAACGGAGACACTATTATTGACGCCGGTTTGGGTGAGGACGTGTCTTTTTTAACTGAACTTCATAAACACGTCGCTGTAAACGTGGTTGGTGTAGATCCTACGAAAAAGTCACATGACTATCTTGAGCTGAATCCAGTCCAGAATATGGAGTTGCTGAAAATGGCGATAGGAAAAGACGGGCAAGAGGAGATACGTATTTTTAAGAACAGCAACCCAAATCACGTGAGTGAAAGCTGTTATGAAGACCACCAATCAACGGTAGGGATGGAAAGCTATTCAATAAAATGTATATCTTTCAGGGAATTGATCGAGAAGTATTTACCATCTCTAATAAAAATGGATATAGAAGGAGCCGAATATGACGTTCTGTACGAATGTATCGGAGTAAAGCAAATCTGTGTGGAATTTCACCATCATTGCATACCATCAAAGTCTATATCGGATACAGAGGAATGCATAAATTTCATGGTCGACAATGGGTATTCTGTAGTTGCTATACATAACGAGAGGGAGTATACACTTGTATTAAATAGCTAATTTTATGTGTAGTTTTCTTTTTACTAATTGTCAAAATTTTAATTTAGATGATGCAAACTTTCTTTTAAAAAAAAGAGGTCCGGATCATACCGGGGTTGAAATCGAGAACGGATTTACTTATGTACATAATCTCCTTTCAATTACTGGGGATTTTTTCCCACAGCCCATATTAACTAGTTCTGTAAATGTTTTATTCAATGGTGAAATATACAACTACAACGAGTTTGGCGACTTCCGTTCTGACTCTGAGTGTATTACAAAATTGTATAAGAGCGAAGGTGTTGATGGGTTGTCCAAAATCGATGGGGAATTTGCCATTTTTTTACACGATAAGGCGAATGAAAGATTCGTTTTAATGACAGACACATTCGGAACTAAACCCTTATATTGGGCTGTACAAGATTGTAAAGTTGGCGTTGCTTCATATCCAGATCCGCTTAAAATTTTAGGATTTAATTCCCCAATTAGGTGTAAACCAAATACTACTCTCATTTTTGACAGCAAAAAATTAAATGTAATATCTGAGAAAACAATATTCAAATTTGACCTCGAGCAAAAGAAAGAAACTTACGAAGATTGGAAAAAAGCATTTAGGAGAAGTGTAGAAAAAAGAACATCTAATTTAAAGCACAACATTTTGCTTCCCCTAAGTAGCGGATATGATAGTGGTTTGACCGCTTGTTTACTAAACGATCTCTCGGTCGAATACACATCTTATTCTATTGTAGGATCCGAAAATAGTCACGTTTTAAATTCCAGAATTTCTTTGAATAGGAATAGCAACAAGGAAATCATACCTTCAATAAGTAAAGATAAAATTTTGGAAATATCCCAATTGTTTGATGAAAATGTTCAACACTTTGGTTATGGCCCATCTCCACTAGAGATAACACACGACGGATTCAAGGATCCTGGAGCAATAGGCCTGTATTACATTCTAAGTGAATCTAAAGCAAAATACAACACAAAAATAGTTCTTTCTGGACAAGGAGCCGATGAAGTAATGACGAATATACAGACCTATGGATTCAAAACAAAGAATCCTGAAACATTTGGAGATAATCTAGGAGACGTGTTTCCATGGGGAAATTTCTATATGGGATCGCAATGGTCGTATTTGATGAAGGAGGAATGTATAGCAGGATCACTAGGAATTGAAACTAGATACCCATTTTTAGATAGAGAGCTCGTTCAAGAATATCTTTGGCTCAAACCGGCCCTTAAGAATAAAGATTACAAAGCACCAATAAAAAGTTACCTGGATGATTTTTCTTATCCCTACCACAACCAAAAAATCGGTTTTAATATAGGACAATGAAATTCGTATGTACAGACAGCATAATGCTGAACACCAAAGGTCCTAACCAATCTCTAGGTAATCACATATTACATCTGTTTGCTTGTTGGAAAATAGCAAAGACTTTGGGTCTAAAGCTATCTATTAATTGTCACAGTAACTTGGACGAATTGTTCAACCTGGATCATTTTAGAAACAGTTCCCACTTAGATCCTGTACTGCTGTACACGGAAAAATATGGAGGAAGCATCGATGAACATGTACAAAAAGAAATAGAAAACAACAATTTTTTCTCTGAATTGTTAGCGGGAAATATAGAAACACCTGAATCTTTTTACATGAAGGGGTGGTTTTGGAATTCAGTATTTTTACCAGAGGAAGATATTTTCAAAGATATTCAAATAAAAGAGGAGTTGCTGAATATATTGGAAAAAAACCACGGCTATCTCAAAGACCCATCAACACTTGTCGTTCATTATAGGGGTACGGATTTCTTAAACCACAGCATTGGGTGGGGAGATCTAAGACTTAAATCTGAATACTATGAGAAGTGCATTTCCGATTTTTTTAGTTCAAATAAGGTAGGAAAGATTGTAATCATTTCTGACGAACATCCGGATTTCTTGGTTGACCTGTGTGAAAGATACTCTAATGACGTGATTAGTACAGCAAATGATTATCTTATAGATTGGTTGATATTGCTCCGATCTAAAAATTTGGTCTGTTCAAATTCTTCTTTTTGTTATACTGCAGGATGGTATTCTAAAAACATTGTTTACCAACCCGATAGATTCTTTACCAGATATATAAGGAAGGATCTTTCATACCCAACTTTTCCTTATTATAAAAACACAAAAACAAAAAAACTATGAAATCTTATTCACAAATAGGACAGGACATTTTCGTTAAAAAATTACTGAAAGAAGAGAATTACAAAGGATACTTTGTAGAAATAGGAGGTTACCTTCCTACTGAGATAAACAATACCATGCTTCTAGAAGAATCTGGTTGGAATGGAATATCTTTAGATATAATTGATTACAGACAAGAGTGGAAAATTAGAAATACCCCGCTGCTTGTAGAAGATGCTGTAAACTGCGATTTTAACAAAATCTTCGATGATAATTCAGTGCCTAATATTGTTGACTACTTATCAGTAGATGTCGAGCTAGAGGGGGAAAGGTACAGGGCACTTTTAAATTGCTGGAAGGCAGGGAGAGAATATAAGATAATTACTATAGAGCACGACTCACATATGGGATATTCAGAAAGTGAAAGAGAGCCTCAAAGAAATTTTCTCTCCTCCGAGGGTTATTATTTGTTGTTCGGCAATGTAAAAAATGCGGACGGAGTTTCATACGAAGATTGGTGGGTAAATCCCAAATTTTTTGACATGGAGAATTTATCCACACTAGCTTCCGATGGTGAAGTATGGACCAACATAATTGAAAAAGTAAAATCTATATAAAATGGAACATTATTATCAAAACATAGGAGAGGATTGGTTTACCTATCCAAATTTTTATTCCTCAGTTGTAAGATCTTTTCCCTCCGGATCTAAATTCGTAGAGGTAGGATCCTGGAGAGGGAGAAGTGCATGTTTTTTGGGTGTAGAGATCTATAATTCAGGAAAAGACATCAAACTTGATTGCGTAGATACATGGAACGGATCAGAAGAACACGTTGGATATGATATTTTAGAAAACGACGGCCTTTATAACGAATTCATTTCCAACATTGAGCCCATAGCACATATTATCAATCCTATTAGAATGGAATCTTTGAAGGCAGTGGATCTTTATGAAGATGAAAGCTTGGATATGGTATTTCTAGATGCATCACACAGGTACGAAGACATAAAAGCAGATATACTGGCTTGGTACCCTAAAGTAAAAAAAGGGGGCATTTTTTCAGGACATGACTATCCTACATGGACCCAAGTTGTAAGAGCAGTAGACGAGTATTTTCCGAATAGGAATTTTCAGGTCAGCGAAAATTGCTGGATCCACACAAAGTAAATATGTTTTTGTCAGGAATCGAAGTTGGAGAAAGACCGGAATCCCATAAAAACATAATGGGTAACACTCAGCAGCCCTGGCTTCCGGTTGAAGCAATAGAATTTTTAGAAAACCGTCTGAATAAAGACCACATCGGATTCGAATTTGGATCAGGAAGTAGCAGTTTTTGGTTCGCTAGATTAACGGGAAAGCTTCATTCGATAGAGAGTGATTCAATATGGAATAAAATGATGATAGATCTGGCTGCAACAAACAACGTGGTTAACGTATCTCTAAAATGCATCCCTTGTGATATGCTACCTATATGGGATATAGACACGGAGACAACGGGTGACTACGATCTTTACAGCAAAGAAATACATGCAATAGAAGGAGGTTTCGATTACATATTAGTCGATGGTGTCGCAAGATCACTTTGCATTTTAAATTCAATAGAAAAGTTGAATGCTGGGGGATACCTAATCATCGATAATGCTGAACGGCCAGCTTATTGGAATGCAATAGAGAAAATACCGCAAAACTGGGAAAGGTTTGAATTCAAAAATTCTGTTGATACCACTTTAATTTTCAGGAAGACCTGATAGCCAGGTACATATTTTCACACCCAATTAAACTATAGAAAAATGAAATTCTGCATTAATCTAATTGCAACAAACAAGTATTTAAAATTTATACCTGGTGTTCTGGCATCAATCGAAAAGCATTTTTTTGTTGGTAGTGATATTACTGTAATCATTCACACCAATGTGGATGCGGGTGATATTTTTTCATCACAAAAAAACATATCAGTTTTCGTTAACAAAATTGAACACGAGGGATGGCCTTTTGTTACCCTTAAAAGATTTCACTATTTCACACAAGCCAAGAAGAAAATACAGGAATGTGATTATGCATTTTACGTAGATGTTGATAGCTTGTTCATAGGGGATCTAAACCTAGATTCGATTGGCCAATCTGGAATATTTGCAACATTACATCCATGTCTTTATGATGGTGAGGGTACTCCAGAAAGAAATCCACTTAGCTCAGCTTATATTCCTTACAACTCCGGAAACAGCTACTTTTGCGGAGGTTTTTTTGGAGGGAGTGCCGAGGATTTTATGGAAATGTCAGAACAAATAATCTTAAATATCGAATCTGACCTGGGTAAGGGCTTGATTGCTATATGGCACGATGAATCACATCTTAATAAGTATCTCTTTGAAAATAAACCCTCAGTTGTATTTAAACCGCCGTTTGCAGTTGCGGAAAATATTACAACAGAATCAGAAGCCAGTAAAATAAAATTCTTAGATAAGAATTCTATAGGTGGACACGATTATTTCAGGAATTAGTAGTATGGGAACTTTTCTAATTTTTCCAATAAAAATTAGAAATAATTGTTTTGGAAAATATTCTAGTTACCGGTGGTAGTGGTCTGGTTGGGAGATGTTTTAACGGACCCGAATACTTCAAGATCTCTTCATCACAATTTGATTTAAGAATACCCTCGGAAGTCGAGAGTGCTTTTTATCAGGTGAACCCTTCTGGTGTTATTCACTGTGCTGCCAAAGTCGGTGGGGTCTTAGGAAACATGAGATACAAAGGGGATTTCTTTTACGACAATATAATGATGAATACCAATGTCATAGAACAGGCAAGGCAAAGCGGTGTTAAAAAGTTAATTGCTTTTCTTTCTACTTGTGTTTTTCCAGATGATGTCGAATATCCTTTGAGTCCGGATAAAATTCATAAAGGCACACCACATAAATCAAACGATGCATACGCATATGCAAAGAGGATGAGTGACGTCCAAATAAAGGCATATAGAGAGCAATATGGATTGGAGTATTTTTCAATAATTCCAACCAACATTTATGGACCCGGCGATTATTACAATTTAGAAAACGGTCACGTGGTTCCTATGCTGATCCACAAATTTTTCCTCGCACAGAAAGAAAATAGACCTGTAGAAATTTGGGGATCTGGCAAATCCCTTAGAGAATTTATATTCTCCGAGGATGTCGCAAAACTCACAAGGATGTTGTACGATGATTACAACGGTCAAGAGCCAGTGATATTGTCAACTTCAAATGAGATTTCCATAATGGATATGGTCGATCTAATAAAAGAGGCTTTTAATTTCAAAGGTGAAATAATCTTTGACAAAGACAAGCCCGATGGGCAATTCAGAAAGCCCTCGGATAACTCCACCATTAAAGAAATGTATCCCAATTTTAAATTCACAGCCATAGAGGATGGGATAAAAAAATCAGTAGATTGGTTTATTGATAATTACCCAAATAATACAAGATTATGATGGAAAGATCTAAAAGAGCTTTAATTACAGGCATTAATGGACAAGACGGGTCATATCTGGCGGAGTTTCTTTTATCTAAGGGATATGAAGTTTACGGAACCATCAAAAGAAATTCTGTATCAGAAAACCAGACATCCAGACTATATAGTGTGTATGACAGGATTAAAGGGAATTTGATCTACGCAGATCTCACTGATCTTGCTTCCCTTTTACATGCTTTAAAAGTCTCAGATCCCGACGAAGTTTATAATTTAGCAGCACAATCCCATGTTAGGATTTCATTTGATCAACCTATTTACACTGCGCAAGCTACTGGATTGGGAACTCTGAATGTGCTCGAAGCCGTTAGAATACACAACGAAAAGATCAAAGTGTATCAAGCATCATCTTCAGAAATGTTTGGCAACACCATCGACATGGACGGGTACCAAAGGGAAACAACACAAATGAATCCCGTTTCTCCGTACGGATGTGCAAAGGTTTTTTCTTACAATATTGCTAGAAATTATAGGAATTCATATGGACTTTTCGTTTCAAATGGGATATTATTTAACCACGAGTCTCCCAGAAGAGGAACTAATTTCGTAACCAATAAAGTGGTAAAAGTTGCAGTAGAGATCAAGTACGGGTTAGCAGATAAACTCGCCTTGGGAAATCTGAATGCAACTAGGGACTGGGGACATGCAAAAGATTATGTAGAAGCAATGTGGATGATACTTCAGCAAGAAACCCCTAACGACTTTGTTTGTGCTACTGGGGTTTCACATTCTGTTGAAGACCTGGTAAAATATGTTTTCGGTAAGCTGGATCTCGACTGGACACAATACGTAGTCCAGGATCAAAAGTTCTTCCGACCTGAAGAGTTGGAAGATCTAAAAGGAGACTCGTCGAAACTTAGGAAAGCCACAAATTGGAATCCTAAATACACCTTTGAAACTATGCTGGACGAAATGATCCAGTACTGGCTTGACAAATATAATTAGGAGTGTAATTTTAACTTTCTTTGGGATGATATATAGAAAAAATATATCAAAGAAATGAGAATATTAGACTTCCAAAATTTCTCTAAAATCTACGAGGCTGAAGAACTTCAGCCGCAAACAGACTCCACCTTAAGAAGAATTGTTAATTCTTTCTTCATGTCTTATGGATCTTTAGGTTCATTGACAACAGATTACGTGGATATGCTCGTAGATCTAGAGAGTCTTAAAAGAGCAAAAGGAACT
>Ga0129333_10003792_pt1 | contig 14181 bp, 15 predicted proteins | sample CPB6_08_DNA_FD_94474 | JGI IMG/M metagenome (GOLD analysis project Ga0129333, IMG submission 94474) | Freshwater to marine salinity gradient microbial communities from Chesapeake Bay, USA - CPBay_Sum_0.6_0.8_DNA | ecosystem: Environmental > Aquatic > Marine > Coastal | place: USA: Chesapeake... | reverse complement strand
TTGGCACTCGGGCTTGGGCTTGGACTTGGCTTGGCACTCGGGCTTGGGCTTGGTTTGGCTGTAGCATCCTTCTTTGCATCTGCGCCAGCATCTGCATCCGGGTTCGTCATTCCTTCTTTGGAACTGCTCCTAAAATAATTGACCTTTGACACCATGAGGAAATTCGTTGCCAGAATGGCAATCAAAAACACGATGACCATGTTTTTGGTGAAAAATGTGCTTAAATATGCAACAATCGCGAAAAACACGACGGCTTCAAAGTTGTCCGTCATCAAGTAGCCCAAAACATTGACAAATGCAACAATGAGCATGATGTAAAGCACATTCTTGTCAGTTGCCATGGTCATTGCACTTGATTCAACCGATTTGAATCCGCTCATGAAAGAACGAGAGATGCTTCTTAAATTCGAATTCATATTATTGTGATTGCGTATTATGTATTTGAAATATATTATATATAAATAAAAATATATTTCACAAGGAAATGTTTTGATTACACATAGTGTAGAAACGTAATAAAGATTTATCACATTGGTTTGTTATCTCATTCATGAAAGAACCTCTTCAGCTGGGTATATGTGAATTTTATAATCCATATTTGCACGGACCATGCGACCCATGCATTGCGAATCATTTAATGTTCATGTGGGACATTCCCCTATCTGAATTTTATGACAACAGTTATGCGGATTTAATAGCAACATATCCACACCCGATTCGCCGCTATGTCGGCAACATTCGCGCATATTGGAACATTGTTGCTCGCGCAACCATGTATCCCATGTTTGAAATTGTGCAACCAATCACGATGGAACCCGGTGGAGAATGCGTTGCAATCATCAAAACGTTTTGGATTCGACTGATTCAGCGCCGATGGAAACGCATTTTTGCGGAACGACGCGCGCGTTTGGCACGTTTGATGAAACCTTATGGTCTCTTGAAGAGAGAATGTGGAATAAAATAATGTAATGTATATATAATGTAATTCATTGATTTACAAATCTGTATTTTCAACATGGAAGAATTACCTCCAAGGTCTGAGACTTATTACACAGACCCGCTGCATGGTAGGACGGTTAGTTGGCGCCCATCATGACGCCCGACGAAAGAGTCATCCCATGTGAGTTTTAGCGGTGCTCTTGATGCTCTGGAATTGAAAGATAAAGAATTTGTTGACTGGATGAAAATAAACTACATTGATGATTTGAAATACATTGGCATGATGCCATGTGCAAAGTCATCTAAATTTCGTAAGATATATCCGATTAGTGAATTGTACAATGCTAATATTGGAAGTGGTACGGATACTTATGGCGGACTTTATGAACATAAACTGTATGAAGATGCAAAGGCTGCAAAAGGCGGGCACAAACCACGCAGTAAAAAAAGCCACAAAAAAATCCATGCAAAGAAAACCAGAAAATGCTACAAATAAATAAAAAATATTTCAAAATAAATTTATATTTGCATGATGCATAATACAATTCTTCAACATGTCAGATGATTTATTTATTAGTTGGCTTTACAATAAATTTGGCATGTATTATACAGATTTTGAGTTCAAACGTGAAAATGGAGAACCGTTAATTTCATATAAGGAAATAACAACGGGACGTGTGCATAAACAACCACTATCACATCTTCCTCTTGAAAGATATAGAACCGAATATGAAAAATTTTACAAACAATCTGAAGAAAGTTCTGATTCGCCACCAGGTTCACCTCGAGGTGGATACAAGACACACATCAAGAGAAACTGTAGGAAAAGTCATAAAGGTGCTTATAGAAAGAAACATATTAAGCGTACAAAAAAACATCATAAATGATGTTCAAATTAATTAAATGTTGATATGTCCATGATTGAATCAGAAGATGATGAAGATGAAGATGAAGATGAAGATGAAGACGAGTCAGTTGAACCAACACTTGCATTGTCATCTTCATTGTCATCATTGTCTTCTTGTTCTTGTTCTTGTTCTTGTTCTTGCACATCATCATCCGACTCATCAGAGTCAACTGATGAATCATCATCATCGTCTGTCCATTGCAACTCTTCTAAAGCTTTGATTTCGTTGTGAATGCCGTCCATTTCGAGTTGAATGCACTTCAAATCATGTTTAACTTCATGTGCATTGTTTTGTGTATCACAATAATCACAAAGTGATATTAAATGCGGCAGGACCTCTTTTTTTTTCTGTAATATCTCTCGACATGCATGTTTGTATTTGCGAAAAACATCACGAAGTAGTTTGTTAGTTCGCATTGCATTGTGAATGCGTGCAGCATTTGTGAAGAGTTCATGTATTATGTCCTCGATTCTTTGCATGTTTTCAATTTCCATAAGATCGTCTTTAGCAATTCTATGCCCGTCGCATGCTAATCCGTGCAAACACTGTTCTGTCATTTGAATGAACTGACTCTGTAATAAAGCAAAATGTGGAATTTATGTGTTATATAAAATATTGGATATAAATATATTAAGCATAACGCACCAAATTACACATCCATCCATTAGATAACTCACATTTGCATCACTATTATTGCAAACCATGACTGCAGTTGAAGACATTTCAGTGGATTTGTTGCTAAGAAAAGAATCCAATGAAACTGAAATCAAAGAAAAAGAGTTAAAAGAAGTGAAAGAAGTTAAGGATTTGCTGCTTGCAGAAAGTCATGACAGGTATGTGCTTTTTCCTATCAAGGATAATGACATATGGAACATGTATAAAAAACAGGTTGACTGTTTTTGGCGTGCTGAAGAGATTGACTTGTCGCACGATGCGCCGCATTGGAACAATGTTCTAAATGAAGATGAACGATACTTCATTTCCATGATTCTCGCTTTTTTTGCTGCAAGTGATGGGATTGTGTTGGAAAATCTGGCGGTGCGTTTTATGACGGATGTGCAATTGGCCGAAGCCCGTGCTTTTTATGGATTTCAAATCGCGATGGAAAACATTCATTCGCAAGTATACAGTATGTTGATTGACAGCTACATAAAGGATGAAGCCAGGCGCAGTCAGCTGTTCCATGCCATGGACCAGTTTCCATGCATCAAAAAGAAGGCGGAATGGGCGCAGCGATGGATTCATGACAAACGCAGCTCATTTCAAACGCGTCTGATTGCCTTCGCCTGCGTGGAAGGCATCTTTTTTTCGGGCGCATTCTGCTCCATTTTTTGGCTGAAAAAGCGCGGATTGCTGCCCGGTCTCACCTTCAGCAACGAGCTCATTTCACGCGATGAGGCGCTCCACACCGAGTTTGCAGTGTTGCTTTATAATAAGCTCAGCAAGCGCACGCAGAAGGCGCGTGTTGCGGAAATCGTGCGTGAGGCGGTGGCCATTGAAAGCGAGTTCATTTGCGAAGCGCTGCCTTGTCGTCTCATTGGCATGAACGCCAAGCTGATGACGCAATACATCGAGTTTGTTGCGGACCGGCTCATGGTACAGCTGGGTTATGACAAGTTGTACGGTTCTACAAACCCATTTGATTTCATGGAAATGATCAGCCTGCCATCCGTGTGCAACTTTTTTGAAAAAAAGGTCAGCGAATATGCACTGGCCGAGAAAATCAAGACGGACGACATTTTTGACATGAATGCTTCATTTTGAAAGGGTTCATGTATGGGGGGTTATTGCCATGGTCAACGAAATTCATAAGTGTTGTAATTGCAAATGCACAAGGAGCTTTCATTTATGCCCAATTCTTTGAAATGACTTACGCCTCTATGGATGTTATTCAAAAATGATTCTGTGCAGGTATTTACTGTGGAATAACTTGTGTTGTAACTGTTGTCGTTGTAAAAATAAGAATCATTTATGTTTTCACATTTGTAAAAAAAATCAAATGTTAGTCCATTTAAATCAAAATCACTGTATTTTGCATTACAGTCATCATCATCATCTGAACCGCCAAAATCAATCTTTCTACGCAGACGAGTTGTATAATGATCGTCTCTTAGTTCGGCAATTTTCACTGTTTTCATTTTGAATTCTTCATGGCTTTTTAAACCAATCAATGCTTCCAAAATGTCTGAATCAAAGCTGTCATTGTTCTCATCATAGTTGATCGGTGTGCCACGCATGCCATGAATGAAGATTCCTCGTTCTTTCTTGAATAACTTGTGTATCAAATCAATGTTTTCATAATTGAGAGGTAGTCTTGCAGCGACACCAATATCAATGTCAGTGGATACATGCATTTTGATTGAAATGCATGAATTACTTTAAATCATTTTTGGTTTATATTTCATAAGAATAACTAACGACTTCCCAGTCATAGTCTTTGTAATCTCCTCTATGATACATAGATGATTTGTGTTTTGTATTCAAATCTTCAATCTTTTTTAGTCTGTATCGTTGTACATTATAAGAGACTGTGTTTTCACTCACAGTCATGTAAATGTTCATCAAGTCATCATCAATCGATTGTTGTTTTCTGTCAGGCAAATCACTGTAGTTGGCCAGTTTGTAGTCCATACGATATTCATCGATGTTATCAAAAGGCAGTCGATGGAAACTCGTCGCTTTTCGATAAATGAATTTCTCCAAAAATTTATACTTTTCAAAATCGATGAGTTTGATGAATGTCCCTTCATGCAACCGATACTTTTTGAGAATTTTCGTGTAAATGTGTATGATGAGGTCATCCGGCAAATGTTCAATGTTAATCATTTTATTAACATCAACAAATGGTCTTTAAACGGGTTTTCAATCAAACTGTGCATTAAATGCATCATCATGTGCTTGAAAAGAGAGAATAAACAGAATCCATGATTTGGTCCTGCATCAATACAATGACCGTGAATAGAACGAATAAGCCGCTGGTTTTCATCGTGAGTTCGCGGTCATAAATGATGCATGCAATCCATGTCAAAAATGCCAACCAGTAAACCAGTTTGACATAGTATTCAATTCCGTTGATTGTTTTTATCACTTGACCCGTAAAGTGTATTTTGCGTTCCAATAAATTCATCTGGTTTATCACATCATCGGTTTCATTTGTAAGTTCGTTCAGTCTCTGAGATGCAAGACGATTGCTTGTAGAAAGTGTTTGTATCGTTTCTCCATTTTGAGAAAGTCTAGACAGTTTGTTAGTCATATCCGTTGACCAATCATCAAATTTTTGTATCATTTGAGTTTTTTCATTTTCGCCACTTTTTTTGTAACGGCTCATCAGCACTTCATTGGCTCCATTTTGACCTTTTGAAGCAACCAAGTAATTTTTGAATGCGGTGTCTACTGTTTGTGGAGCATTTTCTTTGGTTATTACTGCAGCGTTATATTTATCTCGCGCATCACTTATTTGTTGACTTTTATAACACTGGGTTCCTTTTGCGCAAGACAAATTTGCGTTGTTGATTGTTTGCGTCATTTGGTTCATGAGCTGCATTTGTTGTAGTTGTGCAGCTTGCGAAGATGATGCAATGGATGCTGCATTTGCGGCAGTTGAATCACTCATTGTTGTTTGTTGCACTTGATACTAGATTTGACGCTATTTATATGTATTATATTTATCAAATAAAAAAATATAATACATTTTGTCATTGTTTCATTGGTCATGGTTTTCTTGCATTGTGTTCACTGTTCCTCGTTCTCTTGCACATCTTCGTCCTCTTCGTAAATGATCGCCACGTTGCGCCATGCACCATTTGTGTACTTTCCGAACTTCTTGTCCATGTATTCATACAGTTCAGAACCCTTTGGCACATCTCGGCCATGCCCGCGCACATACCATTGTTTGAATGTTTCATACAACTCGGTCTTCTTAATGCCACGGCCACCTTGCTGCATCTTAATTTTGTCGCGTGCAAATTCTGCCAAGTAGTCTTGACCCAAGCGATACTTCTGACTGCTGGCTGTAACCATGGCGCACGGTTTCACAAGGCCATTCGTTTTGAAGACATGCTCAACAAGCATGGCCATGAAGGTGGGTGCCCAGCGCTTCAACTTCTCATCCAGCATGCGGTCAATCTTGAACTGGTAGGGGTTGTCCACGTCGCCTTCCGGCAAGGGGTTGTCGCAGAACTTGGACATAAAGTCGACCTTCTGAATGCGGCGCCAAGTGCCGTCGTCGTTGCTCTTGATTTCAAACATGGTGTTCGTGCACACCACCAGCTTGAACTGCGGAATGAAGGTGACCATGTCCTTGTAAAGCGCACGACCCTGCAGCGGGTCGCCAGCCGACACCTCCTTCAACACACCCTCATTAATTTGGTCGCCTTTCGATGGCTCCTGCATGACCGCATAGCGGATTCCCATGAGCTGTGCAATCTCGGACGATGTTCCACCAATTCCGTTTCGCTTGTTCGTGATCAGAGTGATGGGAACGGTTGCCTTGTATTCACCGAAGCAGCGCGACATGAGCTCGGTCAACTTCGACTTTCCGTTGCTGCCTGCACCCACATAAATCTGGAACGTCTGCTCGCGGTTCACGCCAATCAAACACGACGCCAGATGGTCCCACATGTAGTTGCGAAGCTCTTCAATGGGGAACAATTGCGCCATGAACTCATTGATTTCAGCAATCGTGGATGCATGCTTGGTTCGGTCCAACGGAATGTAATCAATGTTGGTGCACTTGCTGATGTTGTCGTCAGGCTGACCTCTTCGGAAACGCTTTTCAGTGAAGTCAATGACTCCGTTGCTGAAGCACATGAGGTGTGCATTGGTGTCAAGCGTGTCGACAAAGTTCTTGTCGTAAAACAGTTCACGCGCTTCCTTCATGATGTTATTTTTGAAAGTAGTGGTTTTCAAGCGCATGCAAATCTCCGTGTATTTTTCAGCGCGGATGCTCTTTTCTTTCCACTCGTCGCTTCCAGGATCTTCCTGGTTCATCTGCGCCGTGTTTTCGATTTGTTTGCTGTGATACATGGTGTAAATGTCCTTGGAAATCATGAGACGCAGCGCATTTCCAGAATCGCACTCCTCCCAGCGCTGTCCGTTGAACGAAAACCAGGCGTTGTTTTTGATGCTCACGCAGACAAACTTGTCCTTGGCATAGTTGAACACCACGTGAGCCAAATCCACGTCGGTCGCCTCTTTGGTCTTCATGGTCTCTTCCATGTAGTACTCGTTCGTCTTGCGCCGGATTTCGTCGTATGCTTCGCGTGCATCCGTCTTGGCCCAAAACATGATAGAGCGCTTGGTTAGGCAGCGGCCATCGGCGGGCGTGTTCATGCCGAACTGCTGCCACTTGTCGTAAAACTCGATGATCATGCTGTAAGCGAATTTTGTGGACTTGGCACTGAACGCCATCCATGTGAGAAACAGGTGCGGACTCGTGTTTCGCAGCGCCCAACCGACGCGTATCCATTTGGGTTCGGAATCATAATACGCTGCTGGCAAGCACATGGTATAGTCATGCGTTTCGCGCAATTCATACACACGAGTGTCCAGCGATGAATACATTTGCTCGATTGCGGCATTTAGCTTGACCTCGTCTGTTATGTCCGACAGTTGGATGATTTCAACATGGGGCGGCTGAAACACCACCTTCTTTTCACCGCCTTCCGCAGCGGCACCTCCTGTGGTCGTGCTTGAAACAGACGCCTTGACTCGACGCTGTTTTGGTGCTGCAATCGTCTGTTTCACGGCTTCATGCTCAGCTTTGACGGCTTCCGCAATTTCGAAACCGGCATGATACGCATACTGCGCAGTCAACAACTGGAAGTTCACGCGCACGTCAAAGATGGACACACTGCGTTCATGAAATCCCAGCGTGCACTCTTCATCTAAACTCATGACATACCAGTACTTCAAAACATAGGCTTGGTGGCCCGGCTTGCGCGAACCATACAGTTGCCAGTTTGTGGTGCCGCGCACAATGCCTTCGTCCAACACATCTTCCCATGAATTGGTCAACGGCAAATCACCCCATATGGTGGGCATCTGGACAAGCAACCGCTTGCGCAGCATGATTTGCAACGCACGGTCCATCTTCATGCCAATCAGAATGTGCAGTCCGTCTTTGGTCGTGTCCTCCAATAAATTCACATCCGGCTTTTCAAACACGAAAATGGGCAACAATGTTCCAGGAGACAGCACCACCATGTCGGACAACTGGTCAATGATGGTTTCAACCACGCTGGCAATGTGTTCCTTCGTGTGTTGGCGTGTTTCGATTGCCGGGTCATATCGCTCGTCAATATCAATCAAACCAGGACCGTTGTCGACCAACTGACGCTCAGTCAAGTACTCCTGGCGTCCTTGGATAAACACGTGATCCGTGTATCTTCTGTAAAACTCACCGATGTCTTCCGAAGGCACTGTGTATGTGCCACCCGATATTCCCAATTTTTCGCTGCCAATACGCGTGTGCGTGTATTGCTCACCTTTCTTTGAGTACCTCTCTCTGATAAACGCGTCAAACGGACTTGCTTGCTGCTTTGATTTCGTTGTCATTGGTTTGTGTTTCCTTGGGTGGGTCGGTTGTTGATACACTTTGGCAACATTTTTTTATTTCAATTTTTCGCTTAATGTTGTAAAAAATCGGATCCCTCCAAAATGGCAAACTTCATTTTGACCAAAAATGTTTTATTTAAAAACAGACATAAAACATAATTTGTATGAACAATATGCATCCATTCATGAATCCTTCCCATACACCTGTTGGTTCTGGTTCAGCACCCGCACCTGTTTTCGTTTCAAAGGAGACAACCTTGAGGCTATTGAGAGATGTGCGTGAAATGATGACTGTTCCCGAAGAAGGCATTTTTTACAAACACAGTGAAACCGACATGTTGTGCGGATACGCATTGATCATTGGTCCTGAAGGCTCTCTTTATGACGGCGGTTATTACTTTTACAAATTCAAATTCCCTGCAGATTACCCGCATTCTCCGCCAGTGGTGGAGTTTTTGACAAATGATGGGGAAACGCGCATGCATCCGAACATGTATAAAACCCGCAAAATGTGTGTCAGCATTTTGAACACTTGGCGCGGCGATCAGTGGACTGGATGCCAAACCATTAAATCAGTGCTAATAACAATCATGTCATTGTTGGATGACAAGCCTTTGTTGCACGAACCCGGGATTACGCGACAAAACCCGGATTACGAACCATACAATAGAATCATTCAATATAAAAACTATCGTTTCTGCATGTTGCAGTTGCTCAAATCAGTCAGTGAATTCAAAAAGGTTATACCTGACATTGAATTTCATGACCAATTTTACGAGCACATGTGTGCATCATTTCGCAAATCTCATTCAAGATATTCAGCATCAATCGATGCGTTGCAGGCGACATACCCGCAATTGGAAGTCGTGCGAACCTCTCAAGCGTATCAAATGACAATCACAGTGCATTATCCTCTCTTGAAAATTTCATTTGAAGAAGCTGTGAAACGGTTGGTTGATGGCATTGACTGTTAATTAACCAAAAAATTGAATTAAACAATATCCGATTATTTTATATTAACAATCGGAATTTAACCCATCCAATGCACTTTTGCACAGAATGCAAGAACATGTATTACATTCGGCTGACGGAAACCAACGGAATTGTTTATTACTGTCGCAACTGCGGTCATGAAGATGACACCATCACTATCGACAACGTGGTAGTATCGCAGACCTCGTTTAAAACGGGCACAAATCAGTATTCTCACATTGTGAACAAATACACCAAGCTGGACCCCACGCTTCCGCGCATAAGCACCATTTTGTGTCCAAACATGGAATGCCCGTGCAATCGCAACCACAATCCGACGCAGTATGCAGACCGGGCCACCATAATTGGAAATGCAGAAGAAGAATCGACAGAACCCACTGCTGCTGGTGCTGCCGCAGACGATGCAGTCCCACGTGAGGTCATCTATATGCGATATGATGACATCAATATGAAATACATTTACTTGTGCGCCGTTTGCAACACAATTTGGAACACGGAGCACATTTAGAAAAAATAAATTGCATGTGTCTGTCTGGAAATAAAATTCACTTTTTTATATTTTGTAAAAAATTGAATAAAGATATGTCGACAAATTATGTATTAGATAAAGAGACAACCTACACTTATGGCAGCAATCAATTCGTATTCCATAACTGCATTGCAGATTGCAAATCCAGACGTATTTCGCAACAATGTTCGAGACAAACTAACCGCGCGTTTTACAACGGTTGCAAAAATGACTCCAGAAGCCGCCGAAAATGCCGCACTGAATCTGGAGCGCGGCATCTACAACTACACACTGCGTGAATCGGACACCAAAAACATTGTGAAAAAATGGGACAACGGCTATTTTGTGCAGATTTACGCCGACCGCTTGCGCACGGTGTGCATCAACATGGCCAATCCACATGTCATGCAGCTTATCAATTCCAAGCAAATCAAGGCGCACGAGCTGGCGTTCATGTCGCATCAAGAGATGAATCCGGACAAGTGGACTGCGCTTATCAAGGCCAAACAGCTGCGCGACAAGCACAAGTATGAAACCAAGGTGGAAGCATCTACTGACAATTTCACGTGCCCGAATTCCAAGTGCCGCTCTACGAAATGCACATACTATCAGCTTCAAACTCGGTCAGCAGATGAACCCATGACAACATTTGTGACCTGCATCGACTGCGGCAAACGTTGGAAGTGTTGAACTGTGAAAAAAAATATATTATAACGGAAAACATGACATGCATTTTGTTGAAACTATTTTGAAATTATTTGTTTTTTCAAATGATTTCCAAGTCGGACAAACGCCAATACTCGGATTTGCCACCAGGCAGTGGTCTGCGGATGATGAATGGCAACGCCTTCTGTTGGAGTTCCAGCTGTGCAATCAAGTATCCATCTATAATTTTTTTGTCAACTGGAATCATGGGTTGAGCTCCCTGGTTTATTTGCTTTGCACGCTGACCCAGTATGCGCGTCTTTTCATATTTGGTGAGAAACGGCATAGTCTTGTGCATCGCATCCACGATGACGCCATCCGCATTTCGAATCACTCGTGAAAGCGCAGCAACTTCAGTGTTGTTTAAATGCAGCATTTCTTGGTGGCATGATGCAATGTAGTTTTCATGCATTTCACTCTCAAACTTGCGCAAATAATTGTTGGGGTCGTCGTCTTCATCATCTGAACCCTCATCACTGTCTCCTTCGTTTTCATCATTTGCAATGTCGTCGTATGAATTTTGCAGAGTGGTTATGTCTTCCAGCGTGGCTTTACCTTTTGGCGGCTTGGATGATGCAATCGCGCGCTTATTGGCAATGACTGCCTTCTTTTTCGCGTCGGAATTCGCCATGGCAGATGCAGCAGTTGCTGTTTTCTTGGCAAGCATGGCAGGCGTTTCCACCGGGGCATCTCCTTCTTCATCCATTAACTCGTTCATTTCATCAAGGTCGTCGTCATCGTCCTCCACGTCGCTCATTTCAGTTGAAACGGATTCAGTGGCATCAGTTTCAGTGCCAGTGCGGCTGCTGACATCGGATTCTTCTTCTTCTAATTCTTCATTTGCGGCATTTGCCAGTGTGTTGGCGCGCAACAATTCGTCTTCTTCTCCTTCATCATCATTGTCGTCTTTTGAACGATTCATCCCTCCAAATTTGTGTATCTGATGAAGCACATTGTTGCCTGAATCTTGGTTGTTATACATCGTGTCCGCGTGATTACTATAATATACACAAATATACTTTAATATCTTTCAATTTTTAATTTTAATCCAAGGTTGACATGTCAATCAGGCATTTTCTCTCGGATTGCGCGGGTGGGTTTGCAGTTTGCAACCATGTCTGCATGAATGCTGCACTTGCATTTGTTTCCGTTGTTGTTGTTGTTGTGGATGTGGATGGTGTTGCAACGCGACGTTTGGGTGCACGATGCTCATAACCTTCTGGATTGTTGCGCTCTTTTATCACTGTTTGCCACAAGTTGTCAAGCACCTTGATTGCATGTTCGAACCACAGCTTGTTTCTTAACACCAGAACACAGCTCATTTTTTCCAGCCGCCAGTTAATGGTTTTCATCCACATGTTGTCTTGATTCCGTTCCATAGCTGCATTGAACCATGCTTCGTGATTCGTGCACTCAATGGGTTCATATTCATAATGCGGCTTGCCGTTTTTCATGAAGTAGATAATTGTGCCGCTCATGATACATGGCTCATTTGTTTCCTGCCCTGCTTCCACTTCTGCAAACTGCGTCTCTAAGAAGTCGCACTCATTCAGGTCAGTGGTTTCCATTTGCAACTGCATTTGTATCCAATACTCTTTTTTTGGAACACCGGTTATGTCGCGATTCACAATGTTCTTAATTTCCAACATGCGCCCGTATCGTTGCGATTCCGGATCCACATTGATTCCATCCGGCGACGCACCTAAAAACGGATATTTGTCGTGCTGCAAACATCCGAAATCTGCAACGCGGGTTTTATACATGTGTTCATACACCATGCGCGACACGGGTTCATATTTGTGTCCCCAATGCAGGGTCGATGATGTGTTGACGTATTCTTTTTCTGGGCTTTGCTTCGGCGGTTTGCATTTCTCGTAAATCAGTTGATTCATGCACGCCTGACTTTCAAACGCCTTCCACGCATTGCTCGCTGTCAACAGGTCATGCCGGAATTTATACCACTCATCTGTGCGCTGGTCCGGCTGCGGTTTTGACCGAATGCGCGCCAGCTTCGCATCAATGATGGGAACATTTGGCGGCTTTCGTATGAATGTGGTCCCGCATTCGCGTGCTGGAGCAATCCATTTGAAATACTGTGCTTCGCAGAACCGACACAGCGCATCGGCTTCCAAGTCCAGCTTGTGTGAAAATTCAAAGGCGTCTGTTCCCTCGAAGTATTCGTGCAATACGTCGAGCACAACATCGTGAAAATCGGGGGCGCTGAATGCCAACGGATTCTCGCAAATGTAAGCGTCCAAGTGATGCAGCATGTCTTCGATTATTAAAAGCATGTCCTCATCTCCAAACTGTTCAAAGAGAGAAGAGAGATATTCTTGATGTAAATCAATTTCGGTCCATTCCGCATTTATTTTTCTCAATGATTTTAATGCATCGGACCATTCTTCTATTTGCATGTCCATGATGCAATGAAAGCTAAACTATATTAAAGCGATACATTTATATAGTTATTTTATACATCAAATATATTCCACGACACACATTGCATATGACCGACGCAAATAAACACATTGTTTGCATTGAAGGCAAACGAAATGCCGATAAGCTTTTGAATAAGCCTAAACCGCAACGCACACGCACCATGAAGTGGACAATTGATGATGCATTCTTTGAATACGACAAACAGATTGAAGTGTTGCGACGATTAGTTGCAGATGACCAGAGTCTGGAAGAGAGAAAATTCTTTATAAAAGAAATCAAAAATAAACTGGATGGTTATGTGCGACAAGATGTGGCAAATAGTGTCCATGATTTATCTGCATTTATCTCTCTAGATGCAACCATTGAAATGTTATTGGTAAGCAAGTTGCGATGCGCTTACTGCCGTGAGTGCTGTGAGCTGATTTATAAAGACGTCATGGCACAGCGTCAATGGACGTTGGACCGCGTGGACAATGACCGGGGACACAATGGCGACAATGTTGTGATAGCCTGTTTGGCATGCAATTTGCAAAGGCGCACCATGGATGCCGAGAGATTTAAATTTGGAAAACAGCTGCGCGTTGTCAAGGGGTTTTAACGTCGTCTACTTCGCTTAGAATGCTTCCCATTTTTTTTGCGTCTGTGCGTGTTTCTGTGTTTTCCACCCATACGCCGAGAGCGGCGAGAAGCTATTTTTGAACGTATTATTTCAACTGCTTCAGCATTTTGAACTTGCCATGGCTTATCGAGAGAACCAATCAGACTTATCACCTCATCCTTTGAAGGACCTAACTTAGGAGCATTAGGTTTTCCCGGTTCAATAGTAGCCACGGGTTTGATATGTTCATCTTCAATCTTTACATATATTATAACATTCCTGGATGTTTCTTGCAAAAGGTTGATGAGTTCTTGTTTCTGTTTCTCCTCCTCTTTCTTTTTCTCCTCCTTTTTCTTTTCCTCCTCTTTCTTTTTCTCCTCCTTTTTCTTTTCCTCCTCTTTCTTTTCCTCCTCCGTTTTCTCTTCCTCCTTTTTCTTTTCCTCCTCCGTTTTCTCTTCCTCCTTTTTCTCTTCCTCCTCTTCTGAATACATTTGAATTTGTGATGAGTCGGTGTTGAGAAAACCGGAGAGGCCTAT
>Ga0129333_10003791_pt1 | contig 14182 bp, 15 predicted proteins | sample CPB6_08_DNA_FD_94474 | JGI IMG/M metagenome (GOLD analysis project Ga0129333, IMG submission 94474) | Freshwater to marine salinity gradient microbial communities from Chesapeake Bay, USA - CPBay_Sum_0.6_0.8_DNA | ecosystem: Environmental > Aquatic > Marine > Coastal | place: USA: Chesapeake... | reverse complement strand
TTCACGAAGTTCCGCGCCATTTCGAGATGCTGCTCTTGATCTTTTCCAACAGGAACCAGTGCAGCTCTGTGCAAAATAATATCAGCGGTTTGTAAGACCGGGTAGGTCAACAAACCGGCATTGATATTGTCGGGATGCTGGCGAACCTTATCCTTGAACGTAACTGTTTTTTCAAGCTCACCGACATAAGCCAACATATTGAGCAATAAATAAAGCTCTGCGGTTTCCGGCACATGACTTTGACAGTAGAGGACGGCCTGCTCAGGATCGAGACCACAGGCAATATTTTCAGACAAGACACGATATACATTTTCTTTGAGCGAGGCCGTATCGGGATGCGTGGTAAGCGAATGAAGGTCGGCCACCATAAAATAGCAGCTGTATTCCTTTTGCAGACGCACATAGTTGCGCACCGCCCCAAAGTAGTTGCCAAGGTGCAAAAACCCCGTGGGACGGATACCGCTCATCACAATTTGCTTCTTCTTGTCCATTGTGGCGAAGATAGCTAAAAGGGATGGGTTATCTTTGTCTTCGGATTCAAAAACTAGCTATGGCAGAAGGCATCATTCACCTGGAACAAATCAAGAAAAGTTATTTCATGGGCAAGCAGGAGTTGCCTGTATTGAAAGGCCTTTCGCTCGATATTTTCAAGAACGAATATGTGTCGCTGATGGGTCCTTCCGGATCGGGAAAGAGCACCCTGATGAATATCATCGGCTGTCTAGATACCCCCACCGAGGGACGTTACGTGTTGAACAATAATGATGTGAGCAAGATGGCCGACGACTCATTGGCTGAGGTCAGGAACAAAGAGATCGGCTTTGTATTCCAGCAGTTCAACTTGCTTCCCCGGCTTACTGCTGCCGAAAATGTGGCCTTGCCACTTGTCTACGCCGGTATGGGCAAAAAAGAGCGAATCCAAAAAGCCATGCAGATGCTCGAAATGGTGCGGCTTACCGATCGCAGTCACCACCGCCCAAACGAGCTCTCTGGAGGACAATGCCAGCGAGTGGCAATTGCCAGGGCACTCGTGAACGATCCTGCTATTATACTAGCCGATGAACCCACCGGCAACCTCGACACCAAGACTTCGCAAGAGATCATGGATATTTTTGAGGAGATCTACAAAAACGGCAATACCATTGTGATCGTTACCCACGAAGAGGATATTGCCAATCACTCACGCCGCATCGTTCGACTACGGGACGGAGTGATCGAGACCGATCAGCTCAATGCCAAATTCGCAAAAGCTTAAACAAGATATTTTTTCTGCTCACTGAACCTTCGCGTACCCGCGTTGTTACGTTACTTTGCAGCCCTTTACTGCATTTAACGAAACGACATGGCACTGAAGATCTACACTAAGACAGGTGACGACGGTACTACTTCACTGATCGGGGGCACCAAGGTCCCCAAATCGCATTTCCGCATAGAGGCCTATGGCACGGTCGATGAACTGAATTCGTACGTGGGTCTTTGTCGCGACTTGTTGACCGATACCACCTCGCGCGCTGTGTTGTCCGAGGTGCAAGACAGGCTCTTCACAGTGGGTTCATCACTTGCCTGCGATCCCGAAAAAGAACCTGGCATGGCCTTGCCCGATCTCAAAGAAGAGGATGTTCGTTTATTGGAAAAAGAGATCGACCGCATGACCGATCTGTTGCCCGCCATGAAACATTTTATTTTGCCAGGAGGTAATGTGGCTGTATCACAATTACATGTGCTGCGGTGTATCTGCCGCAGGGCCGAACGCTGTTGCGTCCGTATGCAATACGAAGGAATATCGGTTGAAGAACTGGTGGTGAAATACCTCAATCGGCTCAGTGATTATCTATTTGTGCTGGCTCGTTTTACCGGTCAACAATCGGGTGTGGAGGAGATCGTTTGGAGACCCCGCATCCACTAATTTCCGAGCAGCATCCCATCTTTCATAGTCCAGACCTTGTCGCATTGACTAGCCAATTCTTCGTTATGCGTTACTACCAAAAAGGTCTGTCCGGTCTTATCGCGAAGGGTAAAAAATAACTGATGCAACTCGCGCGCATGAACCGAGTCGAGATTGCCACTGGGCTCGTCTGCCAAAATAATATCGGGCTGGTTAATAAGGGCACGGGCTACGGCCACGCGTTGCTGCTCGCCCCCGGAAAGTGCCGAGGGTTTATGATCTAGTCGATGAGAAAGCCCCAGCGTGTCGAGCAATCTGGTGGCCTCTTCTTTTACCGATGACTTGGACCTACCCGCCAACCAGGCAGGTATCGACACATTCTCGATCGCGCTGAATTCTGGTAATAAATGATGGAACTGAAATACAAATCCGATATGCTTGTTTCGAAAAGCGGCCAGCTTTTTGGAGGAGAGCTTAAATACATCAGTTCCATTGATCTCTACTTTTCCCTTGTCGGGGCTATCGAGGGTACCGATCAGGTGCAATAAGGTACTTTTCCCGCACCCGGAGGGGCCAACAATGGCGGCCACCTGGCCTTTTGGCACCTCTAAACTGAGGCCCCTCAGAATTTCGAGGGTCCCGTAGCGCTTATAGAGAGATGTTACGTTTAACAATTGTGTTAAAAATCTTGATCGAAACTATCAAAAAAATTAAGCCGTTCATCCAAAAGAACAAAGGTTATTTGGAAAATAGCCCAATCCTATTACATTTGCGCAAAATTAGGCTTCCATTACCTACTAAACATATCTATATGTTCTGGACATTAGAACTGGCCTCATACCTCGAAGACGCACCCTGGCCTGCCACCAAAGACGAATTGATCGACTACTCCATCCGCTCGGGCGCCCCCATCGAAGTGGTAGAGAATCTACAGGAGCTGGAAGATGAGGGCGACGTGTATGAAACCATCGAGGACATTTGGCCCGACTATCCCACCCAAGACGATTTTCTTTTTAACGAAGACGAATACTGAGCCGTCAGGCATTCCCCATTTTATCGATCACCTGTTGTGTTACACCAGTAAAGCTGAATCCACCATCGTGAAAGAGGTTCTGCATGGTCACATAACGGGTCATATCGCTGAATAATGTAACACAATAATTGGCACAATCCCCGGCGCCGGCGTTGCCAAGCGGACTCATCGATTCAGCGTAGTGCAAAAATCCGTCAAACCCTTTTACGCCACTGCCGGCCGTAGTGGGGGTGGGTGATTGGGAAATAGTATTGACCCTTACTTTTCTTTTTACACCGTAATGGTAACCGAAACTGCGTGTCACACTTTCGAGCAGGGCCTTGGCATCTGCCATTTCGTTGTAATCGGGAAATACACGCTGAGCGGCGATATAGCTGAGCGCCACGACACTACCCCATTCACTGATTGCATCCAGATCCCAGGCCGTACGCAAGACCCGGTGCAGGCTCATCGCCGAAATATCGAGCGTCTTGGCATTCCAATCGTAATTCATTTCGGTATAATGCTTGCCTTTGCGGACATTCAGACTCATCCCGATAGAATGCAGTACAAAATCGATCTTGCTACCAAAATGTGTCATGGATTGCTCGAAAAGATTTTTCAGATCGTCCATATTGGTCACATCGGCTCCGATGACCGGCGCATTACCGCAATGGGCTGATAACTTATTGATCTCTCCCATGCGAAGGGCCACCGGTGCGTTGGTCAGCACTAACTGTGCACCCTCCTCGTGACAACGAAGGGCTGTTTTCCAAGCAATAGAGCGCTCATCGAGGGCGCCGAATATGATCCCTTTTTTTCCTTTTAGCAATTGATTAGACATACAAGTTGGTTTTCGCCGATAAAAATAAGCACTTATTTGCAAGTGGCTTAGCGCTAACGTCTGTTATTATCTTTTAAAGCTATATTTACATAAGACCGAAAAAGGTCTATGTGCACAGCGCTTATGCAGCAACGAACTGTCATTATCGGAACGGGTTGTTTTGTTCCCCCTGTCGTAAAAGAGAACAAAGACTTTGCCCAACAGTCCTTTTATGGAGAGGAGGGCACCCGCATAGAGGCGCCCGGCAGCGAGATCGTTGAAAAATTTCAGGAGATCACTGGCATCGAAGAGAGACGTTATGCCAGCGAAGAAATGAATTCGTCCGATATGGCGATCGAAGCAGCGAAAAGAGCCATTGCAGATAGCGGGGTCGATCCTGAACAACTTGACCAGATCATCGTGGCGCATAATTTCGGTAATGTCATCATTCATACCATCCAAACAGATATTTTGCCAGCCTTGGCCAGCCGCGTTAAACATGCGTTGGGTATTCGCAACCCGCAATGTGTTGCCTACGATATTTTATTTGGATGTCCGGGCTGGTTACAAGGAGTCATTCAATCTGATGCCTTTATCAAAGCCGGAGTCGCCCAGCGAACACTGGTGATCGGTACCGAGACATTGAGTCGGGTCGTGGATCGATACGACCGCGACAGTATGATCTTTTCAGACGGTGCGGGGGCGGCCGTGCTAGAGGGAAAAAAATCGGATCTGACCGATGCAGGTATCCTTTCTTGCAGCGTGCAAAGTCACTGCAACGAAGAAGCCTACTATCTTTTTTTGGGAAAAAGCAATCTGCCAGCAGCAGACCCGCATGTGCGCTATATTAAAATGAAAGGGCGAAAAGTATATGAATACGCCATGCAGCATGTACCTGCCGCCATGAAGGATTGTCTGGATAAAGCAGGCGTGCCGATCGAAGCGCTAAAGAAAGTATTTCTTCACCAGGCCAATGAAAAAATGGACGAGGGCATCATCAAAAGACTTTACAAATTGTACGGCAAAAAAGAAGTGCCTGAATATGTGATGCCTATGAACATCCACAAACTGGGCAATAGTTCGGTAGCCACCATCCCTACCTTGTTCGATATGGTAAAAAAAGGAAAATGGGATGTACACGATCTGCAAACTGGCGATATCGTATTGTTTGCTTCGGTAGGAGCCGGGATGAATATCAATGCAGTTTGTTATCGTATGTAGTCGACCAGTTCCCTCTTTCCTTTATCTTCGCAACCAGAAAATTCTTCTTGTTCTATGACCCTTTCTTACCAGTGGTTATTGGATTATCTGCCCGAACCTGTTCCGGTGGAACAGCTTAGCGAGATCCTCACCTCCATTGGACTCGAAGTAGAGAAAATAAGTCCTTACGAAGAAGTAAAAGGGGGATTGCAAGGGCTGTTGATCGGAGAGGTCCTTGCTACCGAAAAACACCCTAATGCAGACAAGTTGACGCTGACCAAAGTAACTATCGGGGAGGGTCGTTTGCTATCGATCGTCTGTGGAGCTCCGAATGTAGCTGTCGGTCAAAAAGTGGTGGTAGCTCCGGTCGGTGCCACCATCTACCCGACAACAGGTGATCCGCTCACCATGAAAAATGCAAAGATCAGAGGAGAAGAGAGCCAGGGCATGATCTGCGCCGAAGACGAGATCGGGTTGGGCGATTCCCATGCGGGTATTTTGGTTTTACCCGCCGATGCAGTAGTCGGAACGAATGCCGCTGATTTTTTCAAACCCTATCAAGATACTGTCATTGAAATAGGACTTACCCCCAACCGTATGGATGCAATGAGTCATTGGGGCGTAGCACGTGATGTGTGCGCCTATATGAATCATCATCATCAAAAAAATTGGCAGCCCCGCCTTCCGGCAGTTTACAGTTTTTCCGAAACAAAAGTGCCCTGCCCCATACAAGTCAGGATCGAAAACACAAGCGCCTGCCCCAGGTACAGCGGTGTTTGTATCGAACAGATCAAGATCGGCCCCTCCCCGCGCTGGATGGAGCAACGACTAAAGGCCATCGGTGTAAAGCCGATCAACAACATCGTGGACATTACCAATTATGTCTTACACGAGACGGGGCAACCCCTTCATGCCTTTGATCGTTCCGCTATCAAGGGAGATCAGGTGGTAGTTAAAAATCTTGCTGACCGAACTTCTTTCGTAACACTCGACGGCGTTTCGCGCACATTGAACAAAGAAGACCTCATGATCTGCAACACAGATCGACCCATGTGTATGGCCGGTGTCTACGGCGGATTGGAAAGTGGTATCAGCACTAACACACAAGCTCTTTTTCTGGAAAGTGCCTTTTTCGATCCGATCACGATTCGAAAGACCTCCTTCGGTCACCAACTGCGCACTGATGCGGCACTGCGTTTCGAGAAAGGAACTGATATTGCGGCTACCCTGCCCGTGTTACAACGAGCAGCTCAATTGATCTGTGATATAGCCGGAGGCAAGGTCCTGACAGCTCCGGTAGATTGCTACCCCACACCCTTAGCTCCCAAAACTGTACCCCTTAGCTGGGCCTACCTGAAAAAGATCAGTGGCAAACAGTACCCCAATGATGCTGTAACCGGCATCTTGAGAAGCCTTGGCTTTGGCATGGAGCGAGAAGACAAGCAGGGACTGTTGGTAACCGTTCCGTATCACAAACCCGATATCAGTCTGCCAGCCGACCTGGTAGAAGAGATTCTTCGCATAGACGGATTAGATAATATTGCTATCCCTTCGGCAATCACCCTTTCACCTGCAGTAGATAGTCCCCATTACGCCTTTAAAGAAACGCTTCGCGAAAAAATTGCGAACCAATTGGCCGGAATGGGTTATCACGAAATGATGACCAATTCGATCACCAATAGCAGCTACTTTGCCGATCAACCTGATCAGCTGGTCACCATGATCAATAGCCTCAGCGCCGAGCTTAACGTGCTGCGGCCCTCTTTGCTGCATACGGCTCTCGAAGTGGTCAGCCGCAACCTCAATCACCGCAATCTCGATCTTCGACTTTTTGAATTTGGAACTATTTATTCCAAAGAGGCTGAGGGACGCTACTGCGAAGAACCCCGACTCTGCCTGGTGCTGACTGGCCAGCGCAACGCCACGCACTGGCAAGAGAAGAGTACTCCCGTTGACCTGTTCACCATCAAAGGGGTCGTAGACATGCTACTCAATTCAATGGGGCTGAACGCAAGTTCTTCATCCGCACAGCACCCATCGCTGCGGCAGTCCATCAGTTGGTCGGCACAAAACAACGAATTAGGATCGGCCGGTGTACTGACAGAAGGTCTTGCCCGAAGTTTTGGGATCAAACAACCGGTCTACTATGCCGAACTCAATTGGCAGCGACTGGTAGAACTGGCGGCCGCCCAACCGATCCGTATTCGGGAACTGCCTCGTTTTCCGTCGGTCGAAAGAGATCTGGCCTTGGTTGTTCCGTCTTCGCTCCAATGGGAAAGTATAAGGGGATGTCTGGAAAAGATCCGGATCAAAACACTGCGGGATATCAAAGTCTTTGATATATTCGAGAGCGATAAGCTGGGGAAAGGAAAAAAATCGATTGCCATACACCTTATCTTCTCGGATCCCGAAAAAACGCTTACCGATAAAGAGATCGAAAATTGGATCAATACCATCATCAAAACGCTTGAAAAAGAACTCGACGTTTTAGTTAGAAAATGAGCAAGGTCGAATCATTAAAACGGATCAGGGAAAAACTAGCCACACTTCTCGGGCAATATAATGCCCTGCAACAAGAGAAACAGCGGTTGACCAGCGAAATAGAGACGATCAAGAAACTGCTGACCCAAGAACAATCACAAAAAGAATCACTGAGCACCCAGCTTTCGGCCGCCAAACTACAGACGTCCTCGCTGAGCGAAACAGAAAAAGCCGCCTTCGAGAAAAAGATCAATCATTACATAAAAGAAATAGACCGCTGCATCAGTCAGCTGGGTAATTAACCTCTATGAGCGAAGAACTGAAACCCATAGCTGCCCAGATCGGGGACCGCACCTACCCCATAAAGGTGGAGCCCCGACACGAGGAACTGGTTCTTCGCAACCTGCAAACCATCAACCAGAAACTGGCAGAGCTCAAGAAGCTATATGGGGGCAAGGACATGCAAGATTATCTTGCCATGACGATCCTGTGGTATGCCAACCAGTCTCAACCGGCCGAGGCAGCGCCCACAGAACAAGAGGACCTTGCGCAAGAGCTTCAGTTACTAGAACAATTGCTCGATGCCGAAATAAATAAGGGCTGACGGGGGTCAACCCATCTTTTTTAGTACCTTTACAGTACTGTTCAAGTGGAGTCTACTGATTAAACCAGGCTCCAGACAAGTATTGTGAACCCCCTAAACCTACACATCAATGGACCCCAATATACTGTACGCTCTTGTGGGCGTATTCGCCGGAGCAATTGGCCTCCTGGCTGGCCGTGTTATCTTCTCTAAATCGAGTAATAAAAAAGTTCAGGAAGCCGAAATTCAGGCACAAACCATTCTCAAAGAGGCCGAGCTAAGGGCGGAGACCGTTCGTAAAGAAAAAGAACTCGAGGCCAAGGAGAAGTTCGTTCAGCTCAAGGCGGCCCACGAACGAGAGGCCCTCGATCGCAACAAAAAAATCAATGATGCCGAAAACCGTATCCGACAAAAGGAACAATCGGTCAACCAGAAAGAGAATAACCTGGACAAACAGATCAAAGAGAACGAGGCTATCAAAGAAAATTTAAACCGACAAATAGAACTAGTCAACGGCAAACGCAGCGAGCTCGAGAAACATCAAGAAGAGCATGTACGCCGCTTAGAAAAGATCGCAAACCTCTCTGCCGAGGATGCCCGCAATCAATTGCTTGAAAGCCTAAAGAACGAGGTACAAACCCGGGCCCTTGCCTTGCAACAAGAGATCATCGAAGAGGCCAAGCAAAAAGCAGGTAAAGAAGCGCGTAAGATCATCATCCAAACCATACAGCGTACAGCAGCCGAGCAGGCCATCGAAAACTCGATCACTGTCTTTAACCTGGAAAGTGATGAAATAAAGGGTCAGATCATCGGTCGCGAAGGAAGAAATATCCGTGCTATTGAGGCAGCCACCGGAGTTGACCTGATCGTGGATGATACCCCTGAGGCGATCTTACTATCGAGCTTTGATCCGCTGCGCCGCGAGATCGCCAGACTGAGTTTACAGCGACTGGTCAGTGATGGGCGTATCCATCCGGCCCGTATAGAAGAAGTGGTTGAAAAAACCAGAAAACAGATCGAAGAGCAGGTAATGGAGATCGGAGAACGTACCGTCATCGAGCTGGGTATTCATGGGCTGCACAAAGAATTGATCCGCATGGTTGGTAGAATGCGTTTCCGTTCTTCGTACGGACAAAATCTGCTGATGCATAGCCGAGAGACCGCTAATCTTTGCGCTACCATGGCTGCAGAACTGGGACTCAATCCGAAATTGGCCAAAAGAGCCGGTCTGCTGCACGATATCGGTAAAGTGCCCGATGAAGAAAGTGAATTGAGCCATGCCCTGTTGGGTGCCAAACTGGCTGAGAAATACGGAGAGAATCCGGCGGTGGTCAATGCTATTGCTGCCCACCACGACGAGGTGGAAATGCAGTTTGTTATTTCTCCCATCATCCAGGCTTGCGATGCCATCAGTGGAGCCCGTCCAGGGGCCCGCAGAGAGATCATGCAGCAGTATCTGCAGCGGATCAAGGATCTCGAGAATCTGGCTATGGCCTACAACGGGGTTGAAAAAGCCTATGCCATTCAAGCGGGCCGCGAACTTCGGGTGATCGTAGAGGCCGAAAAGGTCAGCGACCAAGATTCCGATCGCCTGTCCTTTGAAATTGCGCAAAAGATCCAAACTGAAATGACCTTTCCCGGCCAGATAAAAGTAACCGTGATCCGGGAAAAAAGAGCCGTGAACGTGGCCAGGTAAACTGGAGCGAGAAAAACCTGTTAAATAATGATTATCAGCCCGTTGCAGAAGTGACGGGCTTTTTTTACCCCCCATTGTAATTCAAGCTTCGATTCTTGCATATTCGACTGAAATTCCCTACCTTTGCCTCCCTTAAATCTGAGGACCATGAATGCAATCGCCTACGTACACGAACAACTTACCGCCAAGAAGCAATTCCCTGCTTTCAAACCCGGCGATAACATCACTGTCAACTACAAGATCATAGAAGGAAACAAAGAAAGAATCCAGTCTTTCAAAGGGGATGTGATCAAAAAGCAAGGTGCTGGCCACACTGCCAGTTTTACTGTAAGAAAAATATCTGACGGAGTAGGTGTCGAAAGAGTATTTCCTTTCTTCTCTCCTAATATCGACTCTATCGAGCTAAATAAGACCGGACAAGTACGTCGTGCTAAACTTTTCTACCAGCGCAACCGCAGTGGAAAGAGTGCCCGTATCCGCGAAAAGCGTATGGCTGTCAGCGAAGGCGCCGAGTCATAAGCGATCAACATATTCAGCATCCCACAGTTTCCCAAAAGGCTGTGGGATTTTTTTTATCCTCGACAAATAAGCAGTCACTATCTTTACAATACAAATGAATCTTATGACAAATCCTATTTTACTGGGCGTGTTGGGAACCAATGAGATCATCATCATATTGGTTATAGTCCTGTTGTTGTTCGGTGGCAAAAAAATTCCTGAGTTGATGCGCGGGCTTGGAAAAGGAGTACGCGAATTCAACGATGCCAAAAGCAACGTAAAAAGAGAGATTGAAGAAAGCGCCAGTGATATCAACCGCTCTGACAAAGAGTAAGCTCCTTCGAAACGTAATTCGAGAAACCTTTTGCAAAAACACTAGGATCTTCCCGCTGGTGGGGATCCTTTTTCTTATAGGTGCCAACTCGGTCTTGGCACAAGACAATAAAAAAATCACCACACCAGCCTCTACTGCTGTTACCCCGTCTGACTCCTCGCTTAGCTCTTTATCCCCTAGCCTTTCTAGGCCCACCTCGGTTCCCCGTGGCTTTACGCAGTTATTAGAGCCTGCACCACCAGGCAGCCACTCGGTGACCCGGCTCCATCCACTGGCCATCAGCTTTGTCGAGAGCTATATGGACCGATATGGTAACGGTCTTCGAAAGATGCGTGACTGGGGTCGTCCTTATTTTGATATGATGGACCAGGTGCTTGAACAACACGGACTTCCCCCGCAATTAAAATATCTGGCTGTTATTGAATCGGGGCTTAAATCGAATGCTGTTTCGTGGGCCGGGGCCGTTGGACCCTGGCAATTTATGCCGGCCACGGCCAGACGATACGGACTGACCGTTACGCACGCTGTCGACCAGCGAATGGACTACATCAAAAGCACAAGGGCGGCTGCAAAATACCTTCGTGATCTCTACAATGAGTTCCAGGATTGGTTGTTGGTAATAGCAGCATACAATGGCGGAGAGGCCCGCGTTAGACAAGCGATCCGCAAGAGCGGGCATACCGACTTCTGGAAACTTCAGTACTACCTGCCGACAGAATCCATGAATCATGTAAAGAAATTCATTGCTACGCATTATGTTTTCGAAGAGGACGGATCGGAAACAACCCTGACACTTCAGGAAAGACAAAAAAGAGGACCAGAGACCAAGCCGCTCAGCGAAGAAGAAAAAAAACAAACAACCTCTTTACTCATTACGGGCCGCTATAAAAAAGAAGCGATCCTGAAGTACACCGAAACAGACCGCCAAGAGTTTGTACGCTATAATCCGGATTTCGATGAGCAGATGGCTCGTCAGGGCAACTACCTACTTCGGCTCTCGCCGGCTTGTATGCAGGTATTTATAGAAAAAAAGGGAGCTATTTTGGAAGAGAGTCTCCAGCTACTATTACAAGAGTTGGGGCGCTGAGAAAAAAATTAGACTCCCGATCAAAAATCTTCTTCGTCTTCGTCAAATCCTTTTTCGTCGAACAGGTCTTTAAATTCATCATCTTCGAATTTAAAATCCTCCTCTTCTTCTGCCTTTTTTCCAGGGGTCTTTTTACCTTTTGATTTGGGCAGATCGAATTCATCAAAGTCAGGATCCCACTCCTCTTCTATCTCTTCTTCGTCTTTCTCCCAATCGTCATTGATATCATCGGAGTTGTCATCCTCTTCGTCCGGATCCTTTTTCTTGTTCTTCGGAGCATCCTTTTTCTCCGTGTCACGAACAGAAGATTTACCTGTTTTAGAGGTATTCTTAGTAGACTTTTCAGGTTTGGTAGCCATGGCTGAACCGAATTAGTAATGTAAATTTTCGGCTAAGTTTTTAAACCGCCAAATTTTAAAAACTTTTTTTTCGAAGAACAATTATCGGATTTATTGGGGTACAACAACCAATTGATCGCGGCCGGGACCGTTTGAAATGTATCGCACCTTCACGTTAAGATAGTCGTTAATATAATTGACGTATTCCTTCATAGACAAAGGTAAGGCCGCATATGTTTTGCACTGATCCGTTGCGGTATTCCATCCGGAAAACTGCAGTAACAAGGCAATGGGCTGGCTGCGTTCCAGCTGATAGGGCATCTGAACCGTTTCCTTCCCGTTTATAGAATAGGCGGTGCATACCGATAGCGTCTCGAAGGAATCCAATACATCAGCCTTGGTCATGACCAATTGTGTCACACCGTTGATCATACAGGCATAACGTAAGGCCACCAGATCGATCCAACCGCAACGACGAGGACGACCAGTGGTGGCGCCGAACTCGTTACCGATCTTTCTGATCTCTTCGCCGGTAGCATCGTGCAATTCGGTTGGGAAAGGACCACCACCCACCCGGGTACAGTAGGCCTTGGTCACACCGATCACTTCGTTGATGTGGCGGGGAGCAATACCCAGCCCGTTACAGACTCCAGCGGAAATAGTATTGGACGATGTCACATAGGGGAACGTTCCAAAATCAATATCAAGCATGCTGCCTTGCGCCCCTTCAGCCAAGACCCGCTTACCCGCCTGCAATTTTTCATTTATAAAATACTCTCCGTTCACAATATTGAGGGTGCGCAAAAATTCTAAAGCAGTAAAGAACTCTTCTTCCCAAGCACTGATATCTTCCTGAAAGCCGAAGCTATCGAGCAGCCGCTGGTGTTTCAAGCGCAGTTTAATATACTCGGTAGTAAAATTCTTATCGAGCAGATCGCCTACACGCAAGCCGTTTCGACCCGTCTTATCCATATAGGCCGGACCGATCCCCTTGAGCGTGGATCCGATCTTTTGATTTCCCTTAGATAATTCAGCGGCTTTATCGAGTGCACGATGCGTCGGTAAGATCAAATGTGTACGATCGGCAACAAATAAGTTCTTTTTCAATTCTACGCCGAAGGGGGTAACGCTATCGCATTCTTTTTTCAGTGTTACCGGATCGAGCACAACTCCGTTGCCGATCAGATTGACAATACCTGGGTGAAAGATCCCCGATGGGATCTGGTGTAATACCAACTTTTTATCTTGCACATAGAGTGTGTGCCCGGCGTTGGGGCCTCCTTGAAAACGAGCTACAACCTGATAGTCCTTTGCAAAGTAATCGACTATCTTTCCCTTTCCTTCGTCTCCCCATTGGAGACCCAGAATAACATCAACCATAATTATAAAATAAGCGGGGCAAAAATAGGCCTATTTGATCAGCATCACAGTTCCTTTTTTGGTAATGACTCGATCATCTTTGGTGAGTCCTTCTATCATCCATACATAAATACCTTCTGGTTGCAGTTGCCCGCCTATGGTACCATCCCATCCATCATTGAGCGCACGGGTTTGAAAGACCAGCTGACCCCAACGATTAAAGATCCTGAAGTAGGTATAGCTCTTCATCCCCACAGGAAAAGGGGTGAATTTGTCGTTCTTTCCGTCTCCATTGGGTGTAAATCCTGTTGGAACATAGATATCGGGCCCTTTATAGACGCGCACATTTACATAGGCCTCTCCCTTACAGCCTGCAACGGTAGAGGCGATCACTTTATAGCGAACGTCGGAGCCGATCGCTCCGATCGTTACTGTGGGACTGGCTACTCCGGCATTACTGAGTCCTACCGAAGGAGTCCAGGAATAAAACGTTACGTCGGGGTCGTTCGGTACAGCCAGCAATTGAAACTGATCGCCGGGATAACCGATCGTATCGGCCGGAAAGGTTTTTACTTGTATAGGTGGGGTCACATCGATTGCTACGGTGTCGGTAGTCAACCCTGCACAACCGTTGGCATCGGAGAGAACAGAAAGTACATAGAAAATATTGCGGTCAGGCGTAGAGATAGCGTTGGGCAAATTTGGATTGTTCAGGTAGGTAGAGGGCGACCAACGATAAACGGTGCCCCCGCTTCCGTTCAGAGTAGCAGACTGTCCGTAACAAATAAAAATATCGGAACCTGCTCGCGGAATCGGGGCCGGGTTCACGCTTACCAGTACCGTATCGCGAGACAAACAACGACCCAGCGTCAGGGTCACAACGTAT
>Ga0129333_10003790_pt1 | contig 14184 bp, 10 predicted proteins | sample CPB6_08_DNA_FD_94474 | JGI IMG/M metagenome (GOLD analysis project Ga0129333, IMG submission 94474) | Freshwater to marine salinity gradient microbial communities from Chesapeake Bay, USA - CPBay_Sum_0.6_0.8_DNA | ecosystem: Environmental > Aquatic > Marine > Coastal | place: USA: Chesapeake... | reverse complement strand
CTTCTGGCGCTGGGACAATTGTTTCTGGAGAAGATCGGCGTGACACTTCCGGCCCTCCGGATTGCGGGGGCCTTGATCCTCGTGATCCTCGGCATGCGCATGGTGTTTGGCGAAGTTCCCGGCGCAGGTCCGCGACAGGGCGAGGCTGGTGACATTGCGGTTTTTCCGCTGGCAATGCCGATGCTGGCAGGCGGGGGTTCGATTGCCGCCATTGTGGCCATGACAGACCACCACCTCAACACGATGACCGAGCAGATGGTGACTGCTTCCGTCTTGCTGGTTGTGATGGCGGTCATCTTTCTCGTCCTGCGTTCAGCCGAAGCGATCCAGGCGCGTATTGGCGAAACCGGCACGAATGTGATGAGCCGGATCATGGGCCTGGTGCTGACCGCCCTTGCAGTGCAGACATTCTTCAGCGTGCTGGGTCCGGCTCTTGGACCCGCGGTCTATCCCTGACCATCCTTTGCCACGGGCATCCGGGGCATCCTCACATTCAGCACCGCCATGGCGATCACGATCAGTGGGCTTACGGCGCAGAAGATGGCATAGGGCGCGTAATGCAACGTACCAACACCAAGCGTTGCAGCCATGTAGGCGCCGCAACTGTTCCACGGGATGAGGGCAGAGGTCGGTGTCGCCGTGGCGCCCACCGTCCGCGACAGCACGATCGGAGCAAACCCCAGCCTGGCAAAGGCCTGACCAAACATGCGCGTGGGCAGCACGATGGCTATGTACTGGTCTGCCGTCACGACATTCGTGCCAGCAACCGAACCGGTCATGGCGCCGACGAGGCCTCCCGCCGATTTCAGGCGGCCGACCACCGGACCGACAAGACGGTCCAGCACCCCGGCCTTCTCAACCACGCCGCCAAATGCGAGGGCAGTGATGACAAGCCATATGGTGTTCAGCATGCTCACCATGCCACCACGGGAGACGAGCTGATCCACGGAGGCATGCCCGGTTTCTGCCCTGTAGCCCTCTGCCAGCGCCAGCCACACGCCCTTCAGCACCGCAAGTGCGCGCGGCAGGTCGGTGCCACCGGCGAAGGCCGCAACGCGGTCGGGCGAGGCGGCTGCGGCGACAAGCCCACCGGCAATGGCGCCGGCGAAAATGGCCGTGAAGGGGGGAAATCTGAACAGCGCCATCCCCGCCACCACGGCGATGGGCAGGAACAGCCAGGGTGTCGTTGGAAAGGCCGATTCGATGGCGCGGATCTTTTCCGTGGCATCGAAATCGCCCGGCCTGCCCAGCATGAAGAACACGACGAGTGACAGGGCCAGGGCAAGGCCCGAGGTGATCGAGGTCTCGCGGATGTGATCGTAGAGGCCAACGCCTGCCGTTCCGGCAGCCAGATTGGTCGAATCCGACAGCGGCGAAGTGGTGTCACCGAAATAGGCACCGGAGATGATCGCCGCCGCGCTGATGGCGGGATCGAGGTTCATGTTCACCGCTATTCCCATGAACCCCACTCCGATGGTTCCGGCCGTGGTCCATGAACTGCCGATGCTGCTGGAGACGATGGCGCAGATCAGCGCGGTCGTGACATAGAAATAGTTCGGATTGAGAAGCTGCAGTCCATAATAGACCATCGCGACCAGCGTGCCGCTCAGCGCCCATGTGCCGATCAGGGCGCCCACCGCGAACAGGATGAAGATCGCGCCGATGCCGCTGCTCACGCTGGTTGCCGCTGCGGCGTGGAGCGACTTCAGGCTGTGACCCCGCCGCCAGGCGATGAACACAGCAATGAGGGTGGCCATGACCATCGCAACCTGATTGGGTCCGCCCGATCCGGCGTCCCCGAACAGGAAAAAGGACAAGGCCACCAGGACAACGAGGCTCGCGACCGGGATCACCGCCTCCAGCAGGTTCAGGGGTTCGATGTCCTCGACCTGGCTCATGCGGCTCCCGGCTTTTCACGTCCTGGCCGCCCGCATCCCGACGGACGGCGCGACCAAGTCAGAAGTCAACGGCGTCGCGGATGATCGGGCAGGTCATGCAATGGCCGCCACCGCGGCCGCGGCCGAGCTCCGAGCCGCTGATGGTGATGACCTCGATCCCTTCCTTGCGCAGCAGGGTGTTGGTGTAGGTGTTGCGGTCATAGGCAAAGACCACGCCAGGCGAGGCACAGACGAGATTGGCGCCGCTGTCCCACTGGGTGCGCTCACGCATGTAGGCCGTGCCACCCGTTTCGACGACGCGCATCTTCTTGATGCCAAGCGATTCCGCCACGACCTCGACGAATGAGCCCTTGTCCTTGCGCAGTTCCACGCCGCTGGGATGGCTGCTCGGCCAGTAGGAATAGGCGCTGATATGATTGACGATGTCAGGATAGAGCAACACGCAGTCACGGTCGGCAAAGGTGAAAATGGTGTCGAGATGCATGGCGGCACGCAGCTTGGGCATGGCCGCCACGATCACCCGCTGGGCCGCGCCCTTCGCGAAAAGCGCAGCGGCGAGCTGGCTGATCGCCTGGCGCGAGGTGCGCTCGCTCATGCCGATCAGCACATTGCCCTTGCCGATGGGCATCACGTCGCCGCCTTCCAGCGTCGCCAGACCATGATCCTTTGTTGGATCGCCCCACCAGACATTGACCTTGCCAGCGAAATCCGGGTGAAACTTGTAGATCGCCGTCGTCAGGATCGGTTCCTCGTGACGCGCGGGCCAGTAGAGCGGGTTGAGTGTGCAGCCGCCATAGATCCAGCAGGTGGTGTCGCGCGTGTAGAGCGTGTTGGGCAGCGGCGGCAGCAGATATTCCGTCTCGCCGGCCGCTTCCCGGATGACACGCAGGGTTTCACCTCCGATCGCTTCCGGGAATTCCTCGGTCGAGAGCCCGCCGATCAGCGTCTCCGCCAGGTCGCGGTCCGACAGCCCCATGAGATAGCTCCTGATCTCGTCGATGAGACCGAGACCCACCTGATCCGGCACGACCTGGTTGTCCATGATCCACTGCCGGGCCTCGGGCACGGCCATGGTCTCGGCGAGAAGATTGTGCATCTCTACCACATCGATGCCGCGGTCACGCATCTTCTGGATGAAGTCGAAGTGATCGCGCTTGGCGGTCTCAACCCACAGGACGTCATCGAACAGCAGGCGGTCGCAATTGCTGGGCGTCAGGCGCTGATGGGCGCGCCCGGGCGCGCAGACCAGAACCTTGCGCAGCTGCCCCACTTCGGAGTGGACGCCAAACTTGAGCTCGTCAGTCATGGTGGGTTTGCCTTTCGGATCAGGGAGTGATTGTGCCTGACATCAGTCCGTAGAAGCCGATGGCTGCAGCGACTGCGGTGATGATGAAGATCACGAGATCGGGCTTCGAGAAGAGCGGCAGATTCTGCTCACGCCGCGCCCAAACATAGAGGATGGTTCCCGGCAGGAAGAGGACTGTGACCAGCAGCACGTATTTGAGGCCCGCCGCCACGAACATCACGATGGTGTAGAGAACTGCCAGCCACGAAAAGATCTGGTCGCGGCCACGCTCCTGCGGGACCTTCTCGTAGCCCTCGCCCCTGCGCGCCAGGATCACGCCATAGCCAGCCACCAGCAGGTAGGGCAGCAGCGTGGTGACGCTCGTCATGTTCAGCATGAAGTTGAAGGCATCCTGCGACCAGTAGGTCGAGATGACGAAGAGCGAGACCACGATGTTGGTGAGCCACAGCGCGTTGGCGGGCACGCGGTTGGCGTTCTGGAGACCGAACATGCCCGGCATGTCGCTCGACTTCGCGGCGGAGAACAGCACCTCCGCGCAGATCAGCGACCAGGCCAGATAGGCGCCAAGCACCGATATCAACACGCCGATGGAAATGAACACCGCACCCCAGTGCCCGACGATGGCTTCGAGAGCACCTGCCAGTGAGGGCTGCCGCAGCGCGGCGATTTCCGACTGCGGCATCACGGCATAGGGCAGCAGGGTGATCGCCACCATCAGGCCCGTGACGCCCACGAAGCCGAGGATCGTGGCACGTCCGACATCGGCGCGAGTCTTGGCAAAACGCGAATAGACGCTCGCTCCCTCGATGCCGAGGAACACGAAGACCGTGATCAGCATCGTGTCGCGGACCTGCGCCCACAATGGCTTCTCCGGCATGCCTGCGCCGCCGAAGAAATTCTCGGCAAACTGCGTGTAGTTGAAGGCGATGATGAGCGCGATGATGGCAACGATGATCGGCACGATCTTCGCAACCGTCACAACCGAGTTGATGAAGGCCGCCTGCTCGACGCCGCGCAGGATCATGAAATGAAAGGTCCAGATGCCGGCGAGAGACACGGCGATGGCGATCAGCGTGTTGCCGCCGCCGAAGACCGGAAAGAAGGCCCCGAGCGTCGACCCGATCAGCACCCAGTAGAACACATTGCCGAGACAGCTTCCCAGCCAGTAGCCGAAGGCTGACAGGAAACCCAGATAGTCACCGAAACCGGCCTTGGCATAGGCAAAGACACCGGCATCGATGTCGGGCTTGCGCTCGGCGAGCGCCTGGAAGACCCGCGCCAGCATGTACATGCCCGCCGCCGCGATGCTCCACGCGATGATCGCCCCGAACGGCCCGGTCGCCATGCCAAACCGGCCCGGCAGGTTGAAAATCCCTGCCCCGACCATGGAACCGACCACCATGCCGGTCAGTGCCAGCAGCGAGAGCTTCTGTGCCTGTCCTGACTGCGCCACCCTACCCCCTGCGTGCAGATGGACGAGCCATCTCCACCACCTCTAATTTGCATCCTTCGATAGCAGTTTGACATGACCTGTCAACACGGCAGCCCTTGCCGGTCTGGGGCATGAGGCCGCGCCGGACGGCGCGCGGATTCAGTTCAGGGTTGCGGCTGTGTCGGGCCCGAAGGAAAAATCATAGTGCCACGGCTCATCGGGATTGGTGAGCGGGCCTGAAAACGATTTTCCCGCTGCGTCCACGCTGGCCTTCAGCCGTGTGTCCCACCCTTCGGCCCGCCACACGCTCTCGACCAGTTTCATATCGGCCCCGGCATGGATCGTGCCGTCCTTCATGATCTGGAAATCGATCGCACTCGCGCGTCCGTGCAGCGTCAGACCGGGTGCGGCCAGGCTCGCGCGCTGCGCGGGCTGATAGGTCCTGAGCCAGCTGGCAAGCCGCTCTGCACCGAGCTCTTCGGCGGCCGGCGTGCCGTTTCCGAATTTGACCCCGCAGGCAGCAAGGATATCTCCCGCCGCCTTGCCCACCGAATCGTTGGCGTTCCACTTCGCGATCTGTTCATCGAGACTGCGGACGGTGCCATGGACATAGATTTCATAGCCGGGATTGGCTGCCTTGAAATGCGCCTTGACGGCAGCGATCTCGGCCACAAGCGCCTGCTGCTCCGGCGAGCCCTCGAACTGCCTGATCTCTGCGTCGGTCCAGCTCCAGCGCGTGCCGAGCGTCGGACCGCTCCGCAGATAGCTGCGCAGCGCCAGCAGCTTCCTGCCTGTATCGGAAATCCTGTCCAGGGCCTCTTGCGACGGCGGCGGCGCAATTGCGCTCATCAGCGGCTGCAGCCGGTCCGCATCGCAGGCGCGGACCGGAAGAGAAACCATCAGCGCCATCAGACCCGCCGCCGCCCACCGGACGGTCGCCTTCACCGGCGAGCTTGGGCACAGTGGCATTGCACCGCGTGCCTTCACAAGCCCATGAACAATCCCATGAATAGGCAGGCGCGCAATCAGCACGTCACAAAACCCCTTATGTCACAATCCCCGGTGTGACCGCCCCGAAAGCCTCGCATGCCGCTACTCCGCCGCCGGAGCGGCATTGCCCTCAGGCAGGTCCGCCTCCCTGCCCTCGCGCCAGCCGAACCATGTGACATATAGCGTCGGCAGGAAGATGAGGGTGAGGATGGTGGCCACCAGAAGCCCGCCCATGATGGCAAAGGCCATCGGACCCCAGAACACTGTCCAGGCGATGGGGATCATGCCGAGAACGGTCGAGATGGCGGTCAGGATGATGGGGCGGAAGCGTGTCGTGCTGGCATCGATGGCGGCCTGTCGGAGTTCCTTGCCACCGGCGCGCTCGGCATCGATCTGTCCGAGCAGGATCACCGCGTTCTTGGTGATCATGCCCAGAAGCGCCAGAACGCCGAGGATCGCAACGAAGCCGAGCGGCCGACCCGACATCAGCAGGGCGCCCACCACACCGATCAGCCCCAGCGGCGCAACGCTCAGCACGATGAACAGCCGCTGGAAACTCCTGAGCTGGAACATCAGAACGGTGAGCATGATGAAAATCATCACCGGAACGACCGCCAACACGGAGGCCTGGGACTTGGCGCTCTCCTCGACCGTGCCGCCAACGGTGATGGCATAGTCCGCCGGCAGGCTGGCCGCGAGCGCCGCGACCGGCGCGGCGAGCGCACTCACCACCTGCTCCGGCAGGATGCCGGGACGGATGTCTGACTGCACGGTGAGATTCGGCACCCGGTCGCGCCGCCACACCAGCGGATATTCCTGCTCGTAGTCAAAGCGCGCGAACTGGGCCAGCGGCACGCTACGTCCACCTGGCAGCGGCACCTGCAGCGTGCGCAGCCCGTCGATGGACACGCGCTGATCATCGGTTCCGCGCGCCACCACATTGATCAGATAGATGTCGTCGCGGATCTGCGTCACCGGTACGCCGGACACGACGGCCTGCAGGGTCTGCGCCAGCGACTGCGAGCTGAGGCCGAGCCGCCGCGCCTCGTCCTGGTCGATCCGGATGCGCAACTGCCGTGCCGGTTCCATCCAGTCGAAATTGACGTTTTCGGTATCCGGATTGGAGGCAACAACCGCCGCCAGTTGTGAAGCGATCTCGCGGATCTCGGAAACATCCGGCCCGCTCACCCGGTATTGTACCGGCCAGCCCACGGGAGGGCCCAGTTCGAGCGGATGGATGCGGGTGATGGCGTTGGGGAAAGTCTCCGGCAGCAGGGTTTCAAGCTTCGCCCTCAGCCGCTCGCGTGCCTCGACATCCCGGGCCACGATCACCGCCTGGCTGAAGAAGCTGTTCGGAAGCTGCACATTGAGCGGCAGGTAGAAGCGGATGGCGCCACGGCCGATATTGGTGCTCCAGCGCGCCACGTCCGGATCGTCCTTCAGCAGGGCGTCGAAGCGCAGGGCAGCGTCCTCGCTGGCATAGATCGAGGCGTTCTGCGGCAGGCTGATGTCGACGAGCAGCTCCGGCCGGTCGGAGGACGGGAAGAACTGGCGCGGGATCAGTGGAAGGGCGAGGATCGACACCACGAACAGCCCGATGGTGACGGCGAGCGTCAGATATCTGAGCCGGATGGCAAGCGACAGGATGCCGCGATAGGCGCGCAACACCGGTCCCGGCTCCCCGGTGCTGGCCTTCGGCGGCTTCAGGATTGCGATGCCGAGCAGCGGGGCGAACACCACGGCCACGAACCATGACACCAGAAGCGCGATGCTCACCACGGCAAACAGCGAGAAGGTGTACTCGCCAGCCGAGCTTGCGGCAAAACCCACGGGAACGAACCCCGCTATGGTGACGAACGTGCCGGCCAGCATGGCATAGGCATAGGCGCGGTAGGCAAAGGTCGCGGCCGATATCCTGTCGTCGCCCTCGCCGAGCCGGTTGAGCATGGCGTCCGTCGTCGTCATGGCATCATCGACCAGCAGCGCCAGCGCGATGATGAGCGCGCCCAGAGAAATGCGCTGCATGTCGATGGCGGCGAGTTCCATCACGACGAAGACGATGGCGAGCGTGAGTGGTATCGCCATGGCGATGACGAGGCCGGGCCTGAGGCCCAGGCTGATGAAGCTCACCGCCAGGATGATGGCGACCGCCTGCCACAGCGACGACATGAACTCCGATATGGCGCTCTCCACCGTCACCGCCTGATCGGCAACCAGGATCGGCTCGATGCCGAGCGGCAGGTCGGCCTTGGCGCGCTCGACGGCGGCGGTCACGTTCTTGCCCAGCGCCAGGATATCGCCACCCTCGCGCATGGCGATGGCGAGGCCGATGGCGGGTGTACCGTTGACGCGGAACATGGGTTGCGGCGGATCGGCATAGCCGCGCCGGACCTTGGCGATGTCGGCCAGCCGCAGCACGCGGCCGGAAACGGCGAAATTGACCTCGCGGATGTCCTGCTCGTTTTCAAAGGAGCCGGAGACCCGGAGCGATATCGCTTCGCCGCTCGTCTCGATGAGCCCGGCCGGGCGCACGGCATTCTGGGCCTGGAGGGCGGCCAGCAGAGCCGCACGGTCAACGCCGAGCTTGGCCAGCTCCGCCATCGAGAACTCGATGAAGATCTGCTCGTCCTGCACACCCAGCAATTCGATCTTGGAGACATCAGGCACGCCCAGAAGCTTCGAGCGCAGCGCTTCCACATGGTCGCGCAGTTCACGCTGGCTGAAGCCGTCGGCGGTGACGCCATAGATGATGCCGAAGGTGTCGCCGAACTCATCGTTGAAGCCTGGCCCGACCACGCCTGCCGGCAGGGTATGGCGCATGTCGCCGACGCTCTTGCGCACGTGATACCAGGTGTCGGCGACCTCCCGCGCGTTGGTCTTGCCGTCGAGGCTGACGAAGATCGTCGAGACGCCGGCACGGGTGAAGCTGCGCAGGAAATCGAGATGCGGGGTTTCCTGCAGGGTGCGCTCAAGGCGCTCGGTCACCTGCTTCATGGTTTCTTCCACCGTGGCGCCGGGCCACGCCGCCTGCACCACCATGGTCTTGATGATGAAGGACGGGTCCTCGCTGCGTCCGAGGCGGGCATAGGAGGCGAGCCCAGCGAACACGGCGATGATCATCAGATAGATGGTGATCGAACGGTGCTTCAGCGCCCATTCCGAAAGATTGAAGCCGCTCATGGCTGGTGACCGGTCAGCCTGACCTGCTGTCCGGGATGGAGCGCCTGGACACCGGCCGTCACCACGATGTCGCCCGTCTCGAGCCCGCCTGACACCGACACGAAGTCCTGGCCGTAGCGCTTCACCTCGATCGGCCGCAGCCCCACCGTGAGCGCCGCGGGGTCCACCACCCACACGGCAGGCTGCTGGCTGGAGCGCGTCAGTGCGGACGCCGGTATCTCGATGACCGGCTCCGCCGTCGTCTGCATGGTGCCGTTCACGGTGGAGCCAAGGCGCATGGCCTCGGGCGGCTCATCAAGCGCGACCTTTACCTTGAAGGTTCGAGTCACAGGGTCGGCCTGCGGCGCCACCTCCCGCACGTGACCGGTGACGGAGACCGACGCGTCGTCGGCAAGCGACACGGTGATCTTCGGGTTGGCGGGAGCGGCGCGGATGACCGGGGCAGGAACGTCGAAGACAGCGTCACGGCCATCCTTGCGCGCCACGCGCAGCATCATCTGCCCAGCCTGCACCACTTCGCCGGCCGCCGGACCCACGTCCGTGACGACACCGTCCTGGTCGGCGCGCAATTCGGTGAAGCCCAGCAGGTCCTCGGCGGCGTTGAGTCTGGCACGGGCCGCCTCGACCTGCGCGGCCGCCGTCTTCAAACCCTTCTCGGCCAGCTCGAAATTTGCCCGCGTCGCCCAGCCCTGCTCGAACAATCTCCGCTGGCGCTCATAATGGCCGCGCGCCTGAGTGTATTGCGCCTCGGCGGCCGAGAGTGCTGCCGAATCCGCAATCAGCTGGTTTTCCTCATTCTGGGGTTCGAGCCGCGCCACCAGATCGCCCTGCTGGACGCGTGCGCCAAGCTTGCCCGTGTTCTCGAGCACCCGGCCGCCGATGCGGAAGGCCAGCGGCACTTCATCTTCGGCCTCGATGCGGCCCGTGAGGGCAACAGTCTCGGCAGCCTGCCGCTTCTCGATCACGACACTGCGCACCAGACGCGGCGCGGCGGGCGGCGCTTCTGCCTGTTGTTCGCAGGCGGCCAGCATCAGGCCCAGCGCGAGGACTGCGACAATCCGGCTGGCTCTGTTCTCCGCTCCACGCATGTCTAGCCACTTTCAAAGGTCAATTTCGCATATCTGATTTCTTGCCGGTCACAAGACACGAATTGCGGTGAACATGAAAAATCATCGATTGGTTGGGCGTTTTGGCCGTGCTTTCTGAAAACAAACAACTCTCGATATGTAGTAATACCAGCAACAACTATCTGGAGTTGCTACGCATCCTTCGCATGAAATCGTTTGATCTGTTTTCTCAATTCAAATATTGAGATGTGTTGTGTAGGCCAGTGTTCCATGGCAACCTTCAGAGTCAGACGGCAAACCATGCAAGCAGGGGAGCAGGGCCATGGATGACGATCCGGATTGCCCGGACATACCGGAGTCGCTTTTGCCGGACGCAACCATGCATGGGCCGGTCGACACGGCCCGTCGCAAGCTTCTGCGCACGGCCATGTCCCTGTCGCTTGCCCCGGCGCTGATCGCAGCCTTTGGCGTCTCGGCTGCACAGGCGGCGTCAGGTCGGATCGAATTCCGCATCGTGACCGCCGGCTTGATCCTTGGCTTCAGCGGCGGCAGCGGAACGCTGTTCTTCGCGGACGAGCGTTACCGGCTGAGCATCGGGGGCGTCAGCCTCGGCGCCACCATCGGGGCTGCTTCCGTGGATTTCGTCGGCCGCGTCCGCAACATTCAGCGACCCAGGGACATTCAGGGAAACTACACGGCTGTCGGCGCCGGTCTGGCGGTCGCAGGTGGCGGGGCCGTCGCACGGCTCCGCAATGCGCGCGGCGTCGAGCTTGAGATCTCCGGAAAGCAGATCGGCCTCAAGGCCTCGGTCGATCTGAGCGGCCTGCGCGTGAGGCTCAGATCCTAGCGCCGCCCGGTCAGGCCTCAAACCGTCTGAAAACACAGAACCCCGCCGGCGGGTGCCTGGCGGGGTCCTGTTTGAGAGATCGGACGACAAAGTTTGGTTGCGGGAGCCAGATTTGAACTGACGACCTTCAGGTTATGAGCCTGACGAGCTACCGGGCTGCTCCATCCCGCGTCATACGCGAGCGGTATGTAGCAATCGCACCGGGGTTTGTGAACCCCCGGGGCGAAATTCTTTTCGGAGTCCGGCGCCAGTCCGGGTGGATTGATTATGACAGCCGGACTGCGCAGTCTGGCCCGGGTTCAACGCTGAAGAGGCCGGTGCCATGGCCGGGACGCCGAAACGCCTGCCCTCCCCTGCCATGCTCCAGCTGGCAGCGGTCGAGGAGCTGCGGGCGCTGCAAGCCCTGCTGGCCGAGGCGCGGCCGGAGGCGAGCGTGCATGGCGCCCGCCGCCGCATCAAGCGCCTGAGAAGCCTGCTGCGGCTCATCCGCGTGCCCGTCGGCGAGACGTCGTTCGAACAGGCCAACACGGCCCTGCGCGAGGCTGCGGATGCGCTCGCGGGAACCCGACGGGCCGAGGCGCTGGTGGTCGCGGCAGCCCGTCTCGAACCGGCGACGGCACGGTCCCCCTTCTGGCGGCCGCTGGCCAATGCCCACAGCCTGTCGCATGCCGCGAACACGCCTCCCGAGGCCGGGCTCGCGGCGGCCCGGGCAGCCATCGCCAGGGCAGTGCAGGCGCTTGTCGCGGCTGATGTGGCGGATGGCGATCCCGAGGCAGCCGGCCACGCCCTTCTGGAAGCCTATGCCAAGGCGCGCAAGCGCCTTCGCCATGCGCTGGCCAGCGGCGAGGCCGAGCAGTTGCACGAGGCCCGCAAATACGTGATCCACCACCTGCATCATCTCGCCGTCCTCGACATGGGCACGAAGAAACAGGCGGCACGGCTTGAGGTCCTGCGCGAGGTGCTGGGCGATCTCAACGATCTCGATGAACTGGCACAGCTGGCGGAGGGTGCGGCGGCCACACCGTCCCGCGCCGGGGTGCCGATCCGCAAGGCCCGCGCCCGGCTGCTGACACAGGCCAAGGAGGCAGCGGACCAGCTGTTTGAGCATGGGGCCGGGACCTATGCGCGGCGGCTGGGCCTGACGCTGGGTTCTTGACGGTTCCCCCACGCCGGCGGCTGGGCTAATCCTGCGACAATGTCCGCTTCGCCTGCGATTCCCTCGCCCCGCGCCACGCTGACGGTCGTGTTTGTGAGCTTCGGGGTTGCCGTCGGCGCCCTCGCGGGATCAATGCCGACCGTGATGCGCAATGCAGGTATTTCGGCAGAAATGCTGGGTCTGGGCCTCACCCTTTCGACATTGCTGACCGTGGGGGCCATGTCGCTGGGCGGCCATCTGGCGCGCCATGCCTCCAATCGCGCCATGCTGCTGGCGGTCCTTCCGGTCTTTGCCCTATCGCTTTTCGCCTATCTCACGGCCCAGTCCGTCCCCTGGTTCTTTCTGGCCTTTCTCCCCATGGGTGCCTGTTTCGGCCTCACCGACCTGTTCATGAACGCCGAGGCCGTGGCCATCGAGCATGACATGCGCCGCCCCGTATTCCTCACCTTCCATGCCGCCCTGTCTGCGGGCGTTGGGGTCATGGCGGTCACCGCAAGCTATCTCGCAACCGAGGCCGGCACTGCGGCGGTGGGTGCCGTCGCCGCCAGCTTCTTCGCCGCGGCCTGGCTCATGGTCTATCGCGCGATCGCGCCGCGACCGCTGGCACAGGGTAAGGGGTCCGGAGCGGGGCCCCTGCCCAACCGGCAGCCGCTCATCCTCCTCGGGATTGCCGCCGGGCTCATCATTGCCGCAGAGACAGCAGCCCTGCTCTGGTCGGCCAAACTGCTGGACGATCTCGCACCGGCCCTTGCCGCCATTGCCGGGCTGGGCGCGGCCTTTTTCGGCCTGTGCAATGCGCTCGTGCGCTTTCCGGGCGACCGCATGCGGGCCCGGCTGGGCGACATGCCGCTGCTCATCGGCTCGCTGGCCGTGTCGATCCTCGGCTTTGTGGCGCTCGGCCTGTCGACGCACTTCGCGGTGAGCGTCGCGGCCTTCGCCAGCGTCGGCTGCGGACTGGCCCTGCTCATTCCCTGCATCTTCGGCATGTCGGCGCGGCTCGTGCCCGCCAACCGCGCGGCCGCCCTCAGTTTCGTCTCGATGCTGACGGCCCCGCCCCGCATCCTGGCTCCGACGCTCATCGGCTTTGCCGCCGCCGGTCTTGGCCTCGCCGCCGCCTTCGGGCTCGTCGCGATTGGCCTTGTGGCGGCGCTCGCCCTCATCCTGGCCTTCAGACACAAGGGGTATCTTGCATGAGCGATGATCTCGACGCGGCGCGGCGCAGTGCGCAGAGCTGGTACTGGTGGGGCATTCCGACCTTCTTCCGCTGTCCCTGGAACGAGGATCCGGCGGCCGCCGACATCGCACTGGTGGGCGTGCCGCACTCATCGGGAAACGGATCCACCGAGCGCGACCAGCATCTGGGTCCGCGCGCTGTCCGCCACGTCTCGGGCTTCTATCGCCGCAGCCACTTCGTTCACGGCTTCGCACCGTGGGACAAGGCGCGCATTCATGATCTTGGCGATGTGCCGCTGCCCGAAGCCATGAACAACGAGGCCTGCGTGCGCGACATCGAGGCCTATTACCGCAGGCTCGACGAGGCCGGCACACGCCCCGTTTCGATGGGTGGCGATCATTCGGTCACGGGCCCCATCCTCAAGGCCATTGCCGGGCCCGGCCGCAGGCTGTCGGGCGGCAAGCCCTGCGCGCTCATCCACTTCGATGCCCATACCGACTCTTATGACAACATGCCCCACTGGCTGGGCGCCCGGCGTTCGGCGGCGCACTGGGCTGCCTACACGGCCAAGGAACACGCCGTCGATCCGGCGCGCAGCGTGCAGATCGGCATGCGCGGGCATCCGTCCGGCGCGATCCACAAGGGCGGCGTCGGCGGGTCGAGCCGCGAGCTGGGCTACCGCGTGATCACCATGCAGGAGTTCGAGGAACTGGGAATTGCCGCAACACTCGAGCTGATCCGCACCCGCGTGGGCGACGGTCCGGCCTACATCACCTTCGATCTCGACTGCATGGATCCATCCGTGGCTCCCGGCGTGTCCAACATCGAGCCGGGCTTCTCAGGGTTCACGATCCGTGAGGCCACGCGCCTGCTGCAGGGGCTCAGGGGTCTCGACATCATCGGCGGCGACGTCGTCTGCCTGATGCCGACCAAGGACAACCCGAACCAGATCACGGCCCAGATGGCCATGGTCATGATGTTCGAGATCACCTGTCTGATTGCCGGAAGGCACTGATCCCAACAAGAACCCCCGGTCCAATTTGAAGTTGGTCCGGGGGTTTTTTGGGTGGTGTTGTTGTGGATGAAGGTTTGAAGATCTGTCATTTGCAGGCCTGGCGGCGACCTACTCTTCCG
>Ga0129333_10003789_pt1 | contig 14184 bp, 9 predicted proteins | sample CPB6_08_DNA_FD_94474 | JGI IMG/M metagenome (GOLD analysis project Ga0129333, IMG submission 94474) | Freshwater to marine salinity gradient microbial communities from Chesapeake Bay, USA - CPBay_Sum_0.6_0.8_DNA | ecosystem: Environmental > Aquatic > Marine > Coastal | place: USA: Chesapeake Bay... | reverse complement strand
CCTTGTGGGCCTTCTGGTCCCTGTACTCCTTGTGGGCCTTCTGGTCCAGTTACGCCCTGTGGGCCTTCTGGTCCAGTTACGCCCTGTGGGCCTTCTGGTCCAGTTACGCCTTGTGGGCCTTCTGGTCCAGTTACGCCCTGTGGGCCTTCTGGTCCAGTTACGCCCTGTGGGCCTTCTGGTCCAGTTATGCCCTGTGGGCCCTGTGGTCCAGTTATGCCCTGTGGGCCCTGTGGACCAGTTACTCCTTGTGGGCCCTGTGGACCAGTTATTCCTTGTGGGCCCTGTGGACCAGTTATTCCTTGTGGGCCCTGTGGACCAGTAACACCCTGTGGGCCTTCTGGGCCTGTGGCACCTGTTAACCCAGTTAATTGCTGACCATTACTATAAAAAAACTGATCTGCTGTAATATTACCTTGACTGATAATACCATTATTACTAATAACCACAGAATTACTTAGATTATTGACATTGAATACTATATTACCATCAGATGCGATTTCAACATTACTACTACCAGAATTGATACTGTTTGCAGAAAGTATTGTGCCATTAATTGCCAAAGAGTTATTAGATACACTAATAATTGCATTACCAATTATGATATTAGAACCGAAATAACCGCTAGCCCAAGTTAATGTTTCAGAACCTATTGAATAAACATTATTACTTATTGGTAGTAAATTTGCATTTACTCCAGACCAATTAGCATTTGCAACTAAATTACTAAAAACTGATTGCCCATTTGGGTAATAAAATTGACCGCCAATGATATTACCAATGGTACTAATATCGCCTTGACTAGTAATATTTCCAAGAACAGTAACATCGTTATTGGCAAAAATTGTATTAGCAGAGATTGAATTAGCTGTAAAACTAGTTATTGCATTGTTTTTAAAAACAGTATACAGTTCTGTAAAGTTGTCATTAACTTTGGTAAAAGCAATATATAGCGTATCGCCAGTTTGACTATCGGGACCAATACCCAGATTAATAATTTGTTGTGTCATTAGCAGAATCTAAGTTAGATTCTGTATTTATGTAAAAATTTAAGAATCTGATTTGGCGAAATTTACTTCTGCGGGCACAATTTTTGGTCTAACTGTTTTTTCCATAACCACAATACTATTGTAAAAACTAATATTGGTAAGATTAAAAAACGTTCTAGCTACATGATCCGGGGGATCTATATCTACTATAAATTCAACATTCAAAAGATCTATAAAAGTTTTTACTATTTCTATAAAACTATCTGGTTTATGAAATCCTCCCCCATAAGCTTTTACATAACTAGTATGAGTATCTTCTACTAAGTAGATACCATTAAAATTTAGATGTGGAAATAAACTTGTCAAGGAGTTTATTTGTTGATGCATATTATGCCCGCCATCATCAACAATTATATCAAATTGTGGCTTATTTTTAATATAAGTTTGCCAAAAGTTAAGATCTCCTTGATCCCCAATTTCAATAGCTACATCGAAATCAAATTTTATATCTTTAACCTCTGGATTTGCGTCTACAGCATAAATTTTTGGGTTATCAAACATTTTATGCCAAAGTTCTAAACTTCCACCTCGATCAATGCCTATTTCTAAAATTGTGGGACTTTTATCTCTAAATCTTTCAAAATGTCTGTCATAGATATCAAAATAGTGTTGCCACTTTTTGCTGGGTAGCTTTAAATTGTTAAATATTTCTTTACTGGAAATCATAATTTATTATCTAATAAAATTTCTGCACATTTGACAAAAAACAAGTCACTGAACTTGTTAAATCTACTTTGAAATAGATGATAAAACATCGGTTCATTGAATTTATTTACAAAAGTAGTTCCTATACCGTATTCAGGCATACCATCGGCCAAAGGCCAGGGTTTATCACGTTCGTGAGGCAAACATTGATAACTAGATGGCATATAATATTCTATAGGCATATCTACTTTTTCTGCAATATAGGTTAATTCTTCACCTACATCTCCTTTGTTAGTATAGTTAAAACTGGGCCTGTTCATAGATTCAAACATATTTTTTGTAATACACATCGCACTAGGTGCTACATAAACGTGTTTGTTATTCTCGATATGATTAGATCTCTGTATATTGCCAATTAAAACCCCCTGTTCTGCCCTTTCAAAAGTATATTCTATAGCTTTTGTAGATAAAGGTATACAGTCAATGTCCAATAACAATATAGTATCATAATTGTTTTCATAAAACAGTTTAGCAAATGCATAATTTAACACCTGATCGGGATAAACTTCTGCTTCTGGTGCATTATAAAAAAGATATTCATATTTACAATTACTGTTTTTATTCAGTTTTTTAATCACTTTGCTCTGCAATAGGGCAATTTTGTTTTCTACTTGAAAATTGTTGTAGCTAAAAATGCAGCGTTTAGTAGTATTCATTCTATCATAGCTTCCACTTTGACGTTGAAAATGATACACAAACATAGGAATTTGTGCAAATTGATAACCTGCTTTAGGCATTAAGTCATCTATTAATAAACTATCATTTGGACTATAGGGAAATTTGCTTATATTAGGATAACTTAAAAAACTTCTTTGATTCACAACCAATGGTTGATACCAACCCTTTTTATTGGGTAAATATTCTGGCACAGTTTGACTATCTACAAAATTTTGAAATGAGTCATAGTCAAAATTTTCCAGTATTCCGCAATCAAACGGTATATTATGTCTACCATTACTAAGTACACCTGGGTTTGGTTCAACAACATAGCCAGTCAATATTGTTTCTTTATCTCTATATATTGGTATATACTTGTCCCAATGTTTTGAGACCATCATGTCATCACTGAGTAATACCACAGTTTCACATTTAGCCTGATATACACCTTTATTAAATGCATAATAAACATCGGTTTCATCAAGAATTTCAATGATTTCGTGAGGATAAAGACTATTTTCCTTAAGATAATGGAGACACTGTTGAGCACATTGACTTGAAGATAAATGCGGTATTACTACAGAATACTGTAAATTAGAACTGGAGGTTGTCATTTCTTATAGTGGGCCTTGTTTCATTGTTTCTGTTTTTCATTGTAGTATCAAACTTTGATTCATTTAGATCAAACGCAACTAGTCCTTTATGTACTATATTAAATAAATCAGCTCTTAACATTAGATCAAGTGGTGCACAAATACCCATTTGAATCACGTGTGCTAGTAAATTTTTTGCTACAATAGGATCTATAGCATAAGCGTGAGCTCTAAGAATATAATGATAATTATGACCCGCACAGCCATGTGGTGGAATAGGTTCCATTTCTTTTTGCTGTAGTAATTCTTTACTACCTAGCCATATTATACTGTTAAAACAATCATGAATATCTAATCGTTGCAGCATAATTGCATCGTGTTCTAAGATAATTATAGGTTTATCAATTACTAAACAATGCAACCATAAACTAATATGACTTAGAGCACAGGCAACTTCAGTTCTAGTGAGCCAATGATCTGTAACCTTTATAACTTTAAAAAAATCGTTATTTTGACATTGCTGGGGCACTTGAATTTCTGCTACTGTACCATCAAATGCTTCCCAAACTTCATATGGCTGCTCTGCATTTTCGCAACTTTGTATACATTCTTTAAGATGTTTTTGACTAAGAGGATGCCTAGGTAACGCAATTATGTAGGCTTTTTCTATACGTCTATTGTAGCTGTGAAACAGATTTAAGTTGTAATTTTGTAAGTTCATTGATTAATTCTTTTTCAGTTATTCTACCTGGTTTGTGCACTTCCATTAAAACACGTGTTTTTACAATAACGTTGTTCATGTGTGTTTCATGTTGAGACAATAGTTCCGGGGTTAAATTTTTATTATTTAGAGCATTTTTAATTTCATCCGGATATTCATGCACAACATCTAGAATTTGCATATCTATATTTTGTTCAAAAGGTACTAAATTGTATAATTTATTTTTTTCTATCCGTGATAGCATGTCTTTTTGACTTAAATTGTATAAATGGCCCAGGCTTATTTTAAAATTTTGTTCAAAATCATAATCCATAAAATTAGAGTAGTGATGAAATTGTATTTCCCATACTGCACCTGTTTCACTTATTCTATACATTTCTTTGAAAACATCAATCAAATCTTGTGGATTCTTAGCTATTCTAGTTAAACAATTTAAAGCAACAATATGTATAAATTCATTGTCTTTGAAAGGCCAGGGTTTTTTAGAAAAATCTATTTGTATATCAGGATTATATAATGATGAAGAATCAACATTAATACATTCTTCTATCTTATTATGTTTACAGCCAAGATTTAACTTTGAATAAATCCTGTCCTCGTTTGGTAAATCTCTTTTTTCTAAATTAAATTCTTGCTCTAAGCTTCTATACATTTTTTGAAAAGCAAAGTTCCATTTGTTTTTATTCGGTTGTCTGAACAGTTTGGCAGTTTTATAATATGGACTAGTGTCGGATTCTGGCGAACGATAACACCAAGTATGGTAAGGCAATATCGGTACCATTACATAAGTTTTTTTACCCATAGCAGCAGCTAAATGTGCTATACTAGTACAACTTGTAATTACTACATCTAAATTCTCTATGGCTGCTGCAGTATCATCCCACGACAATAATATATGCTGTAGATCAATTACATTTTCTGGTAAATCTATAATATTATTATCTCTTTGTAGACTATATAGTTGTAATTCTGTGTACTTACTTAGATTTAACAAAAAATTTTCAGGGAACCGTCTTAATTGTTGATGTTCGAATTTAGGATTCCCAGCCCAACGTATGCCAACTTTAATTTTATCGCTATTAATTATATTAGACCAAACTTGAACTAAATCTGTTTTAGGAAAAATGTATTGATCATTGGGTATACTTTCAAAAGTATGACCAGCTAGCCAACCTGCACTAAATCCTGGTAACCAATAATCGTGTTCATATTTACTATATTCGTCTCGTCTAATTACTTTATCTACTCCAGGAACAGAACTAAGCAAGTCTATTAATTCAGGAGCAGCAGCCAAATAAACTTTTTTTGCTCCTTGATCTTTAAAGGTTTGAGCGAATCTGGAATGAATAATTTCATCACCATAACCTCCTTCAAGATTAATAATTAAAATTTTATCTTTAATATCATACTTTTCCGGATTATATAGTGGTTTATTTGTAGCAGCTTGAGAATTACCATAGGTATTTAAAATTCTACCGTATTCACATAATTTAGAACCTAATTGGTAATTGCCCTCCTGTAGCATAAACCAACCACGATTGAAACAGTGTCTATTCCAAATATCTTCAGTATTTCGGCCATTAGAATCTAAGATTTTATCTGGACCAATTTGTTCCAGCTTGTCAGAAAGTTTACGTGCCTCTTGATTTTTTCCCTCAAGTTGAAATTTTAACATTAAATCGATTTCGTGCATAATTTAGACAATAGAGTTAGTATGTCTATTTACATCTAAATATAGTCTGTCAAAATTAATTAGTGGTATTAAGCTCGTAGACCAAAAACGTGTCCCCAAGTACTTGAAACCATAGTCCAACTACTAGTTCCAACTTGTATAGGACTACTTGCAACACCTGGCCCTATTACACCACCCACTCCTTGGGAATTACTTCCCCACCAAAACAATCTTTGGCGTGAATCTATTGCAGTCATTGCTATAAAATTCGAGACCACTTGTGTCCAACTGCTACTACCGAGCTGTGTCGGGAAACTTCTAGAAATAGTATCTGCAGTGCCTAGCCCAAGTTGTCCACTACCATTTTGTCCCCAGACAAATAATTTATAATCTGATCTAATTGCACTACCATTACTATATCCTGCATTAACCATTATCCAACTTTCAAAATTTGCCGGAACTACTTGGGGGATGCTGTACCCAACACCAGATCCAGCGTCCCATATTGGAGTACCAGCAAACTGATCTGCTATACCGAAAAAATATTGTGTGCCTGTATTTCTGATAGCTAATGCAGTAGATAGTCCTGCATTTACTGATGTGTATGCACTAGTACTGATTTGAACGGGTAGTGAACGAGGTCCAAAGGTACTCATTCCCATACCAGAATTTAATACTCCCCAAGCATATAAAGTATTATCAGTGGGAATTCCATAGGATCTATTATATTCACCCCCAGCTAAAAGTGATGCAGTACAGTCATTAGCTGCGTCTACAAACTTCCAACTTACAGGACTGGTCACTTGCACAGGACTTGATCTATTATCTGTACCTCCATTTCCTAATTGTCCATTAAGATTATTTCCCCATGACCATAATGTGCTGTCTGATCTAATAGCGTGAGCGTGACTAGCGCCTGCTGTAACCATAATCCAACTACTAGAACCTATTGCAGTAGGAACAGATCTTGTAGTAGCATTACCATCCCCTATACATCCACTTCCCCCAATACCCCAAGCAAATAACTTATATGTACCAGTAATGCCGGCCATATAGTTGTGTCCTATACCTACCTGATACCAGCTACTAGTTCCTATTTTTGTAGGACTTAACACATTACCCGTTGTAGTACCATTACCCAAGGCACCATTAGTACCACTTCCCCAAGTAAAAAGACTACCATCTGTCCCAATAGCCGCAGTTTGCAGAGAACCTCCAGCTACGAATACAAAACTGCTTGTACTATTTACTAATGTGGGTACAAATTTATTAACTGTATCCCCTACTCCTAAAGTTCCAAAAGCATTGTTTCCCCAAGCAAATAATTGACCTGCCGTATTAATGGCAAATACTCTGGATCTAGCCCCTTGATCTCCACCTGCACCCACAAAATTAAAATTACTTTGGGGTAATATAGGAGCAGGATAAGTTCTATAGTCAGTTACACCTGTTGTGCCATAACCTATTATTTGGCCGCCGCTATTTCTACCCCAAACAAATATCTTTCCATCATTTCTTAACATTATACCGCCATAACCGGTGGCCACAGTTTGACGCCAACTTAATGCAGTTTTTCCTGTTGCAGTTACATAATTAGATTCATCTGTATCTGTAACAAAACTACAAAATCTAACTGGAACTGTCAATTGATTAAAATTATATCGAACAGGAATACTCCAATTCTGATTTGGAGATACTCCTGTTAATCCCCAACAATAAGCCACACCATCACTACGTATACCTATCATACCGCTTAAACCGACACTAATTTGTGTCCACAATGAATTTCCATCACTGATAACCTGTATAGGACTACTTCTATTAACTGTACTGGTAACCCCGGCACCTAATAGTTGCGCTAATCCCCACGTAAACAAACGATTGTCTGTTGTAATTCCTGCAGCATTTTGAAACATTCCTGCAACCATAGTCCAAGAACTTGCTCCTATCTGCACCGGACTATTTCTATTTGTGTTATCATTTAAACCATGCATACCACCGCTAGCTCTTCCCCACACAAATAGTCCACGATCAGCTCTAATAGCATATTGCGTGTTAAAAGCAGCATAAACATAGCTCCAAGAACTTGAACCAATATTAATAGGACTTGATCTAGACTGAATAGTCTGCCCATTACCTAATTCACCTGCTGTACTAGCTCCCCAAGTATATAATAAATTAGTTGCACCTATGCCTATACTATTACTGTATCCAGCACTGACCATTATCCAACTACTAGCCCCGACTTGAACAGGACTACTTCTGTTTAATGTATCATTAAGTCCCAATTTACCAACAAGACCTTCTCCCCAAGCATACAGGGTTTTAGATACGGTTGGGGCAGGCGGAGCTGCGGCAGTTCCTTGTTTCGATAATAACCAAAATTCTTCTAGCATTGACTACCTCAATTCAAAATAGGCCAGGTTATATTGAATGGATCTGGCTGTAAAGTTATATCTGCTAGAGCTTGCATATAAGTTTGTAAATCTATCATATTGTCAGTTGTAGGCAATCCTAAAAATGTTTGACGTTGATTGCGCATTATTCTCCATTCAAAATCACGCATTTTTTGATCTCTTTGTAAACGTATATTTCTCCACTGCTCTTCATTTTGAATTCTAATAGATTCTGCTATTTCTTCGGGCGTTGGTGGTATTATATCAATTATTTCTGGCTCAAAAGTTACAACACCATTGCGTAAAATATATTTATAATTGTCTAATCTTTGATTTTCTAGATTGTAAGGGGGATCGATTTTTTCAACTTGTTGCCATCCGATAGATGCTAGTAATTCGGGTTCATTTTCCAAACTACTGAAATTACTATAGGTACGCCAATTTTTAGGCAATCCATCAGTTAATTCTTTAATTTCATTGTTTTCAACAAAAGCAAAGATCGGCATTATAAATTTTGTCCTGTAGTAAACGCAAACCAGTTAACACCGCCATCCCAAGTATAGGCTGTAACTACATCAACTTTATTGGCTGTACTGGTAATTGTAGGAGCAGTGCCGCTTGGCCATCTAAATGCACTGCCCCAGTTTATTGTTCTTGCGGTACCATCCGCTGTTATCATTAATACAAAACTGGCTGTTCTATTTACAGATTCAGCATTTTGTATAGTTAAAGTCGAAATTGTACTAGTTAAATTAACACTAAACACCGTTGCAGCAGCAATATTTAATGTCAAAGTACCCGCAGATATTGACACATTAGTTTGACGTGTACTTGTAGATATAACAAATAAATTGCCACCTACAGTTAATTTAGCAGCAGATGCATTAAATTCTAATCCACTGGTATCTATTTTAGGTGTTTGATTACTACCTGCTGCTCCAATCATTACAGGATAAAGTACAGTTGTGGAAGCATCATCAGTAGCATTAATTGCAGTACCAGGTCCTGTAGGTCCTTGTGGTCCTGCGCTTCCTTGTGGTCCTTGTACACCCTGTGGACCACTACCAGCAACTGCTACACCGTTAGCGTAAAAGAAGTTACTTGCTCTTACATTAGCACTATTTGCAAAAAGATCGGAACCACCACTACTGTAATATTGCCATCTTAAACCAATGTTATTGTCGTTTGAATCATATGGTGTTGTTGGTGTTCCACTAGCAGTAACATAAACAGGGTATAAAGTTATAGAAGATTTAGTACCAAATGTTGTTGTTGTAAGACTGTTAGACGGCCCAGTGGGCCCTTGTACACCTTGTGGGCCAAGATTCCCTTGTGGCCCTTGTGGACCAATGTTACCTTGTGGCCCTTGTGGCCCCTCTGCACCTGTTGCTCCAGTAGCACCTTCACCTGCAGGACCTTGTGGTCCCTGTGGACCTACGGAACCTGTAGCACCAGTTGCCCCAAAACCAGTAGGACCTTGTGGTCCTACTGCACCAGTTAATAACGCTAAAAATAGTTGATGCCCACTACTAAAATTGGATGTACCTGTTCCATTAGAATCTATTAGAGTAACAGGGAAAGTCCAATAACTTGTACTTGTATTAGCATTACTATTTGTAGAATTACCAGTTATTTCCCAAATTTGATAATTACTGCTATTATTTCTATCCTGTATTAAAATTTGTTCTGAAATAACCAGAGTAGCTAATATTCTGTCAATATCATCTAAATTTTCAGTGTAGTGACTTATTGTAACATTTCCAGCATTTATTTGAGTTGCATTATCCCAAAGCAAGTACCCATTACCGGGATAACCACTGGTATTTGTTGTATTGGCTAGATAATAAAATAAACTACTGCTTAAACCAACAGGTCCTGTGGCACCAGTAGGACCCTGTGGTCCAGTTACGCCCTGCGGCCCCTGTGGCCCAGTAACACCCTGTGGTCCTTGCGGCCCTGCGGCCCCTGTTGCTCCTGTAGATCCTTCGCCTGCAGGTCCAGTGGGTCCTTGTAGACCTTGTGGTCCAGTTACACCCTGTGGACCTACGGCCCCTGTTGCACCTGTAGATCCTTCGCCTGCAGGGCCTTGTGGTCCAGTTTGACCCTGTGGGCCTTCTGGCCCTTGTGGCCCAGTTTGACCCTGTGGGCCTTCTGGCCCTTGTGGACCAGTTACACCCTGTGGACCTGCGGCCCCAGTTGCACCTGTAGATCCTTCGCCTGTAGGGCCTTGTGGTCCAGTTTGACCCTGTGGTCCTTGTGGTCCTTGTGGTCCTTCTATACCCTGTGGTCCTTGTGGTCCTTCTATACCCTGTGGGCCTTCTGGTCCCTGTGGCCCTTCAATACCCTGTGGCCCTTCGGGACCTTGTACACCTTGCGGACCTTGTGGTCCTTCTGCGCCAGTTGCACCTGTAGCTCCTTCACCCGAAGGACCAGTGGGGCCTTGTGATCCTTGTGGTCCAGTAACACCCTGTGGTCCTTGTGGTCCTGCTGCACCTGTAGCGCCCGTAGCTCCTTCACCTGCAGGCCCAGTAGGACCTTGTGAACCTTGTGGCCCAGTTACGCCTTGCGGCCCCTGTGGTCCAGTAACACCCTGTGGACCTTCCGGTCCAGTTACACCCTGTGGGCCTTCTGGTCCAGTAACACCCTGTGATCCTTGTGGTCCAGTAACACCCTGTGGTCCTTGTGGTCCTGCTGCACCTGTAGCGCCCGTAGCTCCTTCACCTGCAGGCCCAGTAGGACCTTGTGAACCCTGCGGGCCTTCTGGTCCAGTAACACCCTGTGGGCCTTCTGGTCCTTGTGGTCCAGTAACACCCTGTGGTCCTTGTGGTCCAGTTACACCCTGTGGACCAGTAGCACCTGTAGCTCCGTCGGGTCCCTGTGGTCCAGTAATACCCTGTGGTCCTTGTGGCCCCGCTGAACCTGTAGCGCCCGTAGCTCCTTCACCTGCAGGCCCAGTAGGACCTTGTGAACCCTGTGGTCCAGTTACGCCCTGCGGCCCCTGTGGTCCTTGAATGCCCTGCGGCCCCTGCGGTCCAGTAACACCCTGTGGTCCCTGTGGACCAGTCGATCCTTGAAATCCAGTTAATCTTGTAGGCCCAGTTGGTCCTTGTGACCCTTGCGGTCCAGTAACACCCTGTGGTCCTTGTGGACCTTGAACACCCTGTGGTCCTTGTGGACCTTGAACACCCTGTGGGCCCTGTACACCCTGTGGGCCCTGTGGTCCTTGGACACCCTGCGGGCCCTGCGGTCCTTGTGGTCCTTGCACACCCTGTGGGCCTTGTGGACCAGTCGATCCTTGAAATCCAGTAAATCCTGCAGGCCCAGTAGGACCTTGTGAACCCTGTGGTCCAGTTACGCCCTGCGGCCCCTGTGGTCCAGTTACACCCTGTGGGCCCTGTGGTCCAGTTACCCCCTGTGGACCCTGTGGACCTTGTGGTCCAGTTACACCCTGTGGTCCTTGTGGCCCAGTTACCCCCTGTGGACCAGTAGCACCTGTAGCTCCGTCGGGTCCCTGTGGTCCAGTAATACCCTGTGGTCCTTGCGGGCCAGTAGCACCTGTAGCTCCTTCGGGTCCTTGTGGTCCGGTAATACCCTGTGGTCCCTGTGGCCCAGTAGCGCCATCTTGAATAAGAATAGGAAGGCGTGTCCAAGTATTTGTTGCAGATGCATAAACATATGTTATATCATTAACAACAGCTTGCTGACCATTCGTCGGGGTTGAGGGAAAACTCATAAAATAAAAAATCCGTTATCTAATTATTTATTCATAATAAACTAGAGCACCAAAATGAAATTACATAAAAAAACTGCATAGAATTGAAAAAAAATAACGTTTAGTTAGGATAAATTGGCCAACTTATATCCCAAGGAAATCCAGATTGCTCAGGAATATCCCTTAGCTGCTGCCTATATAATATAAAATTTTGTTTTTGAGACTCTGTTAAGGGTGAATCAGGTAAAAGCACCCAATCAGTTTGCTGTAATCTTAGATTTCGGTCTTTTCTTGCAATAACATTTTGTGTATTATCTACAGCAGTTTTTTCCTCATCGGTCATATCTACAATTTGCCATTTTTGATAATATATGCCATTACTTGAATTTAATTCTGGAGTCACTTCAATGACTTTTTTATATCTGGTAGGCTGAGGCATCTGAGTAAATTCATAAATGCTATATCCCAACTCTGATACCATATCTGATGTAATCACGCGATTCCAATTGAAATCGGGAAAAAGATACCACATATTTTGTGCTACTAATGGATGACCAACTGGTTGTCCATTTTCTATTTTAATATACATTGTCATTTATAGATTTCCTGTATTTGTTGAAGGGAAGCTTCTTCCGCTTCCCCATATAATTCTGACTGCTCCACCGCCACCCGTACCCCCCGGGAAGTATTGACCTGTAAATCCAGTATTATCCGAAGATCCACCTCCACCACCATAACTAGTGCCAGAACCACCCGACCCTGGGTTTCCGGCAGGCCCATTACTAAAGGGAGCATTAATGTACCAATTTAGCACTGCGGCACCACTGTCCCCTTGACCTAACAGCCCCACTCCACCACCGTCACCACCAAAAGCTCCGTTTTTTCCGCCACCACCACCAGATCCGCTGCCACCCGATCCTGCTGGGGCATAACTAGGGACAGTTCCACCACCTGAATATTGCCCCCCACCCCCACCATTACCCCCATAACCACCTGCTCCACCTCCGCCAGTACCATAATTAGACAAATATACGCCGCCACCACCATTGCCGCCGCCATCTCCATTATAGCCGCCGCCGCCACCTGCTCCGCCCACCGTCGCGCCCCCGCCAGCACGGCCTCGCACTGTGGTAGTGTTTATAAAATAACTGTCTCCTCCATTACTCCCCGATGTATTATAAGTTTGTGCACCTATACCCCCAGAACCAACTACAACTGTGTAAGAATTACCGGGCGTAACTGAAATATTATTTTTATAACCTAACCCACCACCACCAGCACTTGCAGAATTGGTGGCGTGCCAAGAACCACCACCTCCACCACCAACACAGACAACACAAACTGAAGTTACGCCTGCTGGTGCTACCCATGTATAAGTGCCTGCTGTAGTATATTGAGCTTGTCCCGGATTTACAACAACAGTAGAACGATTACTATTTACTGCTCCTAAAAAAAACGCACCAAATCCGGTCATTAGGTTATACCGCCCCCACTGATATACCAAACATTGGCTGCTACTTTTAATATCGCTGCCACACCTTTACTACTTAATACTCTACTAGCAGAAGTAGTGTTTCCTGCTAAAAATAAACTTCCTGAATGTATAACAGTTAAATTAGCTGTTCCATGATTAATAATTGTTATAGCTGAACCAACTGAAAAGTTGCCGCCGGTGGTGCTACCATCAACTGGAATAGTTATATTTGCATTAGAATTTGCAGTATAATATATATGTTTACCTTCGTCAGAATTGATTAGTGTATAACCAGTAGATTGTGAATTTTGGGGAACTTGTCTATAACCAACTGTATAGCTATTAACTCCACCACTATCCAATATAGAACTATTACTATTCATAGAAGTAATAGTTTTGTTAGTTAAAGTTTGAACATCCGTTAGAGTAACAAATGAACTAGTATCAGGCGATGGCCCTGTTGCTCCAGTTGCACCAATATTGCCTTGAGGTCCTTGAGGCCCAGTTATACCTTGTGGGCCCTGTGGACCAGACACACCCTGTGGACCCTGTGGACCAGTGGCACCTGTTGCACCAATTCTAAGTGCTTGTCCTTCATATGCACTACCGAAAAAGTCTACCCAATATGTGTTTGTACCATCAAAAGTATATCTGTAAAGTACGTCTGTATCTGTCTTATACCATAAATCGCCCACCGATGGATTTGTAGGTTGAGTGGCACTAGATGTAGTACGAACACCACCAGCAATTATGTTTCCTGCATTAATGTTACCGCTAATACCAACACCACCTAATACAAGCAGTGTTCCCGTGTCTGTACTTTGTGATGCAATATTGGCGTTTGCATACACTCTACCATTTGCAGTTATATATGTGAGATACGTGGCACCAGCTGCAGAACCACTATTATTATAAATTATCTGCGTATCTGCTCCTGCAACCGGACCCGTTGGTCCTGTAGACCCAATTGATCCTTGTGGACCCTGTGGTCCAGTAACACCCTGTGGTCCTTCTGGTCCAGTAACACCCTGTGGTCCTTGTGGTCCTGCTGCACCTGTAGCGCCCGTAGCTCCTTCACCTGCAGGGCCAGTAGGACCTTGTGAACCCTGTGGGCCTTCTGGTCCAGTAACACCCTGCGGTCCTTGTGGTCCAGTTACACCCTGTGGTCCTTGTGGTCCAGTTACACCCTGTGGTCCTTCTGGTCCAGT
>Ga0129333_10003788_pt1 | contig 14190 bp, 21 predicted proteins | sample CPB6_08_DNA_FD_94474 | JGI IMG/M metagenome (GOLD analysis project Ga0129333, IMG submission 94474) | Freshwater to marine salinity gradient microbial communities from Chesapeake Bay, USA - CPBay_Sum_0.6_0.8_DNA | ecosystem: Environmental > Aquatic > Marine > Coastal | place: USA: Chesapeake... | reverse complement strand
TTACCTTGGTTTCTAGAGAACCAACCATGAAGACCTTTCTTCTTTTCAAGAGAGAAGTCAGCTTTCTTTTTCTTTTTAGCCATTACTTCTTTCCTTTCTTCTTATTACCCCAATTGGCAGCACCGACTTTACGGCACTTAACCATAGCACCTGAAGCGTAAGCAGAATGTTTTTTATACCGTGACATTACTTTTTTATAGCATGCGTCTTTTGGCATATTACTTCTTACACTTTCTGTTCTTGGGGCATGAAGCCTTTGAACCACCGGGACCAGCCCAGAGATCCTTACAAGCCCAGTACTTAGCACTGAGTTTGTTTTTTGCGGAGTCACAACCATGTCTTGCTCGGAATGATTTACGAGCTTTAGATGAATAGTTATGACCATATCCAGTCGCGCCATAGTGGATAATCTTTTCTTGCCCATTAGCGCAAGCTTTGACTACCCGCTTCTTGCCGGGATTGGGAGATTTCTGTGGACGGTTGCATGACATCTTAGATTTATCCAATCGCTTCGCCACTTGCTCCACCTCCTAGTAATTGTGCGGGGTCAATACCAGCTTGAGCTAACAAGGCTTGAATATTTTGACCACCAGTTTGTTGTAAATCCTGAGTTGCAGCTTCTTGAGCCACAGCACCAGCTGTCGATAGGGCAGTAGTACCTACTTGCTGTTGCATTTGTTGCTGCATCTTCATTTGATTCATTTGCATTTGCTGTTGCATCATATCTTCTTCGCTTCTGACCCAATTGCGTGGATCAAAACCAAGTGAAGAAATTAAAGCTCTAGCATATTCATCCCACTTGAATGCAGTATATGATTGTTCAGGTAGGTTACGAACCATTTCACCCATTTGCATAAGTCTTTGTAGATCTGTGTCTCTTGATAAAGCTTGTAAGCCTGTAACTACTTGAGTAGTTAACATACCATTCTTATCAAAGAATTGGTTATACAAACGCTTATCAATTTCCTTATTTTCTAGCATAAGGAAAACAGCGCGCTTTACAATAGGTTCAATTAGATCTCTTGCAATGCTTGAGAAAGCACCGCCAAGAACTGTTTCTAATTCAGAACCAATCATTCTAACAGCTGTAGCAGTTACACGATCACCACTGGGAATAGCTGAAGATGTCATAAGGAATGACTGGGAGATTTCCCTACGCATTGTTTCAACCGCAGCTTGGCATGAACTAATTTGTGAGTTCATTGTTTGAGAAGGTGATAGAGTTGCAAAGTCTCCAGCTCTAGCTGCTACGAATGAGCCGTTAGGAGCATCTGCAATATCATCAATCTCTGTAATACCAGTAGGATCTATAGCTAACCAGAATGTAGAAGCGGCAGCTAGACCTTCAATCAAGGCTTTTGTATAGGACTCAAGAGTTTGTAGATCCCCGAGAATATCTTCACAATGAGATCTACCGTAGTTTTCACCTGCAATACCATACCATCGTAAGACGGACATTGGTAGAACAGAGTACTCACCTTCAGCAAGAAGATCACCTTCGCTTGTTTCTTTACGAACATACCAAGAATCTTCTTGCTTCATGTATCGGCAATACACTGTTTTATATCCTGTTTTTTTCTGAATACCATACTCTACACCAAGTAGGTTGGTAGCATCAGGATCTACTAAATGATACTCTAGATTTATAATTTCTACAACATTACCTTCAACATCACGCTGAACAACGAATTGATCTAAGCGTTGAATTCTAAAAGTAAAATTATCTTCCATTATAAATAACACATCACCAACTACAACAGCATGTTGTAATGCTTGATAAATAGTTTCTCTTAAGTTAGTACCATTTAACTTATTAAAAACTTGATAAGAAAGTGTTTCTAAATAACTCTCTATTTCAGGGGTAGCTTCTACGCCAGATTTTAAAGCAAACTTAAAGAAAGGAGTATCATTTAACGGCAGTAGTGCGCTTAATATGCGGCTACTCATCGCTGTAACACCCTTAGCTGCAACAGACGAATATGGCTGTGGCAAAGTCTGCTCTTCGTTCCATCCTTCAGGAGGTAAAACTGACGGAATGGTAAGACTGGCGCAGACTCTTGACCGTGTTAGTTTAGCTTGTCTACCACTATGTAGAATTCTAAACCTATCAGCAATTGTCTGTTCCATAAGTTACTCCTTATTCTGGTCGTTGTTCAGTACCTTGGTATAGCGAACTATAGAAGTCAGTAGTACCGTCTTCTTCGTCTTCCTCGTCACCACCAGTACCTTCTTGTTGTTGCTGCTGAGCTGCTGATTCAGCAAGCAAGCCTTGCTCGGCTTGTTTTGCTTCTTGAATAGCTGCTTTTTCTTTTAGTTGCATTTCTTCAGCAAGTTTTCTAGCAGTTTCTTCTTGCTTCTTAAATTGTTCTTCATAGAATTCACGCATTCTAGCTTCTCTTGCTTCAGCTTCTGCATTTTGTTTGTCTAGCATGGCTGAATACTCTGATTGAGTCATACCGCCACTAATTGTAGGAGATCCTCCCATGACTTACCTCTCTTTCTGTTGTTGTTTAAGAATTAGTTTAAGCTTTTCTACTACAGATATTTGTCCAGCTCTGTAAGCAGAAGCTCTGACAAATTCTTCTACAGATAAATCAGGATCATACTCAAAAGGTTGGTAAATTTTCTCAAGCTTCTCTATCAATTCGGGGTCTATTCTTGGAAACTCTCTCGATGTCATTTACTTTATCCTTTAGTTTCTTGAGTTCTTCCTGAATCATCTCAGTCTTCTTAAAGACTTCGGTAAAAACTAGGGCTAGCTCTGCGTTTGACAGAGCTGCCCCAATCTTAATCTTTGTAATCATTGTATTTAACATTGTATCCATCGCGTTCTCCTTATACTAGTTCACAACCGTTGGCAGTACACGCCATAGTGTGTGATGATTTAGTTGTATCTTCCTTTTCATAAGCTGTAAGATTGTTGAAGTCAACAACAGGCTTGGGATGCATGTTGTAGGTTCGTGCATCAATCTCTTCAAAGGGAGCTTGGGCATAAACATGGTCAGACTTGGGTAAGAAAGAGATACCTGAGATTGAATCAAAGTTATCCCATACCCATTGACCAACTCCCATAAACTCATCATCTGTATAGTTGACGGTTATGCTTGGCTTGTGGTTGCAGTAGTGATCCTGATAGGCTTTCCATAGTTTAAGATGCTCAAGGGCAGTGAGATTCTTCTGGGTTAGAGAACCTTCTGGAGCCTTCTGAGCAAAAGTAAATACAGCAGTACTATCGGAATTCATTACACAATCTTCCACAGGAACGCCGCTATCACACATCATATTATATAGCGGATCTTTCTTGTCAATGCGAACTCTACGGAAGTAGTAGTCGGCATACCGAGGATGCAAACCGCTTGATGCATCAGCAAGACAAGAGGTAGTTCCTTCGGGCTTAATACAAGTAATAGACTTACTTGGGGTAATACCTAGTTTATCAGCCCACTTGAGATTGGTAATCGTTGCAATATCACGCAACTTCTCAAGAGCATGGGCAAGCTTGGCATATCCCAACTGTCCGCATGTTAGTTTGTTATCAAAGATACCAGTCATAGATACACCAAGCAGTCTTTCTTCTTCGCTATTCTTTCTGAATTCATCTGAAAGATGTGGGAAGTAAGTGAACATACTTTGAATTGTACCGATGATGGTAGCTTGTTCAATCTTTCTTTCAAGATCCTGCAGTGTATCTGTAGCCTTAACAACAATAGTTGACAGGTTGCAGAACTCATTAGGCTTGAGAATAATTTCTGAGCAGGGGTTAGTACCAAAGTCAGCGTCTGTTCTACCGGACTTCTTTGCAATTGTTGACATTGCTTCACGGTTGCAAATACCGCGTTCACCTGAATGTGAATTATATAATGAAGTCCATTCTTCTAAGAACTGACCAAGCGGTGGCTTGCTAGTGTAAATCGCTGAGTTATTAGCAAGGGCGCGATGACCTGATGTTTCCCACCAAGCACCACTCTTGCAAGTAGCCATCTCTCTGTCTGAGAGATCGCTTAGGGAGATCATTGCTGATCGCCGTACACCGCCTACAATAACTGACTGGGCAATCTTGCAGCAGATGTCGTGGCATTCCAAAGCACTGAGCTTGCGACCTTGAGCTTTGTAGAATGTACCGACGATGAACCGCATGACTTCCTCTAGGGGAGCAGGGCCGCTTGCACGGCCTCCAAAAGTCTTTAGACGGCTCCCGGCAGGGCGGACTAGGCTGGTATCCCATCGTGGATGGATGCCTTCATATAAAGAATTAATCAGCGTAAGTAACGCATGACACCAACCCTCACGGGAATCCTCTACATAAATAATATTACCAACGAAATCCTTTGTGATTGACTTAGGAACTGTTGGTAGCTTTTCTACACAACGGCGTTCCACGCTATAGCCAACGCCTGTACCGCACATTAGAATATACATTAGCTCTGAGAATGACTTAGGGCTAGTGATTTCTAGATAGCTGCAGTTATACAAAGCGGTGTGGTCACGATCTAGGGCTGGGCCTGCGGTCATTAGACCACGCATAGACGGCAGCACTTCTAGATTGTAAATAGCTTCCTTAATATCTGGGCGAGTTGAAAGAGTGGGAGCCTTACTAGTAAAGTAATTCCACCACCGATCAACTGTTTCTTCCCAAGTTTCTCGTCGTCCAAGCTCTGGCATCCAACGAGAGTATCGGGAGATTGCAATAAACTTTTGAAATGTGTTCATATTATCCTCCTGTAGAACCAAAACCACCCTCACCACGGGTAGTTGCATCAAGCGAATCAACACAAACAATCTTTGGCTGGGCAATCGGCATAATAAGTAGCTGGGCTACCCGATCACCCTCCATGATTGTAACGGTGTGATTGTTAGTATTAGTTAATAGTGCCATGATTTCTCCACGGTAGTCAGCGTCGATGACACCGACAGCGTTAGAAACGGCGATACCCTTAGCACCCATGCTAGAACGCCCAATCAATAGACCAACATGGCCTTTGGGAATAGCAACACGGATACCTAGGGGAATCTTAACTCGCTCATGTGGGTTCATTATAACACCTTTAGAAGCCTTGAGATCTATCCCTGCTGAATCTGGGGTAGCATAAAATGGGGCATAATTTCCCATATAGTTCAGGGTAGATTCTACATAGTTAAAACTATGGGCCATAAGGGTTGAAGGATTATTAAAAGTATTAGTATTACAATCGTAGGTATTATCCATTAGTGTTCTCCTTGGTTTATGTATCCGTAGCTCCAACTATTAGTAAGAGTATACCGATATTGTCTTTGTTTTCTTATCGTATTCCCCATCCCTGAGGATTCTTACACACCGTGCCTGAGCAAGCGCATAATCTAAAGTGTACTTGTTACCATCCTTGTCAAGTCGGTTTTCATAAGTTGCTAAAACCAGAGCCTTCCAGTTCTGGGGAGGGGTGCTATCTAGTAGGGTAGCGGCTTTCTTTGGACCCAGTTTCCAAACACCGGGGACATTATCTGTAGAATCCCCAGTTAGCCATTGGGTATAGAAGTTACGGTCAGCCAAAGCCTCGTCTACAAAGGTAGGGCCATCTGGTTCCTTATCTGGGTTCCAGTGCCAGCCCGGTACAGACCGCAGATCCTTGTCTATGGTCACGGCAATTGCCTGCCCAGAGGATGTCATTAGACCCATTAGGTCATCAGCCTCCAGTCTAGGCACGGTAACGATCTTGGACAGGCTAGCAAGGTACTCCTCAGCCTCTGGCAGGGCTTCTGGGGTATGCTTCTTGACATCCCGGTGAGCCTTGTACTCGGGCCAGTAGTCCCTCCTATAGTTATCAGACCTAGAGCAGGACATGGCAATGATAACTTTGGTTACTCCGGGGGGAGTCCAAGCAGCTACATCGTAGTTTAACCGCTCTTCTAGATACTCAATACCTTCCGTTTCTACAAAGAAAGCAGCGCGGTAAGCCAGTATATCTCCATCTAGAACAGCAGTCGTTGGTTTATTCATCTTCGCCTTCCTCTTCTCCAAAGTCTTTAGTCAGTTGATCTAGTATTTGTTCTTCTAGTTTTTCAATACACACAGGTCTATCATAACGGGTAGATAGACACAGTTCACATTCACACAGATTATCCACGACAATAGCATAGGCACAGTCTACCATTACTTGGAACATGTCCTTAAGCTTTGTCTTGAATTCTTTTTCTGTTCCACTATTCTTAATAATAAAATGAAAGGTTGACATCAAGTCTTTATCCCCTTCTTCAATAGATCCCGCCATTTGTTCTGATTCATGCTTACGCCACTCAGCATCGTGTTCTTGTAGTTGACGGGAATCGTGAGCAATAAAGATCTTAAGAGCATTGAATCGTGGTGCTAGATTAAGTTCGTTTAGGTAACGGCAGTCATCCACAATCACAGCTCGTTCGCAGTTATCAGGATCGGCATGTTCTTCTTTGGAAATAGTATTAACAGCTTCGATAAACTTCTTTACCCAGTAGTCTTGATCTTCCTTGCGTCTAGCCGAACCACGCTCTTGGCAAGTAAGTCTATATTCTTCTGGGTTGTTTTCTTTTGTAATACCAGTTGCTTCTACTTCAGCCTTGAGTGCTGCAGCAAAAGGAAGAATGATTGGTTTATATCCGTTTAGATATAGTTGTTCAGATAGAATTTTAGCAGCAGTTGTCTTTCCAACGCGCGCTTTCCCTGATAATAGAAACATTAGCACGGGTAACCTCCTTGAGAATCTTATGCGGTTCAATAACATTATAAGGAATTGGATATCCAGAATCTCTTAGAATGTCTGCGGTTACTTTACCGCATGTGTGTGGGACTTTCATTTTAAAATAACGACCAATCAAATGCCAAAAGACACAATGTGCAATTGTTTCTTTTTGCCAAACGGTTGGGTCTACAGGAAGGGCATCATGGTCTAAGATAACTGTCTGGGTAAACACCGGTTTACCATATGTCTTCCTGACGGTATCTATTGTTAGTACTCTTACCCCACGATACAAAGAAGCAAAGTAAGCTACATTAGCTTTGGGAAGTTCAATGTGTACATGGTTTAGACGAGAGCCTGCTAGTAAATAAACCAACCAAGCAATTAGTCTAGACCATTTATCACCGTATGAAATGTCGTAATAACAAACCTTTGCTTTATGTTTCATAGAATATCTTTAGCCCCAAGTATACGGCAAGGGCATGCTCGACCTTAGCACCCTCGCTCTTTTCCCAACCGGGCAACATATAAATAGCATCGCACTTTAGAATTGCATTGAGGTCGCGGGTCATGCACTCCTTGAGGTGCTGCTTTGAATCTTCTGTTTGACTAGGATCAAAGCCTTCATCAAGATCCATCTGCGCTGGGTTATAAATAGTACCAACAGCTGAACTCCATTTGCGTCTTAGTTTCTTATCTGCATCCATGAAAGCATCAAAGTTATGGTTTGGATAACCCCGCATTGGGCCAGCAATATAAATATCAAGTTGTGTCATATAAACTCCTTTCAATAGCTTCGGGGGGAATCGAACCCCCACGCCGTTTAGGGCGGCGGATTTTAAGTCCGCTGCGTCTGCCTGTTCCGCCACGAAGCCAAAGAGACTCAGTGAGTCTCAGCCCAGTTGCTACCGACTTTGTACTCGGCAGCAATTGGAATGTTGATACCCAATCGGATACCAGCATCTGTGGCACATCCCGTGACAAGTTTACCAACAGCATCTGCACAATCAGCAGCTACAGCATACTGTAGTTCGTCGTGTACATATGCCATTTGGTAAGCCTTGCCCGGATATAGTTTCTTAAGTTGTTTGTCAGCAAGCACCATCCAGTACTTACTGACGATAGCACCGCTGCCTTGCAATAGGGTATTCAGTGCCGCGTGTTCTGACCTAACGGGAACCTTGCGTCCATCAGGCAAGGTTACTGTGCCATACTTCAGTGCGTTAAATCTAACTTCCTCTTGTACTTTGGCAAGTGCAGGGATCTCCTTTTGGAATTTAATCCGTAGCTTTGCAGCCTGATCCACACTACAATTAAGTACAAGGGAAATCTTTTTGTCACCCGCTCCATAGAGATACGCATAGATGAATGACTTAGCCAGTGCTCTTGATTCGATACCTGCAGCTTTCTGATTGTAAGTATGAATGTCTCCATTAAGAAGAACATCGGCATATTTACCTTTATCATACTTGTGCATAAAGTGTGCAAGCATTCGTAGTTCAAGGCCCGATAGGTCAGAACCCAGTTGAACGAAACCTGTACGGTTTGGAATCCACAGTTCTCTTGCCCGATGATCGCCACTCACCTGTGCAATGTTAGGTTCGCTGTGGGTGCATCTGCCAGTAGCAGCACCCTGAGCATTGATGTAACCGTGGATGTTGCCATCACGGGAGTTACTTGCTCTAGCGTTCCAGTCCTCAACCATACCCATAAGTTTAACCATGTCAAAGTACTTGACTAGTTCTTTGGCTTCAGGATAGTCCAGAGTGGACAGAACAGACTCGTCTACCTTGGGGTTACCCTTGTCTGTGCAAGGTGGAACCCAACCATACTTTTCACTGAGTCGTTCTGCAATCTGCTTGCGAGAACCGGGATTGAAAGTTTCGATCTTTGGCTTGAGATCTTTACCAGTCTTCTCTGACTTACGATAATGGATCTTGTCGGGAAAGATTGTCCTCATCCTATCCTCCAGCTCAGCCTTCTCTTGTAATAGAGACAAGTAAAGCATCTCTCCCTTGGTAAGATCATAGCCAAAACCGCGATCTGTTTGCTCCATAAGAATCTCAGATACCATGTGTTCAAACTGGAATACCTTAAGATTGTTCTTTGCAAACTCACGCTGATGCTTGTAGATGTCATAACCAAGCTTTACATCTTGGATGCAATACTCAAGCATTTCATTTGAAAACGCAGACCAGCCTCCAGTATACTCAATCTTGTTGTTCTTGAGATACTTTCCCCAGCACTCTAGAGAGTTGCCGCCTAAGGGGTGATTGTTGCGGTCTGGATACATTATCCTAGACACCACTAGTGTATCGAAGTACCCATGCTTTGGTCGCTTAAGGTTGCCAAGAAGTCTTCTGATTACGGGAATGTCAAAGGATAGAATGTTATGCCCGATGAGAATATCAGCGGTGTTGAGATAAGGCACAAGGTGGTTCATGTTAGACTGGGTAAAAGTCTTGACATCACCAGTGTCTGCGTTGATAACAACGGCGCACCAGATTTGGTTAACCTCTTTGGCCGGACCCTTGTTAGTCATGGTGACCTCACCAAGTCCGTTAGCTTCAATGTCAAGTACCAGTCGAATCATGTTATACCTCCGTGTCTATTGGTTCAAACACCATTTCTCCATCGTCGTTATTAGCAAACCCAATTTCCTTGAGCCTGCCTGTATTGTGATCGTAATAGAGCGCAGTAGCAACACCTGCTCTACCAGTCAGTCTATTCTTGAGAACACGAACAACAGTTGTATTGGCGATCTTCTCGTCAGCATTCTGTCGGTCACGCTCAAGAGCAACGACTGTATTAGGTACGCTAGCAAGAGCACCAGAACCTCTGAGATCCTGTAGCGTAATACGGTCACCTTCTTCATAAGCCTTGTCAGTTTTCTTGAGCTGAGACACAATGTCAATGTGTACGCCAGTTCTTACTGCAAGTGCTCGTAGTTCTTTCATAAGGTTGTCAATGATGATACGCTCCGAATTACCACCATCAATGTCCTTGTCACTCATACCCATGAGGCCAGCAGCCGCAGCAGTAATGTGGTCAAGAACAATGACATCAACCTTTAGAGATACCGCCATGTATTCCATTCTAGCAAGTAGATTGGACATAGCATTATTACCAAGGTGATCGTAGATATAGAAGTTAGTCTTACCTAAATGTTCCTTGGCACTGTGGTATTCTGTGTCCGATAGATTATCAATGATCGTCATATTGATTGGGTTCTTACCAAGCTTTACACGCAGTTCGTTCATCATACGAGATGCACGGATAGCTCGTACTGGCTTGTTGATAATCAATGAGATCATATCATCCATCGTTTCTTGTGGAGATTCTTCCAACATGATAGCACCTACTGAGCGGCCTTCGTCAAGGTGGTGCATCATAAGCTCCCTGAGGATAGTGGACTTGCCTGAGCCAGTCCCTGAAGCCCACAGGGTAATCTCACCAGACCGCTGACCAATCAGGTACTCAGACAGGGCATCAAACGGGAAGGGGTAAACGCGCACAGCATCTAGTTCTTCCATCGTATTAATGATCTGCGAGACATGTAGAATCTCGTCCGGTGAATATGGCTGAGCTTCCCACAAGGCAGTAACAACAGACTTACCTTGGTTGTTGGCAAGGCATTCATTAGCATCCTTGAAAGGAAGCTTTGCAATCTTGCACTTACCGGGTGGAAGAATCTCCGCAACCTCAAGTGCTGCCTTTTGACCGGGATCATCCATGTCAAAGCACAACACGATTTCATTATAAGAGTTTACAAACTCTAGATTATCTTTGATAGACTTGACAGCAGAAGCCGCACCATTAGGTAGCGAGACAACAGCCCAAGTATATCCCATAAGTTGAGCAACTGTCATACAGTCAATCTCACCTTCGGTAATAATCAGTCGCTTGTTGTTACCTTTCCATAGGTGCTGACCAAACAACTCAACACCCTTGGCTTCACCCTTCCAAGCAAACTGCTTGTTAGGACCACGGAGATGTTGACCAATCAAAACACCATCGCGGTAATAGTTGGCAATCTCAACTGTCTTACCATTGACAACAGCAGTCTGATAGTTGTACATTCGGCAAGCTTTTTCTTCAACACGCCTATGAGATAGCTCAACAGTGCTGCCGTGTATTGGCTTCCATTCTTTTCTAACAGTCTCTGCAATAGTTTCTTGCATTGCTTGTCCTTCCTTAGGAATATAATGCTGGCACTTAAAGCAGTAATAATTCTTCTCGTACTCAGCTAGATTATCGTTATGGTTGTCGCCACCATTTGCTTTACACTTTGGACAAGGATGTTTAGCTATGAATGTTGACATGTTTCTCCTTAAATAGTTTTAGGATTGTCTGTCGTATCTCGTCACGCTTGTCAGTTAGTTTATCGTAAGCCTTTTGAGTAGTGTTACCATCCGTTTCCATACGCCCGATCTTAAAACAAATATCAGAGTACTCAAATATAAGTGCTTCAAATTCACTCGGTTTCACCATCTAGTCCTTTCGTTCCAAAAACAAGAGATACCCATGAAGGCAAACGAGCTAGTACAAACAATGACAATTCGCTTCCTTCTTCCCATCCAAACAACTCCGTTACAATGGCACTATACATGGCTGGGTTTGGAAAGATTGGGTTGGTTTTATTACTATGCTTTTGTCTTTCAGTATTAACAGCAAGTGTTAAACTATCCAAATGAGCGTGTAATGCTGGCATAAAAGTTCGCAAGTAATCACGAACTGGAAACCAAGCTGGGTCAATATCGTCTTTATAAAACGAATTACCAAAGCCGGGAACTTTTTCACCACGCTCAATAGCTTTTGCAATATCTTGGTATGACCATTTTGTAAATACATTACGGGCCTGTGTAATAGGAGCGTGGTATTTCCCGGTTGTAAGAACTGCACTAGCTATGGCTGATGCCATGTTGTCTGTCATTAATAGCGTAGAAATAAAGTAAGTGGAAGAAATATTGTTTTGGTTTTTTGCGCTATTAGCATGTGCCGTTATTACAAGATCAAGTAACTGCTGGTAATGAATGTTATTACTGTTGCTATTAGCGTAAGGAATGTCAATCTGAAGTTTCATTTCTTTTCTTTCTTTTTCTTCTTCTTCTTGCCAAATATCTTATCGTAGTTTTTGTCGTATTGTTTCTTATCTACTTTTCTATACTTATCACCCTTGCCAGCCATCTTGATATTCTCCATTCTCATTTGAATAAACAATCTTATCAAACACCTGTGAACACCAAGGCATACAAAACCTGCATGGCTTAGACATCCCGAGTTTACCTGTCTTGCTAATACGGAAGTTAAACAGTATCAGCTTATCAAGTGGTGTCTTTATTTTTCTAAAAGCGTCAAGCTCAGAGTGAAGATATGGGTACATATAACCATACTCCACAGTTTTCGGGTGTGTCTTCCAGTTGTTTGTACCAATGGCAACAAGCTGGTTTTTTCTAACAATCAAAGAGACATGTGCTTTATCTCTGTCGATTGTCTCAGCAATCTTGTATGCAAGGTCTTGCCATTTAACCATGAGTCATCAAAGCCTCCCAACTATGCGGGAACAGTTGCTTAGCAAACACAGCAATATCTTCAGCCACTTCTCTAGTTTCAACTTGAGCGTGTTCATCAGTACGCAGCTTAACCATTCTAGCCCAAGCGTATAGAGAACCAGTCCAGATCCACTCAGTCATAGTAGCCTGAGGTAGAATTGCTCTGGCTTGCTCTGGACAAACGCCAGTAGCAATCATTTGCCTGTATAGATAAAAACAGGACTTAGCCACTTCGTCATAAGCATTCAACAATTCTGTATTGTTGGTTACAAACTCAGGGCTAGATCCCTGCTTGATAGATCCTTCGGGAGCCTTACGAAATCCCATAGGAGTCCACAGCACAGGGTTGTCCTTGATATAGCGTCTTGATACTTCATTCCATGCAAACCCTACTTGATGCTTCATCAGTTGACGAGCAACAAAAATAGGGGCCATAACACGGCACTTAATAAAGCAATGGGCAAAGGGTGACCAGTGATTATGCTTTGCAAGATACTGAATAAGCTTAGCGTCTTTATCTTCAAAGTTGGTAACTCTCTTACCAAACGAAACACGGGCTGCATCAGCAACCGCTGCGTCACTACCCATGTGTTCAATATATTCTACAAACATAATACCTCCTGAAAAACAAGGGGGCTATTGCTAGCCCCCATGCTTACTTCTTTTTCTTATCCCGTTGCTCACTAATTCCCAGTATGAAATAACCGTCTGAGCCTTTCTCAGCCCATTCTTTTATTGCATACATAGAAACAATCTGTTCATCATCTGCCCATAGTTTCCCGTTCATTACATCAAATATAGCTTTCGCATAGTTATCAATGTCTGCACGGGGATACTTTTTTTCAGTTGACTTGGGGCGTTTAACATATAATTCTAAAGAGACAGCAATCGGAGTAGTAATCAGTTCTCTATCTGTTCCGATTACTGAGTATACTATCTCCGATGCTTTCTCTCTAAAGTCTTTGTATGCCCCTGTGTAGTAAGCACCCCACTTACCAACGCGGGGTCTAGAAGCAGCAACGGGAGATATATCGAATCTCCATTCCATTGCTGCCTCCTAGTTAGAACGGTAGGTCTTCGTCTTCAGTTTCTTCGACTGCCACAGCAGCGGGTTCTTCGGCCTTCTTAGGGCTTGAGAAACCACCCTGAACAGAGGAGAAACCTGAACCGCCAGACATAACCGAGTTGCTTTCGCTTCGTTCAACGATTTGAACACCGTTGAGGTAGAAGCTGAGCGACTTATCACGGGCGACAATTGCGGGTGCAAGCTTGAGTCTAACCTTGTCACCACCAAAGGCAACAACATCAGTCTCTTGGGCATTGGCATCAACACAAGGGAACTTGCCTGCTTCCACATGGACGCGGCTCTTTACCTTGATATATGACACGCCTTCCTTCTCGTAGATTCCATTGATCTTCTTGGCTCCCGACTTCTTCAGAATGTCTTGAAGCTTAGTCTGAAGTTTCTTGTCAAGGACAACAGTGATGTTGTGATTGGCAGATGCTTCGCCAAACGCCGTATCCGGCTTTAGAAGGTTTGACCACTTGCACTCAAGAGTTTCAGTAATAAACTGGGGGAGCTTCTTGAGTTTAGCTGTTGGATTCATTAGTAGTATTCTCCTTAGTCATAGCGTTGTTAATGTTAGCAATCTGATTATTCAGATCCACAGTAATCTGATTCAAAGCGGCAGCGACCATGTTGAGATAGTTAGTTACGCTATCTGCAGCGATGCTTGGCTTTGCAGCTGGCATTGTTTCGGTTGTTTCAGTTTCCATATTATTCACCTCCTTTCTTACTGACTCTATCAGTAGCTCCACCTATAGGGCTGGAATCACCAATCATTGTAGTAAACCACGCCACACCCATCGCTTGTGCTAAGCACTTCAATTGCAGCAACGGCAGGCAGTTGGCATACTGCGTCAATTATTTCGATAGCAGTCTTACCACTATT
>Ga0129333_10003787_pt1 | contig 14193 bp, 11 predicted proteins | sample CPB6_08_DNA_FD_94474 | JGI IMG/M metagenome (GOLD analysis project Ga0129333, IMG submission 94474) | Freshwater to marine salinity gradient microbial communities from Chesapeake Bay, USA - CPBay_Sum_0.6_0.8_DNA | ecosystem: Environmental > Aquatic > Marine > Coastal | place: USA: Chesapeake... | reverse complement strand
TTCATAATTTTGAATCAGTAATTCTCTTGTATCAGATTCTTGTTGTATATCTGCATTGTCTAGTTTGTTTAGTTGTGATTGATTATTTAAATTAGGTTTATAACTACTAAGGTTATTTTTCCAAAGCAAAAAATAATTGACTGTTTGTTTGTTAGCAGAAATTTTTCTCATTAAATTAAGATTTAAAATTTTTGCTATTAAAGCAGAATAATACTGTCTTTTTATTTCAAGTGTTCTTAGTTCTAATTGTTTTTGTATTTTTTCTAATTCTTCATCTTGGTATTTTCTTAGTTTTGCTAACAACATTTTATCATAATTTGATGTTGTATTTTGTGTTATAAAAGATGATAATTCAAATTTTTGTTTATAATCAAAATTATTACAATTATTGATACCATCTAAAAGTGGTTTTAAATTATTATAATTGTTTTTTAAATAATTTAATAATCTAATTTTTGATTCTTGTGTTTGATATAATTGTCCCAATTCACTTAAATTTTTTAATTTATTTAAATCTTCTTTTAAACCACCTAAAAGATCAAATTTATTATTAAATATTGAATTTTCTATTGAACTTATATATGTTAGTCTAAGACCTATTGAACCATCTTCACCAAATTGAAATTCGTGATTAACTAAATTTAAATACATAGATAAAGTTAAATCTTCTTTTATTTCATCTGATACTTCTGGAAAAGATTGAAATAATTCATTTTTAAAATTTTCTTCAATGTCTTCCCAACCAACTATTGCTTTAATTCTAAAAAGTTGTGTATCATAATTGTTGTTTTTTAAACTTGGGTGAAATAGTAAGGACCAATAATTTGTGGTTGTAAAATTAGAATCATTATCAAATTCGTTATTTCCAAATGAACTGTTCCCTAACCAAAATTCAAGCATCTTATCGTAGTCACCACCAGAAAAAGAATTAATTGAATCAAAGTAAAGTTCTAGTGTTGCTTCGATTTGTTTTTCAGCTGTTACAGGGTTAGTTCCAGCAAGTTTAAATTCAAAAGATTTTATTCCGCCATTTGCACCCTTTGGGGTTCCAAATAATGAAGAAGTATCAGAAATTGAATTATATTTTGTATCTTTTCCAAAAACAAATTCATATTCTTTATTATCGTTTTGAACTCTTATTAATCTTATTTTAGGAACCAATGCAGAATACTGATACGATTCTAATTTTGTAAACTTTAAAGATTCACTTTTACCAGTTAATAAAGCAATTGTCTCTGCGAACGATTTTGTAACAGTATCTAATTTATAAATATTTTCATATTTAAAAGCATTGTCAGATGATTCATTTATCGAATCCATTATTTCATCTATATAAGAACTAATAAAAGTTTGATTATTAAATTTTAAGTTTTCAATAGATGTTGATACTGGTTCGGTTGGATTTATTGCTTCTTGTGCCATTAGGTAATTGCCTCAAGAACATCAGATAGTGGTAATGGTATTGAAATTTGTTGTCCAATAACTAATGTAGCTTCTATTGGTTTTCTGTTATACCAAGCAATAACCCACCAATATTTTGAATCACCATAGTATTCGTTTGCTAATTTCCAATACCTATCATTGTGTTTCCAAACATATTTTACTATGTTAAAATTTTTAATTTGTTCAACAGATGGATACTTTAATTTTGCTGTATCAAAATGTGTTATGGAGGTTACATTTCTTCTATCTATTATATCTTTTAAACCACCATTGTCGTTTTTTGATATTACTTGTTTTGATGAATCGTATCTTGTAGCCATTATGAATTACCCTCAAATGCTTTTTCTTGTTCAGCTTGTTCTTCTGGTGTTATGGAAGGATTTGAGTTTTTATTGGTATCAAGTTGTTTACTTGTTTCACCGATACCTTCTTCATTATGATAAGGAGTTTCGTATTTATAAAAATATCTTTTAGTAAGTATTCCTTGCTTGTTAAAAGTATCCATTAAGTTTTCATTCAATACAGTAAACCCTACTTGAATATCAAATATTTTTGGATAAAAATCTTTTGACACAACTGCTACTTTATTTATTTCCATAGATGGATTAGCAGAAAAAGAATTTATGTAACACAATACACCCTTTTCTTCGCTACCCTCACCAGCATTTATTAAGTTACCATATTTAATTCTAAACAATGGTGGAGAAACCATTACTTGATTATTATATCTTGGATACAATGTTGACTTTAAATGATCTATTGTGTGTAAAAGTTCATCAAGTGTTAAATATGGTGGTTCATTGCTGTTTCTTGCTCTTGCTTGGAAAGACAAATTCATTGTTCTACCCATTCTCTTAAAGTTAGAAACAGGGTCCATTCTTCCTATAACTGTTTGTGAATTCCATTCTGGTGTTAAAGACTCAGTAATCTTTAAGGAATAGGGAAGAAATAAAAATGGAGTATTGTAAGTTAAACTCTTTATAATTAAATAAGAATCTTGTGATTCATTTAAATATTTAGCATTTGGATATTGTGTTTCTGGTTGTGCTTTTGGTACATTAGCCATTTGCTAGATTCCTATCTTGGTATTGAGGCAGCTGTAGCTGCTGGAAGTGCTATCGTGGTTCCAGTTACTTTTCTTTCCACCGTTCTGTTGACGATTTGATTTAATTTTTCTGAACCTATAAATACATTTACTTCTGATTTTTGTGGTTGTTGATTGACTGTTGTTTGATTTTGGTTTATTGAGTTAGAAATAACCTTCATTGTGTTGGAGGTTTTTTCTGCATCTATGGTTGCAATAGATCTTGTTGTATCTTCCATGTTTTTAAGATTTGGCATAGCTTCAACTTGAATTGTTCTTGCAGTAGTTAAAGTAGAACCATTAAGTTTTGTTAAGGAATCAGTTGCCTTAGAAATCTCTAAACTTGTAGCACCAAAAGAAGAGCCAATATTATTCATAATACTAGGTAAACTAGACAATGTATCAAACAATATTGGAGAATGTGGTTTTAATAATATGTCATGTAAAGAATAAAGTGCGTATGCTAATGCTGCAATAGTTCCAGTAACAGGATTAAAAGCTGCTGCTAAACCAAAGCCTATTGCTGTTAAACGTATCAAAAAGCTAACTATTGGATTATCAACAATAGCAGATATAAGACTTAAAAAATCACTAAATATATCAACAACTGGTCCCATTAATATAGCAAAATTTGCCATTATTAAATCAAGTTTTTGTTGTATTGGTATTGATTTTCGAATTGCATCATTTACTTTTTCTTGTAAATTAGCTCTTTCTGCTTCTATCTTTGCAGTTTTTTCTCTTTCAGCATTTGTCATAGATAAAGCACGACTTGCTTCTTCGATTGTTGCAAATCCTGCTGCTTCTTGAATCATTTTCTTTTCATAGAATGACATTGCATCAAAAGATTTACCAGTAGCATCTAATCTGCTTCTTAATAAGTCTATAACTTTTGCTGGATTTTCTGCTGAAGCTTCAAGTAATTCCATAGAGTTTACAAAGTTTCCGCCAAGAGCAGCATTTAATCTTCCTGCTGCTGATGCTGCTCCTTCAAATGTTTGGAACTTTTCTGCTACTCCTACCAATCTTTCCATTGCGATACCAGTAGCTTTTGATTGAACTTCTAGATCTTTAAATATATCAAGCATGTTAGAACCATATGCTTGTAAACTATTTGATACAGCAGCAAATTCTTGTGCAACTTTTTGTGGTGATTTTCCTATTGCAGAGGCCAAACCAGCCATTTCTTCAGTTAGTTTTCCTGCTCTTTGCTCAGATATTCCCATTATTTGGGACAATGTTGCTATTTGAGTGGCTGAAACATCTGCTGAAATTCCAAGTTGTGTCAGTTTAGCTACTGAAACAGTTAATGATTCTTGTGCTGCTTTACTTGCTTCTGTAAATGTATTTAAGTTATTGTACAAAGAACCAATTGCTTCGCCAGCTTGTTTAAAGTTTACTCCAAAAGCTGTTGCTCCTCTTGCGGTTTCGCTAAGGAGATTGTTTAATGTTCCAGCAGCACCAGTAAGTTTATTTATATTAGTACTTACTTCTGCGTATTGCTTAAATGCTTCAACACTCTGATTTATAACTTTTGTTAATAAATTGGTTCCTAACGAACTAAGAGATATTTCTTGTTTAAAACCTTCAAAAACAGTTTTAGGTTCAGATATCATTCTATAAACTAATGAATTTTTGTTTTTTTCATCAAAACCTAAAATAGAAGCTAGCTCAGTACCAGCATTTTTTGCCTTGCTTAAACTATCAAGACTTTCTCTTAATTTATCTACATTTTTAGAAGCTTCTGCAAGAAATTTTAAATCATCTTGGTCAAGTTCAGTTTGTTTTTTAGTAGCTAATAAATTTGCTACTTTAATTTCTTGTTCTTGTAGTTCTAATTTTATTTTTTGTTCTTTTACAGTAGTATAATCACCAGTTACTTTAGCTAAATCTTCAGCTAACTTTATATCATCTTTTAATTGAGCTTTTTCTTCTTCTAATAATTCAATAGTTTTTGCTTTTGCATCATTCAATTTTTGTTGCAAAAGCAAAAACTTTTCATATTGCTCTAATTGTTCTGGTGTTAAACTACTAGGATCAATCGCCATACTCTAATAAAACCTTTATCTGTAAATAGTGTTTTATTAGATATTTTAGTCTTTTATAATTCCTGCTATTTCTTTCCAACGATTTACTGTAGACTCAGAAAGTGTAACTGTCTTGGCTTTATCTGGTTCAACTTTTGAAGGAACTGTTTTGTTGTTTTTTTTGTCAACAACATTAAAACCTTTACTTGTTAAATGTTGTGTTAAAAATGGTATTATGTTGTTTTGAACTACATCTTCAATAAACTTTTTTCTTGTGTTCATATCAACTTTAGCACGAAATTTACCACCAACACCTTTCATGTTATCTAGATTTTTCATTGCTCTTTCAAATTTTCCAAAAACTGCTCTTCTAACGTCTATTTGTCCTGGTTTTGCTTGGACTCTGCCACCCATTCCAGTAGGCATTTGTGGACCAATCATTGCTTCTTGTATTTGTTTTTGTGTAAGACCGTTTGCTTTCATCTGAGCAGCAAGATCTTTTAGAAGTTCTAATATTTGTTTTTCAAATTCAGCAAGTATAATGTTTGTTTCATTTTTACCTAAACCAAACTGTACAATACGAGTCTTAAGAGAATTCATTAATCTTTGTTGTAACGGATCTTTACCAGTAAACATTGGAACTGGTGCGTTTTGATCTACTGTAGATGCTCCAGCTACTGTTGGTTTTGCTCCTGCGCCAGCATAAGATTTTATCCAATTTTTAACTCTGTCAAAAGTATCACCAAGACCTTCTTCTAATTCATTATCCATTTTTAAAATACTCCTTTAAACAAATATCATATTAAATAGTGTGATTATTTGCTTTTAGAAGCTTTTTCTATTGCTTCTGCTTCATCTTGTAATTGTTTTATTAATCTTTCTGTAAACCAGTTTCTCAACCCAACAGGAAGATTGTAAGATTCAATTAAAGACCAACCACCATGATATTTTAAAATAAAAAATTGTTCATATATTTGTTGTTGATATTCGCTACTTAGGCCAAAAAAAGTCCGCTGTAAACGGAACCTCCAATCTTGCCTCATATGAACAAGAAGAGCATTCAAAATCATGTGAAAGATCTAAATTTGGAGATATTTTTTGATATACTTCTCTGATGTGTCTTGAGTCTTTTGCTGGCAACAATGAAACAGCATCTGAAATTATGTTTTGTTCTGTTCTACCATTCAAAGATTTAATCATTGTTCTTAATTGAAGTAAAACAATATCAATATCTTTTTTAGATTGTTGTGCTTCTCTAATTCTTTGAGAAAGAAAAAGTTCATCCTTTCCTGTTAATAGTTTTATTTCAACAGGAACATTTAAAATTGGTAAATCAAACATAAATGTAGATCCACCAGTTCTAGTAACACCAATTTCATCAAGTTCATCTTGTGAAATAATATCTTTTACAGAACATTCGTTTAAATTAAATTTATAATTTTGAACTTTTGAGCATGATGGACAAATTATTTTTGTATCGTAATCAGTACCATATGCAGTTTTTCTTGCTGCTAATACAATTGCACTCTTGTCTCCAACCAACAAAGATTCAAGTTTAATAGTTTTGTCTATTACCAAATCTTCTAATACTTTTTGTAATGCAATTCCTTTTTTAAGCAAAGATTGATTTGTTAATGTATCTTCATCTTTTGCTGTCATATATCTGATTTCAATTGTATCTTTACCATGTAATGGATGTTCTTCTGAATAGAATATACCTTTTGATGGTAAATCAACTATTTCCGTAGGAACAACAAAGTTTAATCCTAATGCTGCTGCTACATCTTCATTTTGGGGTTTTTTAACATCTAACCCTAGTCTATCTAGGTTATTTCTCATATTTCACTCTTTGTTAATTATTCTAAGTTTAAGTACTGCTACCAAGTCCAAATGTTTGACCTCTTTGGCTTCTGTCACCAGCTTCATTAAATTCTGAACCAACTGGATCTATATAATCACACCATTCTGGTATTAATGTAACAGAAATTTGATTTATATCTGAGGAGGTGTAATCAAATTTACCAAAGTTTATTTTAGATATTCTTGGATTTTTAATTTTAAAACCATAATTGCTATATATTTCTGTTTTTAAAGTTGTAACACTCAAAATATCAATTTCGTTAGCAAAAATTGGCAACTCAATAACTTTTGTTCTATTTTGTTCATTGATAAGATTTTGACTTAAATACTTAAAAAGAAGTAATCTTAAGTTTGTAAAATCATTTCCATTGGTTTGTAAATTAGATATTGATGATTTATAATCATAAAACACAACTTCTATTGGTTCCCAATGCAATGAACCATTTTGAAAGTAATGAACGTATTGATTGGCATAAGCTCTTTCAAACTCAATACCAACAGATGGTGCTGATATATTTTTTACTAGAACTTTTAACGATTGACCAAATACGTTTTCTTGTTGAAACTCATCTTCACCATTTCTTGTATAACTTGGATCTAAAACAGGATTCAAACTTATTTCATTTATCAAAGCCATAAAATTGTGTGTCAAATTTGGCTCTGATTGTCTGTTTCCTGTTGTATTCCAAAACATAGTTTATACTTTATGGTTCTATTGAAGAATCAAAATTGTTGGCTACTGTTTGTAAATCTGCCCAATCGTATTTAAATGTCAAACCAATTTCTAAAATTGAATCTTCTGCATAAGCAAGACTTCCAAACTTTACAGATGTTATGAAGGCATTATTTAATGTCCATACTTCAACTGGTTTTCCGTCTGCGTCTAGTTGACTAATTTTAATTTGATTAAATTTATTGGTTGCTTTACCTTTTGAAAGTGTTCTAAGTGTTGAAGCTGCGTTTCCTGCTATTGCAGAGCCAGCAGCAATTGGTGATTGATAACCAGCAGCAATAAGAACTTTGTACATTCCTTCTGCTACATCAACGCTTGAAGCTTGCAAAGTTGCTGCATCAGCATCGCCAGTACCACCAGTACCACCTGGATCTATTACTGCTGCCGTAATATCATTCCAAGTAACTTTGCCAGGATAATTAAATTTATGACCAAGAAACTCATGTTGTACAGTAGTTATGTCAAATCCTGGCTTATCACACTTTTTAACAATAAATGCTGGTAAAGCACTATTGGAAGCTCCAAAGTCTAAAAGGAATTTAAAACTTCTTTTTGGTTCTACTGCTGCCTCATTCCAGAATGCCATTTATTATTTCCTCCAATCTTTTAATATTAAATAGTTATTAGTCATTAAATGAAGCACCAGTACTTGAAATATTGAAGTCTATTGCAATGAATTCTATTGCTCTAGCTGGTTTCAAGTAAATTTTAGCGTACATTATGTTTCTATCAACCAAATCTGGTGTTGTGGTTGTTTCATCAAGTACAACACGATAATCACTTAAACCAAGTCTTGATTTAACTGCACCTAAGAATGGGTTTACTTGACCAAGGAAACGATTCCAAGTGACTTGTGTGTTTTGATCGAATAGAAGTCTTGATGAAATTCTAGAAATTTCTCTCTTAACATAAATCATCATTCTACGAACATTAATTCTGTCAAGAGCAGATGGTGTAACTTGAAGTGTCTTTTGACCAAAGATTACTATTCCTTCTGATGGGAACTTAGCTATAGGATTAATATTAGCCTCATATAGTGAATCTCTTTCTTTTGATGAAAGTTTGTGTGTTACATCTAATACTGGAACGCCGCCACGACCTTCGGTTAATCCACCTCTTGTAAATCCTGCTGGTGCAAACCAAAGTTCTTGTGTTGATTGACCATAGGACATAGCACCAAGAGCTACAACTGATGGTGGTACGAAGAGTGCTCTATCGCTAACAGTATCTCTTATTTGTACCCAAGGATAGTATGTGGCACCGTAGCTTGAGTTAATGCCTCTATCTTTGAATGCTGATACAACGTCACTTACAACACCAGTATATCTGTCGTATTTATTTGATACTTTACCTTCTGGTTCTGGTTGATAAACATTTGGAAGGTCTATGACAGCCATAGCATCTGCTCTTGCTTCACAGGTATTAATAAGGTGAGTTGTTAAGCTAGGATAAGTTAAACCAGGAACTGCAACTATATCTGTTACAATTGATTCTGGATCTGCTACTGTATCTATTGCACGCTTAAAGGTGTAGTAAACGTGATTTTGCTTCTCATTGGTTGAAGTAATCTTTGAATTTCTTAATGGTTCTGATTCTTTAATATCAAATCCATCAAAGCCGTTGTAAAGTGGCATTGTGAAAGAATCGTAACCAGCATTGAGAATTGCTCTATAACCAGCAGCAGAGCCAGTTCCTAATGAAGCGACGGCAGTTACTGAATTACCAGCTGCTCTTGAACCAGATACATAAACGTTTCCAACTTCACCAGAAACTGCACCAGATACATCATCAAGTGAGAATACAAAGGACCATTCTCCATAAGCGGTTCCTGTTCCCCAATCGTAATTTTCTCCAACGTCAGCTGTAAAGGCTCTAACAAAATCTACATATGTGTTATCAAATGTTGTAGTTGCTACTTTTTCTCCTACTGCAATACCAAAGTAAGCGTTTCTTGGATCTGAAAGACCATCTGCTGAAGCTGATACTCTTAATGGTATTGAAGGGAATTGAATAGAAGCAGTAAGGGAAGCAGAACATACTAAGAATTTAGTTGGATCATAAGCTCTTACTTTTCCATAACCAACTGGAACTGTTGGTGCTTGTGAACTAGGAACACCATTAGTTGTGCTTGTTAAAGTGAATTTCTTAAATCTTGGTGGACCAAAGAAACCAAATGGAAGATATGTAGGGTCTATTGAACCTGCATCAACGTCGTCATTCATTTCAACACGAATGAATTTTGATACGTTTGAATAAGAACCATACTCTCTTAGTCTCTTCTCTGTATCATCCCAACGTACAAACTTATCACCAATACGTCTAGCAATGTAATCTGGTGATGCTGGATTTAAGTTTACATTAGAGAATCTTTCAATGAATGAAAGTTTAGCATCGCTATCAGAAGCTAGACGAAGTTCAACAGTAAATGTTCCATAAGATTCAAAATCATTTACTGGAGCTTTGATATTGGATATAGAAATCTTATAATTATTTTGTTCATATTCGCCACCGTCAAGTGCAGCAAATCTAAATAATTTTTGTTGATTTGAAGGAGAATATGAAGCAGTATCTGTTGTAAGGTCTTGACCAATAATCCAACCAGTTTTTGGAACTCTAGAAGCCATTCTATGATCATCAAGTGAAATAGTGGAACCAGAAGCAAGTGGAGCTATAAAACCAAACATTTCTGTTCCAAGACCAACTACTTCATCTACACCTCTTTCAAATGATTCACCAAGCCAATAGTATTCAAGATTTTCAGTAGTTGTAACGGTTGAGTTTACAAGTATAGGATTTGTATTAAATACTTTTCTGATAAATTTGTCTGAATCTTTATTGAAGTTAAAGTTAGAAGTATAAGTACCAGCGGCGGTTGTTACTACTGCTTTAAATTCGCCATTTGTTGCACTTTGTTTAATCAATACGTTAGTACCAGATACTGCTGTTGCAGAAGTACCAGCAAGAGTACCAGAAAGGGTTATTGAGCCAGCATCTAAATACCAAACGGCAGCGAGAGTACCAGTTACAGCAGTTGTTGGACTTGATGCAGATGGAATTAAGAAAAGACCATATGCACCACCATCTGCATCGGTAGTACCAACAGTTTGTGTTGTTTGCCAACCAGCCTTACCAACTGATTCGGCTGATGAATGTTGTGTTCCAAGTAAACGAATAACATTTAATGCTGGTGTGTTACGTAACCAAGCTTGAGCAGCAAAAGCAGCATATGTTGGACCTACATTGTTTCCATCGCGCCATACATCGTCACCAGAATTACCAGCAACAGGATTGCCGAAAGTTTGAATAAAATCAGAGAAAGATGTAACATAAACAGGACGCATTGCTGGTCCTTTTGCAAATCTACCAATTATAGTTGGCCCTACTTGATTAGAAGTTGCTGGTAATTGTGAATTATCGATCTCTTGTACAAAGACGCCTGGAGACACAAATTTATAAGAAGATACTGCCATTTTGTTTTAAACTCCTGCTTGGAAATAAAAATAATCAATAATAAATAGTTGTAAAACTATCAAAAGTAACTATTCACGATAAGATGTTTTATTTTTAGCAGTATTTAAGAAATCTGGTATGTCTCCAAAAATTACTGTTTCTCTTGGTATCTTTACTTCTACGGCATTTTCTCTAACAACAGCTTTTGGTCCAATTTGATTAGCTGCATCACCAACCAAATAACCTTTTACTTCAATTGATATTTTACAACCATATGTTTTTCTTTCTTCGTTTAAATTAACGGCATTATTTGTAAAATTAAAATCTTCTTTAATAAATGCATCGTATCTATGTTGTTCTTTACTGATTTGAAAATACTTAACGTTTCCATTTCTTGTTAAAAATGGAGTAGATATTTCATTGAGTTGTTGTTGATAATCTGTTTTTATATTTACTTCATATGTAACAACAACGTATATTGGTAAAGGAATAGTTATTGTTTGGTATACAACTTTATTTTGATTTGATGTTTTTTGTTTTGAAAATAAAGGAGTAACAACAGAACCTTTTGGTGAACGATTTGTTCTTAAATCTGTTTGATCTGCTGTTACTGAACGTTTTAAATCAGCATTCAAAAAATTAGATGTTTTTTCTTGGTTTATAACTCTACCAATTGTCAAGGTTCCACCTTTCTCATCATTTATTGGTCTTATGTTTGCTGGTACTGCACCTTTTCTGGATGGATCTTTTATTATTGATGCTCTTGTAACTGTCATAATTGGATATTTTACCATTCCAGAGGAATCTCTTATATCTTGATCAGACTTTAATTGATGTGTTCTTTCTGCTGAAATCCAAGTAACAGGAACTTTTTTCCATCCTTCTGATGTTGTAGAATAAATATCCATATCTACATTTAACCAATCATAGAATGCCATATCAATGGTTTCTATTGTGGATGCTTCAAAAGGTATTTCTTTTATTATGTTAGACATTTGTTATCCTGTAAATATAAGTGTTGGTATCTTCTGAACAACTTTCTGCATATCATCAGAAGTTTTAGCTTGTATTTCTGCAATTTTAGGATAAGTGATTTGATCAAGAATCTTGTTTAATTCTTCTTTAAGTTCTTTCTTTTCTTCTTTTGCTTCTGTTACAAGAGCAGTACCATTTAAAGTTATACTATCGCCAGGAATTGGAAGTGTAGCAAATTTAGAGCGAACTTGGCCCAACATTTCTTTACAAATAGCTAATGCATATCTGCGTATCCATTGTTTACCGATTGAATTAATATTTTGATAAGGTATATTAGCAAATGGTAAAGTATTCATATTATTTACACCATTTACTTGTGAATTTGTAGAACCAGAAGCTTCCCAAGGAGTTATCTCACCAGTTATGCTAAATTCAACCCACATATGAGAAATACCAATATCTGGTGGATTTGGAAATATTCTTAATTTATTATTTTTTATTTCATACGAGAAGTGTGAGTTTCTTGTATAAATTGCTGTTTCGTATGCCATTGCTTGAAGTTTATTATGCCATGTTGGAATAACTTCAAATGTTGAATCGTCTGCGTATTGTCCATAAGAAGAAAGATTGCCAATTGCATTTAAACCACCATAATATCCAAAAAATCTCCACATTGAATTAGGTGTTCTATAAAATACTCTTCTTATATTTACTCTCTTAGAGCCAACTTTACCAGCATATGGAACAGGACCATTTGTTGCCAATTCAAGATTATTTGCTGAAGCTGATTCTATTATGGCTTGCATATCATAATCTTGTACTTCTGGTGTTATTTCAAATGATGCTGAATAAATAGGAACTGTTCCTCCCATTCCAGCCTCAGAAGCAAATGCATCACCATATCTTGTTACATAATCTAAGGAATATTTTGGATACGCTAATTGTGGATTAGCTCCATTTAAGGGAGAATTAGAATCAAATTGACCATCGCTATTAAATGTTCCAGTAGGAGCACCAAGCATTGAAGGTAAAGCATTAATTGATTGATGTAAATTAACAATATAAGAATATTCTAATACTGCTTCTTCATAAGCTGCATAAACATTTCCTGCTGTTAATTCAATGTCTACTATATCACCACCAAGTTTTTTATATACATATCCAACTTGATCTGCTGCACCACTTAAAAATCCTGGTGAAGTGGAATAAATACCAAATGGCAGATATAATGAAACATCTGTTATTGTTCCAGCTGCTGGTAGGACAACTGCGCTTAATGTTGAAGCAGGAGTTAATATTGGAACTGCCATTAAATAAAATTCCTTATTTTGTTATTTCTAAATTCCATAGACTATCTTCTAATTTTTTACAACACACAAAGCATGGTCCTTCTAATAAAACAAACTCATTTAATTGTTTTTTATTAAAGCTGCAATCAACAGGTGGAAATAATCTGATAGTGTTTTGCAGTTCAACATAAATAAAAATTAAATTTTTAACTTCTTCAATATTATTTAATATTATTGAACTATCATCTAAACCAGATACAATATTTATTTTATTTTGTACTAAAGTAGGGTTTGAAGCATCTGAGCCGACAACATTAGAAATTAAATTTGAAGTAATAAAATTATTAAATATTTCTTCCGTAGTGGATGTTATATCTCCTAAAGGAAATTTTCTATCATCAATAATTTTTTTTGCTTTTTCAAATTTAATATTATTCATAACATACCTCATTATAAATAGTTAAAATAAAAGAAAACCCCCGACTATTTCTAATCGGGGGCTTCTTAACCTAATACGCTAGATTATGCGCCGCTCTCACCGAGTAGGCCACGGATGATTACAAGACCGTAAAGATCTGGCTTAACCATCTTCTTGGCGTAACGGGTCATTACGCCTTTACGTGGTACGAAGTCCTCAGTACCAAAGATGGTAGGAGTGACTTGTAGTGGTACGTATGGTGCATAGACGTAACCGCTTTCAAGGAAGGAGTTACCCTTACGACCAACGAGTATTACGTTGCGGAGGAAGTATGGATCAACGTATACGTCCCATTTTTTGGAAATTGAACCAACGTTAACAACGCCTACTTCACCCTTCTCATCTTCGTGAGTTACTTTGGCACGGAAGCCAGAGGTGAACTCAAGGACGTTGGCAACTTCTGGACCACATACGAGGAAGTTTGCACCGCCACGAAGAGTCTTTCTGTGGATTTGAGCAGATACATCATTGATTGTTTCAATGAGTGTTTCGTACCACATTGATACGTTACCAGTGAAGTCTGGAGCCTTAGCTGATGCGCCAACTTCTACACCAGTTAAACGATTTACGAACATACCTGGTGAACGTGACCAGTAGAATGTACCAGCTGTTGCACCCTTGATAAGATCTTCAAGAATTTCGCGATCAATTTCAAGACCGATTTGTTCTGAAAGAATTGAGGTAAGTTCAACTTCTGCATCAAGATTGTGATATGCATTCAAATCTTGACCGAGTTCTGGTGACCATTTAGCCTTGAGTTTCTTGGTTACAGCTGTGATGCTAACTGAATCGACTTTGATATCGATTTCTGGGATGTTAGCATTTGCTTCAAGACCCCATGAATCTTGACCAGC
>Ga0129333_10003786_pt1 | contig 14197 bp, 20 predicted proteins | sample CPB6_08_DNA_FD_94474 | JGI IMG/M metagenome (GOLD analysis project Ga0129333, IMG submission 94474) | Freshwater to marine salinity gradient microbial communities from Chesapeake Bay, USA - CPBay_Sum_0.6_0.8_DNA | ecosystem: Environmental > Aquatic > Marine > Coastal | place: USA: Chesapeake... | reverse complement strand
AGTTGTTACTAAACCGGTTGTACGAAAAACTAAAAATCCTAAACCAAGCGTAGTCCAAAAGCCGAAACCAGTTATAGCACAGCCAGTTAAACAGGAACCTAAGCCAGAAATTAAAATACAGCCAAAGCCTAAACTCACAAAGAATACCTTTACTCCGCTTCACGAAGATTGTATGAATGCATTACTCTCACTTGGAATGAAGAAAAAAGAAGCCGTTAGCACAGTGATAGATATTTTTAGTAAGCACGATATAACTTGTATAGAAGACTTTATTAAGAAAGCGTTTGTGCCAAATGAATATTATAGATCAAGCACTTGACATTTCGTTAAGCTTGTTGCCCAAAGCCAAAGAAGCTAGAAATGGTAGAAATAAATTTTTTCACTTTGCATTCGGATTCAAGAAAAATAAATTATTAGCTATTGGGCAAAACAATCCAGAAAAAACACACACACAAGCATTTATAATTGCAAAAAGATTCAATGATGATGTTGGCATAGAACATCCTTATCTTCATGCAGAAACAGATTTAATTTCTCGCCTTTGGGGAAAACATTACATAGATAATTCATTGAAGATAGTTATAGTGAGACTTAATAAGAGAGGACAATTAAGGTGCAGCAAGCCGTGTGAAAGATGTGATCAAATATTAAAAGCTCTCAATGTAAACAAGGTATGGTGGAGTATAGATGATGGATTCAATAAATAATCTAAAAAATACACGCACCTATTTGGTAGGTGCTATGGATAGAGTTAACGACGGTGGAATAGGATGGAGACAAACTATTACGCCTATATTAAAAAATATGAACGTAAGAGTTCTTGATCCATGCCATAAACCAATAAACGGTGTAAAAGAAGATTTTAATACACGGTCTAAGATAGAAGAATATAAAAAATCTGGACAATTCCACAGAATAAAAGAAGAATACTCTATAATCAGAAATGCAGACTTGCGATGCGTCGATATTTCTGATTTTATTATTGCCCAAATAGATATGGATGTTCATGCTTGTGGGTCATATGAAGAAATAGTAACAGCAAATAGACAAAAAAAACCAGTATTGGTATGGTGCAAACAAGGAAAAAGTGAAGCACCAAATTGGCTATTTTTTATGTTGCCACATGAACATATTTTTAGTTCTATGGATGAGGTAATAAATTATCTCAAATCAATTAATAACTGCGAAGATACATCGTCGCTAAAAAGATGGTTTTTCCTGGAGGCATAATATGAAAAACATTAATATAATTGGGCCAGTTAATCCGCTTGGATACGGCGTAGCATCATCAAATATTATTAAATCACTTAATAAACATGCTAAATTATCTCTATGGATTATTGGACAACCGCACGTTAATAGTGTTGAGGATATAGAATTATTCAAATTACTGATTAACAACGCTAACACGTTTGACTTTTCGGCACCGTGCATTAAAATCTGGCATCAGAACGATATGGCTCAATTTGCTGGTAAGGGAGAAAGAATAGGTTTTCCATTCTTTGAGCTAGACGAATTTAATGCAATTGAAAAACATCACTTGTCTAGTCTAGATAGAATTTTTGTATGTTCACAATGGGCAAAAAAAATTATTGAATCACAAATAAATATATCATCAGATAAAGTTAATGTTGTTCCATTGGGCGTTGATACTTCACTATTTACTATACCTCCACACAAAGAAAATGAAAGAAAAACTACAGTCTTTTTTAATTGTGGCAAGTGGGAAATTAGGAAGGGGCACGATATTATTCCAGAATTATTTTCTCAGGCGTTTGATGAAACAGACGATGTAGAATTATGGATGATGAATGATAATCCATTTTTATCACAAGAAGAAAATAAAAACTGGCAAAAGCTGTACACATCATCAAAATTAGGTTCTAAGGTGAAGTTTATAGATAGGGTATTAACACATGAAGAAGTGTATAATATTATGAGCCAAACAGATTGTGGTTTATTTCCAGCAAGAGCAGAAGGCTGGAATCTTGAACTATTAGAAATGTTAGCCTGTGGAAAACATGTTATAACCACAAATTATACTGCACATACACAATTTTGCAACTTAGAGAATTCTTTCTTGGTCGATATTAATGATACAGAACTTGCTTATGATGGTCAATGGTTTCATGGCAAGTGTGGATCATGGGCTAAAATTGGAACCAAACAAAAGAATCAATTCATTGAACATATGAGAACGGTGCATAAAAAGAAACAAATAGATGATTTAATTCCCAACTATTTGGGCAGACAAACAGCAGAAAAATTAACTTGGGAAAATTCTGCATTAACTATAATGGACCATATAAATGTTTAAATTCTTCAAATCAAAACAACCAGAACAAGAAGCTAATAAAGTATCAATATCATATCTAATTGATCAAAATGATACTGCATTAATAGATATTAGTCTACAAGACTATAGCGAGGATTCTATTAAAGCACTATGCTCACTATTAGATGTTTTATCAAAGGACTCATTTTATGTAAGCACCGTACAAATGATATATGATACCTTATCATCTAATGGTAAAGATGATATAGTAATGAAAGTACTAACACATATTAGCAAGCAGGATGGTGATAAAATATCAAAATTTGTGGATAAAAGTAAAGAATCTCAAATGTGCATAAAACCATCCGACGCTATATTTTAGGAGGCCGTATGAAATCAAAATATAAGATAGCATGGCAAAAATATGAAGATGTTTTAGAAAAACAATTTTCATCACCCATGATAATGCACTTCATGAAAAATATGCTTAGTAATGGACTATCAAACCAAAGAAATGATGATGATGAAGATGAGGAAGAAAACAATCTTAGTTTTGATAGTGAGGAAGATGATGAAGAATTAAAAGACAAAAGCATGGTTATGATGCCAATGACAGAAAATATATTACAAGAATTATCAATAGTATCTAATTTTGATTGTTGGCTAGCTCATACTAATTTTGACGTAACAAATGGTATTAAAGAAAAGTTAAATATTATACCAGGAGTTGAGGTCTTAAAAATATTCAGTCGATACCGATTCTTTGTTGGAATTGGTAAATTGTTTGATTTTGCCGAGGTTAGAAAAAATATTGAAAATGAAATAATACCCAAGGAGGTTTGATATGGAAGATTGCATGAATACTAATATAGAAAACGCATTAAACGATAAGAATATAGTAAAGATTATGCACAAGGCATCTAAGAGATTTGCTAATCAATTAGATAAGGATACTATTTATACTTGTCATTTAAACGCTTTATGGAAGTCATTCTTACACTTTAATCCAGAAAAGAATGTCAAATTTACTACATATTTGTATAATGGAGTATTTATTGAGTGCCTTAAAGAAGTCAAGTTTATAAACAAAAGTAAGAAATGTAACCAAAAATTACATAGTAATCTTTCTGATAATAAAGATCCATATCTTCTCATTGATCTATTTGATGAAGTTTCTGGAGTCGAACAAGAATTACTACTAGATAAGTTCTCTAATATGACTATAGAGGAAATAGCTAAAAAGTATAATAGTAATCGAGAAACAACAAGAAAGAAGCTCAAAAACATATTATCTAAAATTAGGAAAAAGCTAGTATAATGTGTATTTACAGATAGGAACTGGACACCAAAGGACACTATGGACATTGCAAATTTAATAATTTTAGGAGATTAATTATGTCAACTACTAGTGCAAAAGGTTCCGGTTCAGAAGTAAAAGATGGTGGCGTTGTCGTTGCTGGCGGTACACTTGGTTCAGACAGCCCAATGACAAAGGTGCTAAATACCAAAGATCTAGCTACTGGCGTAGAATATGGTTCTAAGGTCGTAGCTAACGATGGTACAGGTGGTCAGTTCAGTGATCCAATGGGTGTTACCACAACAAAGGGTGGTGGTACTCTAGCCTATAATCCACCAAAGGGAACCAATTATTTGTTATTACAAGCTGGTGATAATGCCGCTCAAATCAATGGCACATCATCAACAGTATTAACAGTTCCTGGTGCAGATTATGATGGTTCACCAAGAGATATGGTACATAAGGTAGTTAAAACATATAAATATGGCTCATATGCTACAGCCTCATTTAATGTGTTAGCTAAAGCTAGCAGCGGTGTTGCTCCAGGTCGTACTAAGGGCAGTGGTGCTGGTAGCGTTGCTAACTTTGTACAGATGGACGGCTCTACAGCAGCCACAGACGATGCTGCAACATCAACAAGAAGTGTTCCAGGCGAACTAACCTATCACTTTGGCGGTCTAGCTAAACCCACAAGTGTAGATTACAAAGCCAAGAATTCTTACGAAAGCTGAGAATAAGTTTGTAGCGGTGCCCCTTCGGGGGCATCGTTACAAAATACTATCATGCTAGATATAGAATCTATACCAGTTATTCTTAGTATTTTAGGTGGTGCTGGTACATTTCTTAGCTTGTTATGGATGAAAGTAATCAAGCCCATCATAAAATTCATAAATCATCAAGAAGAAACAAATAAGAAATTAGATGATATTAGAAAAGAACTATCAACTAATGGTGGCAATAGCTTAAAAGATAGCATACTAGATTTAAGAAAAGTATGCCATAGAATAGAAATTAGACAAAAAATAATCGAACAAAGATCCAAAGCCGCATTACATTATAGTAATTTACCATTATTTGAAACCGATAATACTGGTAGATTAACATGGAATAATTCTCTATTTTATAAATTTGCAAATTCTACTAATATAGAAGGTTATGATTGGTTAAATTTTATCACTGAAGATGATAGAAATGATCTTCTTGAAGAATTTAAATCATGCCTACATACTAATAGAAAATTTACTAAAGAAACCAAAACTTGTGATAATCAATCTATAATTTTAACAGGATTTCCGTATAGGATATCGGATAGTGAACAAGGAGGTTATTTAGTTAGCATAACTCAAGTCAAGGAGAATTAATATGAGAAACTATGGCTCAAAAGCTTTTACTTTAAATACAACAGACTTAGTAGCAGTAGGTAAAAATGCTCTATTAGTAGGTTTAGCTGCTGTTCTAACTTATGTTGGAGAAAACGTATCTAAAGTCGATCTTGGTAATATGTCAGCCCTCTTAGTTCCAATTGTTACTATATTAATTAGTACAGCAGTCAAGTGGGCTAAAGATAATACAAAGGAATAATTATGTTTAATACACCTAGAGATTTACTAAAAGCATATAAAGAAGGTTTTATGGGATCATGGTGTGATCCAGAAGACCTAGATAAATTACTAGGTGAGCTTCCTCATCCTCTTTTCGGAGCCGCAGCATATGGTCTAAGCGGCTCTGGAAAGGGAAAGCTAGCTCTACTATACAAAAATATTATTAAGTTTGATCCTGGATTTGGTCCATCAGAAAGACAAGTTCAGGGCGATTGTGTTTCACATGCTACACGAAATAGTGTAGATGTTACACGCAGTTGTGAAATTATAAATGGGGAAAAAGAAGACTTTGTTGCCCGTGGTGCAACAGAAGCTATTTATGGTTCCCGTGGTCATGGTGGAGAAGGTATGACCTGTGCTGGTGCAGCACGATTTGTAAATCAATCTGGCGGAATTCTACTTCGTAAAAAATATGGTAATTATGATCTTTCAGAATATAGTGCTGTTGGCGGTAAGTGGGGTCGCACAGGAGTACCAGAGGAACTAGTAAAAATAGCTTCTAAAAATAAAGTAAAAACTATTAGTCTTATCAATACAGTAGAACAAGCTAGAGATGCTATTGCTAATGGTTATGCTATTAGTGTATGTAGTAATTCTGGTTTTAGTTCTAAGAGAGACAAATATGGTATAGCATCTAGAAGTGGAAGCTGGGCTCACGCGATGGCATGGGTAGCTATGGATGATACTCATGAAATTTATAATGAAACATTATTTTTAGTACAGAATTCTTGGGGTATTTGGAATGGTGGTGAAAAAAGATTAGACCAACCAGATGGTTCATTTTGGATTAGAGAAAGAGATGCAGCAGAAATGCTATCACAAAATGGATCTTGGGTATTTAGTGATGTGGATGGTTTTCCACCAAGAAAAGTAGTTTGGTCACTAGACAAAGTATTCTAAGGAGTTATTATGCCAATTACAACAACAGACGTAGTTACTAATGTAGTATCTGGTGTAGAAACATCAAATAATGGCTATATTATAGTAACAGCACTAAGAACAGGTGAGTATAAAAATTTAGCAGGCAGAGATAGTAGTATATCATATGCTACTCTAGAAACTAGATATACAGATAGATTTGACACATACATATATGGAAGTGGATTAAGATGAAAAAGATATTATTACTACTAATACTATGTAGTGGATGTTGCAATTCAAAATATCAATGTGAGATTGATTCAGCGTTTAGCGATGTGATGCCAATGGTGAATGAGGCTAATGCTGCATTTGATAAAGCAGAAAAAGAATTATTATCTATTAAACCAGATGATATTATTCGTCCAAATCCAGATCCAGCTAAATGTCCATGTAAAGGAACTGGTAAAATTAGACAGGGCGACGATCATGTAACAGAATGTCCATATCATGGAAATGTGACAAGAAATTTAACGAGGTAATATATGGAAACTGAAACATTAATAAGGATAGGTTTAGTAGTAACTGGATTACTAGTATTAGTTTTTATGAATGTAGATTTATCATATCTTATGTCTAAATTAGTATTTAGAAAAAATACTGTTGATGAGGAAAAAGATTTTCTCACAATGGTTAATTTATGGTATAAACTAAAAATGATGTGTGAAAAACATAATGTAGAAAAAGCCAGTAAAAAATTAGATGAAGTATTTCCATTATTAAATAATGGTGAAACCAATGAATAGTAAATTAATAGGAAATTTAATTGGAATACTATTAATTCTATTGGCCCTTGTGCCAGTTGATATTAATCCAAATATAGTTCCAGTTACACCGGTTACTCCATCAATTAATTTAGATATTGATAAACCAAGCGATGAAATACTAAATATTGTCAAACCTATTAGCGATCTAGTAACTAACAAGGATGATCGGATTAAATTGGCAGTATTCAATTATTGCTTCAGCAAAAGAGTAGACAAATATGATATTAAAGCACAGCAAATGCAAGATGTATATGTCTTAGCTGCATCTCATTATTTTGGTGAATCTTTAAAAGATAAATATGATAATTTAGATAAAAAATTAATTGAATTATTTGAGTTATCTGTAGGTGGTGATGATCATATACTAGTAAATACTGATAAAACTAATCTTAAAAATAATTTCGGTGGTCTAGCCTGGAGTTTAATTAAATGATGTCTTTACCACTCAATGATGTTAAAAATATTATAGATCAAGCTTTTAGTTCTATAGGATATGAACATCAAGGTTTGACTGTTAAATTACCATCTAATATAGATGTTAAAATAGGCTCCAAGGATGGTATAGTTAATTTAGACTTTACTAATAAGCTACCAGTGGTAAGCTGGAAAAAAGTTATTACTTTATCAGCATTAATACAAGGCATGGAATTAAATAAAACAGGTGGAAAGATTAAAATTAAATACTTTCCAGATATTAACTTTCTATATGAGCAAGCCACTAATTTTTATTCAGAACCAATAATGCTAGATACTAGCGATATTGAGAGAGATATTTGTAATGAGTATCCAGATAGCGAACGACAAGAAATTGCAAAACGGTGCTTGCATTATGCCAACGAGTGGGCTACAATATGCTATTCCTCTGGTGTGACAAAGGATGATTTCAGAAATAACAGAAAACTAAAAAGACAGTGTTACAGCTTTGTAAAACAATCAATTATTGAAGAAAAAAGGCATGGATCTGTTATTATCAGTTTTATCCTTATCTATGTTATATTGCCAGTGGTTTTAAAGTGGATAATTGAAAAGATTTTTAAGAAACTAACAGGCTGATCTGTTGTTTCGTGGACTATACAGGAGAATATTATGCTTGTTCAGAAGCGTGATGGATCATTTGAACCATACAATGTTGAGAAGATTCATAAGGTTGTAGAATGGGCAAGCAAAGATATTAATAATGTTTCTTGGTCAGACATAGAGATGAATGCAAAGCTTTCTTTGCATGATAAGATTAGCACCAAGGAAATCCATCGCATTCTAATTAAGTCAGCAAACGACTTGATATCTCCTAGTAAGCCAAATTATCAATATGTGGCTTCTAAACTATTGAATATGTCATTGAGAAAAGATCTATGGATCAAGCACGATAGTCCACCATCTTTAGCTCATCATATCTCTAAAAATATAGAGAATAATATTTATGATCCAGATATTTTTGCTAAATGGTCTAATGAGGATATGCTAAAGATTGAGGCCGCAATAGATCACGACAGAGATTATCTATTTACATATGCTGGATTACAGCAAATGATAGATAAGTATCTAGTAAAAAATAGAGCTACTGGAGAAATGTATGAAACACCACAGTTTGCGTACATTGCTATAGCAATGGCTTTATTCAATACTATTAGTGAAGTTAAAACAGCATATGAATGTTTTTCTACATTTAAGATTAATTTACCAACCCCAATAATGGCTGGAGTAAGAACAAAGATCAAACAATTTGCTAGCTGTGTTTTAGTAGACGTAGAAGATGATCTTAACTCAATTTTTTCTAGCGTACACGCTGTGGGTAAATATACTGCTAGACGAGCAGGAATAGGATTAAACATTGGTCGTATTAGACCAATTAATTCTAGCATACGCGGTGGAGAAGTAATACATACTGGTATTATTCCATATCTTAAAATTTTTGAATCCACGGTAAAAGCTACAAGTCAAAATGGCATTCGCGGAGGATCAGCAACAGTTCATGTGCCATTTTGGCATTATGAAATAGAAGATATTGTTGTGCTAAAGAATAATGCTGGAACCGACGATAATAGAGTTAGGAAACTAGACTATTCTATACAGTTTAATAAGCTATTTTATGAACGTCTTATTAAAAATGAAGACATAACACTGTTTAGCCCCGAAGAAACTGGTGGATTGTATAGCTCTATGAATAATAATGATGATTTTAAGAAGCTATACGAAAAATATGAAAACAGTAGACATATTAAGATGAAGAAAAAGATTAGTGCTAGAAAGCTTGCAGAAATATTTACTAAAGAAAGGCTAGAAACTGGCCGTATCTATGTAATGAATATTGATAATGCAAATGAACACGGGTCTTGGGATGCTCCTGTATACATGAGTAATCTTTGTCAGGAAATTTTACACCCAACTGTTCCCATTTCATCTATAGATGATGAAGATGGAGAGATTGGAATATGTATTTTATCTGCATTAAATCTATTAGAATTAGAATCAGATGATGATATAGAGCAAGCTTGTTCTATAGCAGTTAAAACTTTAGAGTCTATCATTGATTATCAAGACTATCCTGTAATTGCTGGAGAAAACTTTACTAAAAATAGAAGATCTCTTGGAATAGGTATTACTAATTTTGCTGGCTATTTAGCAAAACATAAACTCAAATACGAAGATTCAGAAACTCTCAAGCTTGTACATCATACAATTGAGAAGATACAATGGTATTTATTAAATGAATCATGCAAGCTTGCTGAAACATTAGGACATTGTACCAAATTTAATGAAACAAAATACTCCAGAGGATTGCTACCCATAGATTGGTATAAGAAAACTGTTGATGAATTAGTTAAACCAGAATATACGATGGATTGGGAAGGATTAAGACAAAGAATATCACAGTATGGGCTAAGACACTCTACGCTAACTGCCATTATGCCATGCGAATCATCTAGCGTAATACAAAATAGTACTAATGGTATAGAGCCCGTTCGCAGTTTAATGTCATATAAGAAAGCTAAAAATGGCGTATTAAAACAATTAGTACCAAATTATAATTCCAGAAAGAATTTTTACACGTTAGCGTGGGAAATGCAAGATAATAAAGCCATCTTAAATATTTGTGCAGTTTTACAAAAATTCGTAGATATGAGTATTAGTGTTAATCTATATTATAACTATAGCCATTTTCCAGACGGTAATATCCCACTTAGTGTATTAATTAAGGATCAGATATATGGATATAAATATGGTATTAAAAACTTCTACTACTGCAATACGCCAGACGGTGACGGTCAAACGGAAAAATCTACTGGTTGCGAGTCTGGATCTTGCTCAATATAGGACGCTAAAATGAATAGAAGACATTTCTTATTGACCGCTGGTATTGGTGGCTTATCAGTTATCAATAATAATATTACTTTTGGTATTAACTATGATAATAATCCTAGATTTAATGCTAATGAGAATAGTATAATCTATTTATTTCTAAGTGGTGGCCCTACGCATATTGAAACTTTTAATCCTATACCAAATTCTACATCAGATAGAAAATCTGTAGTAGGAGACATTAGAACCAATGTTGACGGCATGATATTGGGTGGTTTGTGGGACAATCTATCTAAAGTAGCTAACAAATTTACTATAGTCAATAGTTTTAATCATACTGATACTAATCATGAAAGTGCCGTTCACTGGATGATGACAGGAGAAAAAACAACTCCTAATAGTCCACCAAAGTGGCCTAGCTATGGTAGCGTGATAGCTGGTCAATATGGTACTAATATTAAATCTGGACTACCATCATATGTTAAATTAAACAATATTCAATATGATGCTGGAGCATGGATGGGAAGTAAATATATGGGCTATGGAGCTTCTGGAGAAGGCGTAAAAGACTTACTCTTAAAAGATCAAGATAAGTTTAATAGAAGATTAAAAATGTTAGAGACATTAGAATCTAATAGTAAACTAGATCAAGTAGAAGCTAAATCATGGACAGAATTAAAAAATCAAGCTGTTGATGTTTTACTTGGAAATGCTGGAGAAGCTTTTGTAATAGAAAAAGATCCAGAGTATGATACTTATAAGAAAGATCAGCTTGGCAAAGATTTACTAACAGCTATTAGACTAGTAGAACGTGGAGTAAAATTTGTCACAATTAACTATGGCGGCTGGGATATGCATAATAATATTAATGATGGATTAAAAGCTAAAATTCCACCATTAGACCATTATCTTGCTCAATACTTCAAGTCTGCTGAACAAAGACAAATCAATTATAGGAATTTACTAGTCATGACAGGAGACTTTGGTCGTACTCCAAAAATAAATAAAGATGGTGGACGAGATCACTGGCCTAGCTTAGTTCCATTATTTTTAGCTAATGATTCTTATCCTATGGGCCGAGTAATAGGAACATCAGACGTTAATGCAGAAAGACCAAATAATAATCCTTACGAACCAGAAGATTTAAAGTGGACAATATTTGATCATATGGGCATAGATAAAAATGCAGATTGGTATAGTATTGAAAGTCGCCCAATGATGTTTGTTAAAGATAACGCCAAAAATATTCTTAAAATTTAATAACAAAAATTAAACAATCATGCAAAATAGTCTTTGTGTTGTAACAGCTTATAATGACAAACATGCAGAATTATTAGATATTACAAGATCAATATATCAATCATATTGTAATAAACATAACTTTAAATTTATTGAATATCAAATTAATAACTTTGACAGACCGCCATCATGGTTTAAGATTAAAGCTATATTAAATCTTTTTAAAAATAGTGATAATGATTATGCATTATGGTGCGATGCTGATACGATGATATTAAACTTAGAATATGATATATCAAAAATAATAAATACAGAAAAAGATTTTTATGTATCTAGAGATAATTTAGGTATTAATTGTGGAGTTTTTTTAATGAAGAACACTCCATTTATTTATCATTTACTACAGACTATAGATAACTTATATCCAAGATACCATAATGCACACCCATTATGTGGTATATGGGAACAAGCTGCTGTTTGGGAATTATGTGCAATAAATTATCAAAATATTTTATCAAAAATACAATTAATTCCACAGTATATTCTTAATGCTTATGATCCAGCAAATAAACCATTAGAAAAAAATGGTCATGTTAATAAAGATACATTTATTCTACATGTACCAAATACTTCATATAATGATAGAAAAAATATTTTATTAAGATATCGTCAAAACTATTATGGAAAATAAAATGAAAACTATTTTGAATAAACACAATGTTGATTACTTAAAGCAACCATTATTCTTGGGTGAAGACCTATCTCTGCAAAGATATGATAAGTTTAAATATCCAGTATTCTTTGATCTGTATAAAAAGCAATTAGAATTTTTCTGGCGACCAGAAGAAATAGAATTGAAGAAAGACAGAAACGATTTTAAGAACGATGATGTAATGTCAGATAATGAAAGATTTATCTTTACATCTAATCTTAAATATCAAACTATGATGGATAGTGTAATTTGTAGAGGAGTACCTACTATTCTTGAATATGTTTCTAATCCAGAATTAGAAGCTTGTATGAATGTTTGGCAATTCTTTGAACAAATTCATAGTTATAGTTATACTTATATTATTAAAAATGTATACAGTAATCCAAGCGATATTTTAGATAGCTGCTTAACAGATAAAGAAATACTCAAACGAGCAGATGTGGCTATAAAAGAGTATAATGGATTACGGGAGATAGCAAAGTCTGGCAAGAAGAATGATATTAAAAAACAAATTTATCTTACTCTTATTAGTGTTAATATCCTAGAAGCAGTACGATTTTATGTATCATTCGTATGTGCATTTGCTTTTGCTGAAAATAAAAAAATGATTGGTAATGCTGATATCATTAAGCTTATTAAGAGGGATGAAGCATTACACTTGTACAACACTCAAGAGATTATTAAAATCTTACGCTTAGAACAAGATGAAGGATTCGTTAAAATAGCACAAGAATGTGAAGAAGATGCTTGTGCCATGTTTGAATCTGCTGCAAAAGAAGAAAAAGCTTGGGCAGAATATTTATTTAAGGATGGATCTATTATAGGACTAAACGAAAAAGTATTATCAGAATACATAGATTGGTTATGCATGAGCAGAAGGAAAAATATTGGTTTACCATACGATAAAGGATGTAGAAATCCTATTGCCGGATGGACAGACCCCTGGATGAATAGTGAGGCTGTGCAAGTTGCTCCACAAGAACACGAAATTACGTCTTACAAAATTGGTGCTAGTAAAAATGATCTTGAGGACATAGACTTTGGAGGGATATTATGAGTCATTTAGAAGTTGGTGTAAAGCTATTAAATATTGATGCACAAATGCCATCTAAGGCACATTATAATGATGCTGGCTTTGATCTGTATTCAATAGAAGATTGTGCCATACAACCAAAACAAAGAAAAACGGTGCGTACTGGGGTATCTTTTCAAATACCAGATTACTATGCTGGATTAATCTGGCCTAGATCTGGCTTATCAGTAAAGAAAGGAATAGATGTTCTTGCTGGTGTTATAGACGCGGGATATAGAGGAGAGATCATGGTTTGTTTGTACAATACTTCTTTTGAAGCTGTACATATAAATCGTGGGGATAAAATCGCTCAGATTATATTCCAAGAAGTCCCTAATGTATCTATGATTTCCGTGGATACTCTAGAAACTTCGCAAAGGGGAGATAACGGCTTTGGCAGCACAGACACAACACAATTCGAACGGCGATAACAACAACAGCAATCCTAAAAGAAAATCAAAAAAGGACAAAAAATCACCAGACATTATTCATATCGAAGCAAAGACATATAATCAAAAAGAATATATTAGATCAATTGTTGAGAACGATGTGGTATTCTGTACTGGACCGTCTGGATCTGGTAAATCTTTTATTGCGGCTGGAATAGCTTCTGAACATTTATTTAAAGATAAGATTGAATCTATTATTATTACACGCCCATTAGTATGTACTGGCAAAGATATAGGATCGTTACCTGGAGAACTAGAAGAAAAAATTAAACCATATTTAGCACCAATGGAAGAAAATCTTAAGTTCTTCCTTGGTAGAGATAAGTTTGGTTTATATTTTAACTATAGACGTATTAAGTTTGAACCATTAGAAACTATGCGTGGTGCAACATTTCATAATGCATATATGATCTTAGACGAAGCCCAAAACTGTACACTAGAACAGATTAAAATGTTTATTACAAGAATGGGTGAAAATTCTAAGGTAATAATTAATGGGGATTTGAAACAGACTGATTTATATGATAGAAGCGGATTGCAGTATTGTCTAGAAAAATTACAGAATGT